>Ga0213858_10000556_pt1 | contig 17801 bp, 11 predicted proteins | sample PICome_FD_160122 | JGI IMG/M metagenome (GOLD analysis project Ga0213858, IMG submission 160122) | Coastal seawater microbial communities near Pivers Island, North Carolina, United States - PICO245 | ecosystem: Environmental > Aquatic > Marine > Coastal | place: USA: North Carolina | collected... | reverse complement strand
CGTCTACGTTGATCTCCAGAACTGGGAACCCTAACTGTCTAAGACAATAGTCCCTTAGCTCGGTCCTACTGGCAGGCTGAGCCATACGATATACCTATAGTTTTCCTAGAGGTATTTATGTTTGAGACGTTGCATAAGAATTTCCACACTCAGTCTCACTATGCCAAGAAAGAATAGTTTTTCTATTTTTTGTTTTATTTTCTGTAGCTCTGTGTACAACGTAACTGGGAAAAGTTAAGATGTCTCCTTCTTTAATCTCATCTAATGCGAAAACTTGTTTAGTAATAGAGTTCATAAACTCAGTTGGTGGAGACCCTTCTGGATATTCCAAATAATATACGGAAGTGAACATGGTTCTCATATGGACATGCCACCCATGTTTACCACCTTCAATATATTGTTGATACCAATAGTTTCCAACTTCAAACCAAACATATCCAAAATCATTAATTAAAACATCATGCATATGTTCATGAATAGATTCGCGAATTACTTCCCAGTATTTTTTATCACCTTTGTTTTTGTACGTAGATCCCCAATCGGAAAGGATATTCATAGTTTCCGACTTGAGATTTGACTTTCTCATATCATGATCAATATAGTCAAGGGTATCTTCCTTAAGGAGATCGTGTTTTTTAAAAGGTTTTATTGCACAGGGTGCATCAATATAAAAAATACTCATCTCATCCTCTTTAAGTTTTCGTTCTTAAAAATAGTGTTTATAGTAAATCTATATGGATGTGCTAGTGAAGATGTTTGGTAAATTTTATGTGGAATGCTACTTTCAAACAACACAATTCTTCCTGGTTTGTAATCAGACATGTATTCAATTTCTTCATAATCATCTGATCTAAACACTGTTCCACCGTCCCACTCAAGATCCCATTTTGGATTTGCATAGTAGAGCATACTAACATAGTCTCCAACTTCTATACAGTCTTGATCACTGTGATATCTGTTAGTAGGGTGTTGTCCGTTGAAAACATTAACCCAAGATCTATGTACTATTGTATTTCTTAGAAAACTATGCAGAGGAAAAGCATCTTTTGCACGTTTTACTAGACCCAACATAATAGATGGGTCTAGATTTTTTCCGAAACCAAACACACCCTGAAAATCTAAAACTGACGTATCATTTTGAGGAACTAATGGAAATTCCATAGTTCTTAAATCAAAATAAAATTCGTTGATAGTAGCTGGATGAAATAAATCATCATAAACTTCTATTTTTTTACCAGATTTTGTGGTGATCTCAGTCAGTTTCATCTTTGTAAATATGCTCCTTCAAAAACTCATAGTGTGTTGGTAGCGTTTGAACATATGCAATAATATTTTCTGTATGCTCTTTCCATTGTTCATATGTTTGTGTTACTCTATCATCAACTTCTGGATAGTCTTCACACAATAGATCGTAGAAATAATCTCCTATTGGACAATAATCCATTCCACCTAAAATGTAGTTCCATCCTGCAAGTTGAGGAGTCCAGACTTTATGGATCAAAGTGACATGCATTGCTGCCTCAAAGTTATCCGTGAAAGTCATTTGATTGCTACCCTGAACAACTTGCAGAGCTCTGTCATCATGACTTAAACCACGATATGATTTTTCTTGAGTGACATGTTGCCAGTATGGTGTATCACATCTGGATGATAAGCAATAGTGCAATCCTACAAAGTCTCTAAACCCATTCAATTCATGTGCAGCTGCATAGTTGTACGTATCAATATCAAATCTATTAATATTAAATTTCCTTCTTTGTAGAATTTCTAGGAATCTAATAATATTACTATGTGTTGAAACCAATCCTGTAGACTCTAATGGTTCAACAAATCCATATGCAAGACCAATACCTACAACATTTTTAACCCACCCTTCTTCATGAACTCCATGACGAATATCAATTTTACGAAGTTCTGCTTCTTCTGCACGTTTAGCAAATCTAGGATCTCTTGCTAAATGTTTTCTAAATTCTTTCTCTGCAGTCTCATCATCAACAAAATCACTTGAATACACATAACCTGTTCCGATGCGATTCCATAGTGGGATATCCCAAACCCATCCGTTTTCAATTCCTGTGCAGTTAGTTACATTATGAATTTCTTCTTCTTTATCAACATATGGAATACATGTTGCTAAAGCTTTATCATTTTCTAACCATGGTTTATAGGAAATGAATCTAGAACCCATTTCTTTTTCTAGAAGCAAAGATTGGAATCCAGTGCAATCTACGAACAGGTCTGCTTCATATTTTTCCCCAGACTCTCCAATTACACATTGAAGATGTCCTCGTGAATCTTTTTCTACGCCAACAATATCATCAATGTAATGAGGCATACCTGCTGGATCACAAATTCTTTTCTTTAAGAATTGACCAAAAAGTTCTGCATCAAAATGATATGCGGTATGTTGCTTAAAATTAAATCCATCAAGATACCCTTTTTCATTTTTCGTACAACGATTGTACTTTGCTAAAAAAGTATTCTCATTAAAAAATTCTGAAAATGAATCTGGATGTAGTTTGTACTTAGCTTTAATTTCTGCCCATGACATTACACCATTTTCAAAGTTCCAAGTACCACCAAATGGATATTCAAAAACAGTATCGTTATCTCTAAAATCTGTAAATCGGATTGAATTTTTATACGTGGCATCACATTCTGCCATCCAATCTTCATCGTTTCCTAAACCAAGAATGTCTAGAAAAGAATTGATTGATGCAATGGTTGATTCACCAACACCGATTGTTTTAATATTTTTGGATTCAACCAGAGATACTTTTACTTCTTCCTCTGGTTTAAAAAATTTGCAAATAGCAGCGGCAGTCATCCAACCAGATGAGCCACCGCCAACGACTAAGATATTTTTAAATTTCATTATAATTATACTGAGAAATAAACAAGAAAATCAAATCAAATTTGATTCAATCATGCTCCAGTAAGTTCTTCTTCGGATGCTGCTTGAGCTTCTGCTGCTGTTTGAATAACTGCGTCAATGACAACTTGATTCTTATCTGCTGGAATTGCGCTGATATTAGGATCATTAGTCATTCTTTCAACTTCAGAAGTGTAGATATCTTCCATCGCCATTCTGCAACGATTGTGAACAACATTGCGAATCCACTCGGCAGGATCAACAGCAACGTATTCTAGTGCTTTCTGCTGAGCTTCATTAAGTTCAACTGTATAAGTAGTGACTGCCATGATTGTAAAAAATGTCTTAATCTGTTTGTCTTAGTTATTTATAACAAATTATCCAGCTAGATATCCGTGGAAATAATTCCAATCTCCACCATGAGCACGACCCTGGTCATAAACAATACATTCAACATAATCTCCAACAGCAAGATACCAAGTTACAGAAACACAAACTGTTGAATAGCTTCCACCATCACGAGAAGTAATACAATGCGCTGCATTATTATTACCATTTTTTCTTAGTGCATAACGGCAATTGTTGGTTGCCTGGTGAGAAATACCACCCATGCTCAATACATATGTGCCTTCAACTGGTGCTGTAAATCTACCAGTAGATGCATTAAAACCACTATTAGGACTATTAAATCTATAACTACCACTCGTAGAATAATTACTCCAAACTTGTCCCTGACTATGACCACTAGTTGGATACCCACCCCAAGCAGGAGTGTGTTTTTTCATTGGTAATCTTTGGTTAGCGTTAGTAGATCCACCAGCAACGGTGTGGTTCTCAACTACTGTTGTATTACTTACTTGAGTTTTGATAGTGTTACTATCAGATGAAAACCCATTTGGTCCTAATGTGATTGCCATTTTTAAAAAATTCCTTAATTAACTGTACTCACCGACATAATATCCATTGAAGCAGTTCCAAGTTCCTTGGTGAGAATTTCCACCACTGTGGTCTGCTGCCTGAACATAGTCTCCTTCTGCCAAGTAACATGTATGTCCTTGGTTCGCGTTATTATGGTGTGGACCATTTGTATGTACAACAATAGATCTTCTGAAATGATATGATCCATTGATGTAACAAGCGATTCTAGTATCGCTATTATTTCCTGTTGTAATATGAGAAAGGTTGAAATGGTATAACCCTGTTCTTGGAGCAGTAAATCTACCGTTAGAAGTATTAAAACAGTTTCCTACTTGACCATCTCCACCATTATTTACTCCACTAAACTGTTGGTTGTATGAATCCCATGGGTTTCCTGTACCTTGAGATGAATACTTAAACCATGGTCTCTGGGGTGTGGTTACAGTACCATCGGTGTAATGTGTTGCAACTACACCATCTGTTGTGGAAAACTGCAGATTTCCATCACTTTGAATTTGCGATCCGTTAATTTGTGTTGCCATTTGATTATCCGATGAGTGTCATTGAGAAACCAGACCAGTTACCAGTGTGGCATCCAGTTCCAGAATATTGTGCATAATTTACATAGTCACCAGCACTAAGTCTAATACCAGCAGAAATTCCTCTAAATCCTGCATGGTTTCCACCTTGAGTTTGTGCAATGGAATGGATTTTTTTATTACCATTTACATAAACAGCAAATCTACCATCGTTATTTGAACCATAAGCAATGCCATGTGATCCAAATTGGTAAAGTCCATCTTGTGGTGCTGTAAATCTACCATTACCATCATTAATCCAAGCACCTAAACTTCCACCATAATTTCCACGTTTTCCGTCAGGAGAAGTCTGTGAACTATATGTCCAATAACCTGTATCGTTTTGTGGGTTGGTAATGTGTCTCATACCCCAAGGTTTACCTTGCTGATATGTTGGGCGAGTTCCATTAGATAGAACTTCAGACTCATTACCACCACTGGAGTTACCATCACCTCCGATGGCAACTCCTACTCTTTTAGTAATTGAAGATCCATCTGTTGAGATGTTATCTCCACCAAATGTAACTGCCATGTATCAGACTCCTCTTAGTTCGTCAATCTCATTCTTAAGATCCTTAACCGCTTCAATTAGAACTGCGACAAGGTTTTGATAAGCAACGGACTTGATTCCGTTTGTTTCATCAACAACACAACCAAAGACTTTCTCAACCTCTTCAGCAACAACACCGATTTGGTGCTTACCATTTGCTTTATAGTCAAACTCAACACCACGTAGGTTCATTACCTTATCAAGAGCATCGGAGATAGTTTCTACGTTGTCCTTAAGGGCAATAGAGGACTGTGCGGTAACAGTTCCAACAACAACCAAGTTATTGGAAGTGTTGAATGTTGCACAGAGTGAACCACCAGTCGTAACTGTAATGTCTGAGTTTGCAGCAGCAGTGATATTAGAAGTACCGTTGGTGATTGCAGAAGCATCAACACTAAGTTGAGACCACTGAACACCAGAACCAGTTGATTCTAGGTAGTAACCAGCAGAACCAGCGGAACCACCTGCAGTTAGAGTACCCGTTAGAGTACCACCAGATAGAGTCTTCTGAGTTAGTGTTTGTGCTGCATCTTCGGTAACGATACCACCACCTGAACCACCAACACTCAATCCAAGAACCTGAGTGGAACTTAGAACCTCTACACCGTTGATGTAGAAGGAATGACCGTTAGCAAGGTTAATGTGCTCCGAGGAGTTAAATGTACCGCTGTTTGCAGTACCGAATGTAAATGACTTATCGCCATCTCCACCACCAAGGATCGTTAAACCACCACCGTTTGCAGTGGTGTTAGAAGGACCTCCAGCATTGAATGAAGCACCCGTAGCACTACCAGCACCTTGGAATGCTTGATCAAGTGTTACAGTCGTTCCAGAGACACTCTGAACGAATGCACCAGCAGGTAGTGTAATTGAACCAGCACCACCTGTTAGGGTGATTGCAACACCAGGAGCAATGTTTGAAGTATCGCTGACATTTGTGATTGTGGTTTGACCGAATGCAACGTCGCCAGTAAAGGATCCAGTTGCAACAGAACCAAGTTCAATGTTACGATCATTTACCTCTAGAGTTGTGGAGTTGACAGTTGTGGTAGATCCAGCAACAGAGAGGTTTCCACCAACATTAAAGTCACCGTCAACACCAGAGAGATTGTCAACATAAGTCTTAACTGCTCTCTGAGTTGGAACTTTTTCATCACTGTTCTGTGATAGAGTTCCATCAGTAGAGAATTCGTTAATTGATGCACCAAGTTGAGCACCGATTGAACCCAGTCTCAAGGAGGATAGACCAGACAAGTCAAACGCGGAAGCGTCTAGGGTTGCCTTACCAGTTGCCTGTTCAACCTTAAAGAATCTACCAACGGAGAAGTTACCATCTTGGTCAGTGGAGACGTAGTAAACACGACCTGGGCGGTCTTCAATAGTCTCGTTAGCAGGTGTATTTGGTGAGAGAGGTAGGAATGGCCAGTTAGTATTTGCCTTACTTCCAGTACCAACGTCTAGGAAGTCGTGTGCAGTTAGACGACACTGTGAGTAACGATAGCGGATCTTCATGTCCTGACCATCGGTCGCACCAACAGTCTTCTCGTCTGCCATCTGCAGAATTGTAATACCAGTTGCATCTGGTGTTACTGCAGTTAGTTTAAAGAATTCATTGTTGATCTTGATGTAGTCAGCAACTGCGAATGAAATATTTGCAGCGGAAACACGAATATCAGTTACAGCGTTACTGAAGTCTTCAATAACTTCGTCTTGTCCAACAACTTTCTGTTGTAGAATTGCAATTGCATCTCCAGAACTATGTGCCTGAGCAGTAGTTCCTTCTACAGCACGAGTAACTTCAACTGAAGTGGATGATGGGAACTGTACAACTTGGAACATCTCATCGTTGATGACAAGATAACCACCAATAACCATTCCAGCAATAGCATCAACTGCCATTGTGTATGGTGAAGTTGCTGTTTGAAGGATAGTTCCTTGTAGAGTTGCACTGTTTCCAGAATCTGCATATAGATCAATACTGGATGTACCATCATGTGCTACTGGAGTAGAACCAAGTCTTGCTCTCTGAACTCCAAGAGTACCTCTACCATCTGGTGGAGTGTAGCTGGAGTTGGAGATAACGAATGAACCTGGGTCATCGTTGATTCCATCATTAACCATCTCAACAGAACCACCTTGGTCAGGTGCTGAAGATAGACCAGTAAGTGTAAGTAGGAATCCTTTCTGACCAGTTACTGCGTCTGTATTGTTGAGTAGGGTAACAAATGCTGCGGATGTAGCACCAGTAACAACTTCGTTTTGAACGAATGTTCCTTTAACTGGGAAGTAATAGATGTAATTAGATGCAGTTTGATCGCTGATTAGTTCACCAACTGCGTTTGATGTACCACCAGTAATTCTTTCACCCGCTTGGAACGAACCGTTCTTCGCTTGCTGAGGATCAAGTTCTAGTCTTAGACCCTTAACTTCACCATTAATGGTGTTTTCAGTGTCGTCAAATCCTCTAGAGATAACACCGTACTTACCATAAGAAGAGTTACCAGAAACAGCACGAATCTTACCACCTCTGGTTGTGCTGTATGAGATGTGAGCGTAGTATGTGAAGCAAGAAACAATCTCGGAAGAAGCGCCTCTAGTTACATAGAAACCAACACCACCATCTAGGATCTGGGTGTAAGCATCAAACACCATTGACTTATAAGATGGTGTTGCTGAATTATCAAAGTGTGCGTGAACTGCACCATCAATCATAATACCAACTGCTGCACCGCCAATTGCAGTACAGTTTTGGATGTATGGTGATTTTTGAATTGGTGAGTTAGGATCAAGTCTGAAGTAGACACCCCTGATTGTAGAGGTGTCCATGTCCTGGTCATCACTTCCTGAAGCAACGAATCCACTCATTCCTTCAAAGATCATGTCCTTAACGGTGGTATGGGAACCAACGTAGAACATTGTAGACTCTTGGTTTACGCGAGTCACTGCAGAAGTAACCGCAATATAAGGTTCAACCTTAGTGGTTGCACTCATATTGGTGTTGCTGATAGCAGTAGTTACAATTCCAACTAGAGTTGTGATTGCTGATGCAACAGATGCACAATATGGGGATGAAGAATCCGTTGTAATACCAAGATCTTTAGTCTGGGTTAGAACATTTCCAGAAGAAACCGTTACAGTTTCATTACGCATTACTTGCGTTGCGATACTGTCAATGTAGTTTAGAAGTGTGGTATCTTGAGTTGAATCTCCTGTAACTGCAGTACCACCAATTAAAGCGTTTGCATAATCCCAAACTTTATTGTTTTGACCTGCTTTAACGTTGTATGCAAGTGCATCAATAAATTCTTCCAAGCGAGTCTTGACAGTCGCTTCAACACCACCAACAGCACCTTCATTTGCAGCATGACGGTGATATGCTTCTGCTGCGATAAACGCTTTATTTGTTGTAATTAAATTAAACGCATCTGCATGTGTATGACTTACGATGTCAACATATTGATCATTAGTATCCCACTGACCACCAGTTAGGTTAAGGAGGTGAACGTTAGTTGCATAATCAGAGTCAAGAACTTTAGCAGTCTTAGTTCCAGTAGAGTTACTGATAGTATCACCAAACTTGAGGTGAGTTACAGAAGTGCCAAGTACAAGTGCCTGCATATCGGAGTCAAGTCCGAATTCAGGTTTGATAACAGAAGTTCTTAGGTTGTCACCAATTACGGAAACGAACTGAGGAATTTGAATTGGTAGGGTCTCTTCATAGACACCTGCCTTTACATAGATTGTGTGAGGATTTGATGCGGAAGGAGCGTCAGCACCAGTTTTTGCACCAATGTAATCACAAGCATAACGTAGTGAAGCAAATGCTCTAGAGATGCTTCTACCGTGGTTTGCATTGTTACCCTCTTTGGTAACGTAGTAAACAGGAGCAGTTGTGTTGTTTGATTCCCATCTAGGTAGAAGTGGTGAACCACCAACAGTTAGAACTTGACCACTTGCAACTGCTTGTTCTGCAGCACTACCAGTAGATCCAACAGGAAGTGCAATTCTGTTAATACCACCCGCTGCCTGATAGAGAAGGTCTCCAGTTTCTTGTAGTACCTGAGCAGCGTCACCACCCTGAGATAGGTAGTTCCAGAAATTTCCGTTTGCATCAAGTTCTGGTGCAGATGCCGCTCCAGATGTGTCTGAGGTAATACAAACGTATGAGTTACCATTTCTGTTAACAACATCACCGAGTTGGTAAACTGTTGAAGAATTCCACTGACCATTCCAGTTGAAACCTTCCGAGAGAAGATCCCAGAACTTAGATGCGGTAGGATCAGAAACTTCAGTTGCAGTACCACCGCTTACATATGTTGCGGTTTCTGTGTGATTGAACACAACTTGTGAAGTTGTGCAAGATGCTACTAAGAAAGATCCATTATAACCACCTGGGTTTACACCAGCAATGGTGATTGTATCTCCTGCAGCAAATGGTGCTGAAGATTGTGTTGATTGGAACGATGCTGTAACAAGAGTTCCAGCTCCACTCAGATTTGTAAGTACATAAGATGCGAGTTGGTTTGTTGTAACTTTACAAACGTAGTTGTTACCACCGTATCTAACAACAGATCCAGGAGCATAAACCGTGCTTGTATTATAAACACCTTCTGCGGAAAATCCTGTGGTTAGAATATTCCAGTTGGTTGTATCAAGGTTTGGTGTAATATTGTTAGCATGGATAGTTTGAGCTACGTAGCTATAACCACCATAAGTTACAATGTCACCCTGCTCATAATTTACACCACTTGTCCACGTATCCTCAAACTTAAGACCTTCTAAGTAGGTAGCAAAGTTTGATGGTGCGAACGTGCTAGTCGCAGTATGTCCAGTAGTACAACGATATAAAGTATTACCATACTTAACTACATCGTTAATTTTGTAGTAAACTGGTGTATTGTTTTGCCCAGTAGTAGCAACCCATGGTCCTTTGTTTACCAGACCTTCAGTATGGAGTTCCCAATTACTAAGGTCAGTGCCATAGAATGAAGATTCTGCCGCTGACGAAGTGTGGTTGACTACACAAACATAAGAGTTTGCACCAAACTTGACAATATCGTCAATGACATATGCAGTGGTCGCCGCCCAATCGCCGCGCCACTTAAACTTCAGTCTGCCGAGTCTAAAATCTGCCATTTTTAAAATCCTTACTTAGGTCCTTGGGTTACGTGATCATATGATTTATTTAGTCTTGCGACTAAGTATCCATCGCTGTCAATAAAATATGTCAAGCGTCTAAAGTCAAACCTGAACTGTTGATATTTATCATCTGGGTCGTTTGAATACTCTCTTGGAACCCCAGGAGTAGCATCAATATATTCAGTTCCTTGAAGAAAATCTGTGTATTCTTCTCCATCAGTTCTATGAAAATCAAATACTTCATCTTCTGTAGAACGTGCTACAGTGTAACGAAGCATACCGTCTTTATCTCTTCTTAGAGCATGTACGGTAAAATCGTTTGATTGTGCAACAATCTGACTAGATGCTGCTGTGCTTGCGCTGAGATATAAACTCATGCTAGGATCCTCCAATAAGTTCCATCCCAAATAAACTGAACATATAATCCAGCGACATCAAGAATAAATTCGGAATCAATATTCCCAAACTTGTTCAAAAACTGTTGTCCACCACTTGTTGTTAACGTAACATTATTTATAGCCCAGGTTGCTTTAAAGTCAACCAACTCCAACATATCTCCGACATGTGGAATTACACCTGCGGATTCATACGGCATATTTAAAGTTAATGCGGAAGCAGAGGTATCAACTAACCATCTGAGTCCGCAAGATAAATTACCATTTGAACTTACAACTTCCCATCTCGCACGTTGGAGTTCAAAACCTCCAATATCACTACCATCATGTACTACTGCTGTATTCTTATCAGTATCAACTGTAATTTCAGCAACTGCTCCAGTGAATAGAGCGTGTTCGGGAGTTGTGCCTTTCCTAAATTGTACCTGAGTGGTCATCGTAGCGCACAGTTTTTCTCAAATGTATTTATCTAATTAGATTATCCAAACATAAACACGAGAAGGTTGGAAGAGTTGTACTTGGACAAGTGCGATTCCAGAAAGTTTGAGTGAACCAGAACCTTGATAACCAGTTCTAATGAATGCCTCATCAACATTGTTGATTGCGAAGAGGGTTCCTGTACTTTGATATGCACGGGAGCGAATATCAACGGAGTCGCCAGTAACATCAATGTTAACGAATGGTTGCTCGGCAAATGTGAGTAGAGGATCACCGCTTGTTCCAGTGAAGGTAAACTTGCCTGCTGTTCCAAGTTCTCTGAATGTTGTTCTCTCCGCAATGCGTTCTCCTGTAAAGGAGAAGAGCATGTCTCTTTCTGTTGGATTGAAGGTGAGAGATTCTGCAGCACCAGATAGTTTTCTGAGTGTACCAAATCCAACAAAATCTCTTGCTCTGGTAAACTTGGTATCTCCAGTAACTGGAATTGTTCCTTCGCCCTGATGAGCAAGAGTGAGAAGAACACTGGACTCGCCAGATACCTTGAGAGTTCCACCCTGACTGATTTCTCTGGAAGTTCTCTTCTCGGAGATTCTTTCTCCAGTGAAGGAGAACAACATCTGTCTTTCGTCTGGGTTGAACGAGACAGACTCTGCAGCACCAGATAGTTTTCTGAGAGAACCAGATCCAACATATACTGCAGATCTCTTGTTCTCGGAATCTCCAACAACCTTGAATAGTGCTTGATCTGTTGGTGGAACTGCGCCAACTGCTTCTGCCCCACCAGAGAATGCGAAGAGTGAACCAGTACCAACAATACTGCGGTGAGTAGTGAAGAATACCTTGCCGCTGATCTTTGTAAGAACAGTTGGTTGCTCCGCAAATGCGAGAGATGGATCTCCAGCAGTGCCAGTGATGGTGATAACTCCACCTTGACTGATTTCTCTGGAAGTTCTCTTCTCTGCAATGCGTTCTCCTGTGAAGGAGAAGAGCATATCTCTTTCTGTTGGATTGAAAGTAACTGCTTCAGCGGATCCGCCAAGATTAAAGATGTTACCAAATCCAACGTTGTTGATGAGCAGTTTGTTAGACGACTCACCAAATACGGAGATAGTTCCAGAACCTTCATATGCACGAGATCTGATGAAGGAACCATCACCAGCAACATCAACTTCAATCTGCTTAGTCTCGGCAACACCGAAGGATTCAACTACCTCACCAGTGAAGGAGAATAGTAGTTGTCTTTCATCTGGGTTGAAGGTGACAGATTCAGCAGAACCACCAATGTTGAAGATGTTACCAAATCCAACGTTGTTAGGTACATAACGAATACCGACTTCGCCGTTGATTCTGAGATCTGCGAGTAGAGTAGGTGCATATGCAACTCTCTCTGCTCCACCACTGAATGCGAATAGATTGCCCTCGCCAACATGAGATGCAGATGTTCTTTCTGTAGATTCTCCTGTAAAGGAGAAGAGCATTTGTCTCTCGTCTGGGTTGACCGTGAGAGATTCTGCTGCTCCAGAGAACTTTCTGAATGTACCAGAACCAAAGTATACTGGTGAGTAAATTGTAATCGCTTCGCCAAATACTCTGACTGTGCCAGAAGCGTTCCAGTTTGGTTGGAAGTCGTAAGTCTGGAAGTCGCTGAGTGAACCTCTGCGAATTCTGATTGGTGTGTCCACACCGAAGTAAGATTCGGTATGTTTGTTGGTAGATGCTCCAGTAAACGAGAAGAGCATTTGCTTCTCGTCTGGATTGACAGTAAGAGATTCTGCTGCACCAGAGAATTTCCTGAACGTACCAGAACCAATAAATGGTCTGGATCTTGGAGTTTCTGCATCTCCAAATACAGAGATAACACCAAATGGTTGCTCTGCGAAGGTGAGAATCTGAGGAGTTGTATCTCCAGAAAGTTTGATCTCGGTTCCTTCTTCTGGAGGATTCGCGATAAACGCTTCTGTAAGTTCTCCAGTAAACTTGAATAGTGGTGCTTCTTCTGGTGGATTGAATACAACTGCTTCTGCAGCACCATTGAGTGCAAATAGTGAACCAGAACCAATATGTTGTGGTGTAAAGCGATCTCTTGCATCTCCAAGAACAGAGATTGTTCCGAATGGTTGCTCTGCAAATGTAAGGATTTCTGGTGAAGTTGTACCAGAAAGTTTCGCAAGTCCAGATCCAATTTCTGGTGCTGGAGTGAAGGACTCTGCAAGAGTTCCAGTGAAGGAGAAGAGAATTTGTCTCTCTTCTGGATTCGCAGTGAAGGATTCTGCTGCTCCAGATAGTGCAAATAGAGATCCAGAACCGATATGATTTGGAACACGTACAGTAACTGCTGCACCAGAGATTCTGATATTGACTTCTGGTTGTTCTGCAAACGTAAGTAGTTCGGAAGAACCATTGAAGGTGAATAGAACACCTTCTCCAATATGGGATGCTGGAGTAAACGACTCTCCAACAATTCCAGTAAATCTGAAGAGAACTTGTTCTTCTGGTGGATTTGCAATGAATGCTTCAACTGCACCACCACTGATGTTAATGAAACCACCAGCAGGTGGACGTGCTGCTCTCGCCTGATCAACACCTGGGGTAACACGGATAATACCAGAACCAGGATGAAGTAGACTGAACAGTGTGGTTGCAGCACCCTTCGTAGTGAAGAGAAGTTGTTCTTCGTCTGGTGACCATCTGACAGTTTCTGCAGCACCACTGAATGCTGCGATAGTTCCACCTTCGGAGGGATGTAATAGACTGAACAGCGTTGTTGCTGCACCTTGAATTGTAATTCCACCCTCAACAATATATGGAGGTGTGAAGAATACGTCAGTCTCACCACTGAGTCTAATAATTCCACCGATTTCATTTGTTCCAGAAGTAATTCTGGTAAACGAATGTTCGGCGTTATTACCAATAGTTCCGAGAGAACCGAATGGGCAATTGATACTAGTGCTATCAAGAATATGACCGTAATCAATACGAGCACCAGTAAGATCCTTGAGAATATCTCCGTAGTTCTGTTTGTCTGTTGGTACAGAGAGTTGTGGTGGAACTTCGTAGGTAACACCAGGAGCAATCTGTAATACTGTTCCAACAGCAACTTTAGTGCATCCAGTTGTTGCTGTAGTATTTGTAGTTACCGTACCACCGTTAATTGTGACACACGCAACTGCATTGCGATCAACAATGAGACCATAATCAAGTTCTGGTTGATCAAAGCAGAGACCTAGACTGTATACCTCGGTATGTTTCTCGTGAGACTCTTCCAGACTGAGCCACTTGAGTTGTGTACAACCAAGTTGAGTATGAGAAGAGTAGAAACTTGTATCTCCAAGATTGATGTATGGAGAACACAGTTGATAATCTTGCAGTGTAAATGCTGCAAGTTCTGAAAGTTCGTAAGTCTCTGGTTTTCTTGGTAGTAGTTTGATACCACCACTGCCTTCCCAAGCAAATGTATTTCTTTCGTCGCCACCAGCAAACGAGAATAATGTTCCAGAGGAAAACTCGCTGTATACGAGAAGAGGTGGTTCTGCGGATCCAGTAAACTTGAGAAGTGGAGTTTCTTCTGGTGGATTGAATGTTGCAGACTCTGCTGCACCACCAATACCGAAGAGATTTCCTTCGTTGATAGTAACTGCAGTAATACCAACAGTAGGTGTACCACTGATCTTGAATAGATCTGTAGATACTTCCGAGAATCCAACAGTCTCTGCTGCACCACCAAGTTTCTTGATATTTCCACTACCAAGTTCTCTTGCCTCAAGTGGTACATACGCATCACCACTAAGTTTGATGAATCCTTCACCAACCCAACTTGGTGTAAACTGAACATCTGCAACACCTTCAATTTCAATATTGCCATACTTACATCCAGGTTGACCATCGGCAATTGTTCCGAGGATCCAACCATAATCACGTAGAGGTGCTGCATTTTTGGTAACAGATCCATAATCCTCAAAGTATTGAGGAGTGGATAGTTGATTTGGTACAGTGTAAGATGCACCAGGAGCAATGGTTACTGTTGCACCAGTTGCAACTTGGATTGCTCCTGAAGGTCCAGTTGTTGGAGTGGAGATTGTTGTTGTTCCAATCTGCGTAACTGCAAGATTGTTTCTATCAACAATAAGACCGTAATCAAGGTATCTGTATTCAACAATAGAACTACAGTTGTAATCATATACTCTTGCTTCCTCAAGATTATTAAATCCAAAGAGGTCGCCAGAACCAGAGTAACTGAATACCGATTTCTCAACAGCAGTTTGAAGTGTGAAGAGTACACCTTCACCAACATGATCTTGTGAGTATCTTTCTGTGAGAGTTCCAGTAAAGGAGAATAGAATCTGTCTTTCTTCTGGATTGAAAGTGATAGACTCTGAGGCACCAGAAAGTTTCTTGAGTGAACCAGATCCAACGTGTAGTAGAGAAGCAACAACTGTTGAATCCCCACTAATTTTGAACAATCCTTCGGTTGGTTCTGTAACAAGAGTAGTATCTGCTGCACCACCAAGTGCTCTGAATCCACCTTCCGATACAATACTAACGTCAAGAGGAGGAATAGTTTCAAAGTTCCTAATCTTGATAACACCACTACCGTTCCAGTTAGGTGTAAACTTATCAGTAGCACCAGTGTCTGTTCTGAATTTGAACAGACCATTAGGCATTATATTGCTAGTGATCAGAATATGACCATAATCATGTAATGGTGCAGCATTCTTTGCTACATCACCATAATCAATAAACTTGGTCGCTGCATTAATTCCACGAGCAGTTCTAAATGACTGACCAGGAGCAATACTTGCTGTACCATTTACAGAGACAATGCATCCCGTTGCATTTCCTGATACAGAACCAGTAATTGTTTGTGTAGTCGTACATACATCAATTACACCATGATCAACTTTCTCAAAGTAGTTGATTGATTCTTCGGTGTATACCTCAGTATGCTTCTCGTGAGAGAATTCTTTTATTAAATGTCTTAGTTGGACGCTACCGATGTTGGTATGCCCTTCATAGAATTCAATCTGACCCAGCGGTAGATTTGCATCCAGACCAGGATGAATTCCAAGAGTGTAATTTGCAAGTTCTGATAATCTATATTCTTCTGGTTTTCTTGCCAGAATATTGATAGTTCCAGATCCATAATACTGGAAGAGTTTTCTCTCGTCTCCTCCAGAAAGTGCGAATAGAGTTCCTTCTGTATCGTGTGCATTTCTCTGCAATACATATGCAGCACCTGTAATTCTGCCCAGGTATCCACGACTGGTCCACGTCGGCAAGAATGAATCTTCTGCGTTCGCAAATGTAAATAGATTTCCACTACCACTAGTGATAGCAGTAATTCCAATGGCACCATCGCCATGAACGGAGGGTCCTCCCCTGCCATTGACGACAGGAGAGAACGCAGGATCCGCAGTGCCACTACATCGGACCTTACCATCAGTAATGTATCCATATACTGTTGGTGAAGTTTGTCTACCAAAGGTAAACGCAATTCCAAGACCTTCGTAACTGTTAGTTGCCTTCCATGAGGCACCATCTACTACCTTAACAAATCCGAAGGATTCAACATTAGTGACATAATAAATTCTTCCGTAATCTTCTAGAGTACGGTTCTTGTCTGTAATACTTCCGTTGTTAATTGATGTGGTATGATTTGCGGTTATTAATCCGTAATCAAGTTCAAAATACCTATCAATAACACTTGGTTCATAACAATAAGATACGCTCTCTTCACTTGAAATAAAACCAAATAGACCTCTTGCGTCTGCTTTGGTGAAACTTTGAATCTGTCTAGTTGCAAGGCTGCTTAAAGTGAAGCTGGAATACTGTCCAACTGTTTGTGATTCTATTCCCGATATGAAAGAGAATACAGCCATACACTACAGAAACATAAAAAATGGGGATTGCAAATTGCAACCCCCACAGAAAGAAGAATAAAGATTGGGTCTGAAGTATATAGTATCAGTCCAAGCTTACGTTTAGAGTAACTTTGATCTGGTCACCGTTGTTTTGAATAGCGTATGGACCATTCGTGAATCTTTCAGCGAAGAAGATGCTGCTGTGTAGAGTTACATCACCAGTACCATCCAATGCAGGAGTGGTAGTGAAAGTTGATGATGAAGGAGTTTCAAACACAGTGTAGTGTGCTGCAGTGCAGCTGCTGGTGCTACCTTGTGCGATGTAGATAACGTCGCCAGGGTTTAGACCATGATCAACTGCGGAACCACCAGGATCGGTTGTAACAACAGAGAAGTCAAATAGAACAGAGTCGTTACCGTTTGATACCTGAATGTTATCAACTAGTTGGTTGCTGAGGTAAACGCGAGGACCAATCTCACCAGTGAGAGTCTCGTAGTCAATACCAACGATCGTTGTGTTAGCAGCGATACCATTTGGAGTTGCAGTCTGAGAAACTCTCTGACCAACGGTGAGGTTTTCTGCAACGTTAACTTTGAATGTTGCTGTACCAGAAGCAGCACCTGTGAGTGCTTTGTCTAGGTAAACAGTTGTGCCTTGAATACCAACTACACGAGTTTCAGAAGCAATACCAGTACCAGAAACTCTTTGACCAGCAGCGATATTTGTTGCAGAGTCAACAGCAATTTCAAATGTACCAGAAACACCAGCAGTAATAGTTGGAGTTAGATCAACGTCAAGGAGATTGAGGTAATCAGCACCGATAACACCCTTACAACCAGTCTTAGTAATCTGAGTACCAGCAGCAACAGAACCGCCATCTAGAACACCGTGAAGTGTTACAGGCATGTTGTTTGCACGTGCTAGGTAGTAACCATAGACGCTACCAGCAGCAGAAGTGAAGGTGAAGACTTGCTCAGGGTAAGAAGCGGTAGTTCTACCTCTACCGAAGGAAACTGCTGTTCCTGCGTTTGCGGTAGCTGTAAGTTGTTGAC
>Ga0213858_10000555_pt1 | contig 17834 bp, 14 predicted proteins | sample PICome_FD_160122 | JGI IMG/M metagenome (GOLD analysis project Ga0213858, IMG submission 160122) | Coastal seawater microbial communities near Pivers Island, North Carolina, United States - PICO245 | ecosystem: Environmental > Aquatic > Marine > Coastal | place: USA: North Carolina | collected... | reverse complement strand
GGACTTGAACCCACAACTAACAGGTTAAAAGCCCGGTACTCTACCATTGAGTTACAAACCCAAGGCGGAGGATGTTGGATTCGAACCAACGGAGGTGTTACCCTCACGGTTTAGCAAACCGCTGCATTAACCGCTCTGCCAATCCTCCTAGGTGCAGGTTGTGGGGATCGAACCCACCTTAACCGAATTATGAGTTCGGAGCATTCGCCAGATTGCTAAACCTGCAAGAGTTTTTTCTTAAGTGCTTGCAACCTGCGTCTGGACTGTCTCAACGCTTGGGGTTTGAGACTACGCTTCTTCTGTTTTTTAGAGTGATGCTGCCAGTTCGGCGTAGTCATTTGCTTCCCTCGATTACCTATGTAATATACCTGATTTGGATGGTCTTGTCAATGGTCATGTGCCACTTCGGATACTGGTCAAAAGACTGTCCAGAAGACGGTCTTGTTGCTTGTCAATCTCATCACAGAAATTGCAACAGGGTTGCGTGAGTCCTACGATAGTTGCCTCAATAGACTCTAGCATAGAGTTCCCAGATTCGCAAGTCTCTAACGTATAAAGGAGATCATTAAATTCGTCTTTGGATAGTTTCATTATCAGTTCCAGCGAAGATTGTCTAGATGTTGTAAAATATCATTGCGAACATCCATGAGTTCGTGGTAACATTTTTGATTGTGAGCACACTGACGCAAAGCAGGATCTGGTTTAAGAACAGACTCAATAAACAGATCTAATCCGCGATTCCATTTATCTTGTTTACTTTCGCCATCGTTAATAGTGTACTGGTCTTTCATGTTCACCTCCAATGATGTGTTCAATTTAACACATAACTATATAGGTGTCAAGGGGGAAACCTGAAGAATTAATTAAGGTAAATCTTGGTTCCCTTGATTGTAACACCAGCAGCATCCATAGTTAAAGTGCTTGTTTTGTTTGAAACCATATCAATTTTTGTTTTATCCACTTCAATTTTAGATAAACCTTCACCAGATTCTGCTATAAATTTACCTACTTTTGAAGTAGATAGGATGTCACCAGCATCTCCACGAAGTTCAATACTTTGAGTAAATCCTCCTTTGTTAAATGCATTTAGTTGTAATGCTGCTGTAGAATTTACACCACCTTCAATTTCAACCTGCTCGCCCTCAACAATAATTCTTTGTTGACCAGTAGTTTTTGATACGTTAATACCATTATAGATCGCAAGAAAATGATCATCTGCCCAATGTCTAATAGATTTATTGGTAACAATATCTAGATTACCAGATGAACTTAACTCTAATGTACCATTTGCAAGAACATAATAATCTCCAGGTGTATTAACATCAACAGATCCTGCAGCATTGTATTGAGTTGTTTGTACTTCAGGTGCTCCTTCTACATATTCTCCACCACTAGTCTGTCTTTCAGAAAATTGTGATTTCTGTTTAACCGTAGAACCTGTCATATTAATTGCACCTGATCCACCAGCAGCATCAATATTAACTTCCTTACCTGTAATATTGACAGAATTTCTACCGTTAATGTTAATTATATCACCAGCTAATGACAACTCACCACCAACAACTTCAATAACACCATCGCCATCAATTTTTACTGAATAAGATGGTAATTTGTCTTCTGAAATACTGCCGGAATCATCTGATTCTGTTGATTGAAGACCATCATCATCTCTACCAGTGACATGAATTGACATAGATTTTGTCTTTGTCATTTCTCCTTGAGATTGTCTGATGTGTTTTCCACCACATCCACCCTGTTGTGGACCACCAGATGAAAAAATCATATTGTTATTGTTATCAACATGAATTGTCCATGCTTCACCGATCATTGCAAAACCAGTGCTGCCATCTTTAAATTCATAACCTACGAAATCAGTATCACCTAATTTCCAGAATTCACTTACATCAGGACCACCTAATGTTCCAGTAAAATCTCCTTCACCTTCTGGTAAGGTGTCATTTTTAAGTCTTTCCTGTGTAAGATAATCTGCTGGTTTGTTTACGTAATTTGACATTATGGGCAATCGATATATTTACCTGTACCAATCTTGGCATAACCAAGATCTTCCAGTTGAACGGGATCTCTACAAATGATATTAGGCAGGACTTTAGCACCAGATCCTCCACCACCAAAAATGGTGATCTTTGGTATCTCGTAGTATTCTTTAGTTCTGTCTAGTATTCTTACACTGAATACAAATCCTTTACTATTTACCAATGCTTCTGCAATGCCAGATTCACCATTAACAAGAACTGTTGGTGCTGATGTATAACCTAGTCCTGGTTTAATCAGGGTATACGAATCAATTACACATCGTAATCCTGGAGCAGGTCTGTTTCTCTTGTAGTTAGAACCAACTCTAGTTACTCTAACTTCAGATACATAACCTTTATCGTCTAGTAAAGCAATAGCACTGGCACCATAACCATTGCCTGTGATGATAATTCTAGGTGGTTTTTGATATGGACATCCAGTATCAACTACAGGAATACTAATAATAGCACCGGAATCATCAGTAATTGGTTCTCCAAATGTAGGAGGTGTGAGGCATGGAAGTAGTGGTGGTTCAGGATCAATTACAACTTCTGGATCTATATCACCACTAATAATTACATCAGTTGCAACGGTTAATCCAGCAAGAGAGAACGTAAGAGTTTCATCACCCTCAATTTCCCCATCTTCCTCAATACCAACATACACCTTCGCTTGATTATCCACAATAGTAAATGTGCCAGTTAATGAACCGCCTATAATATCTGATGGATTGATGTTAGTACCAAATAAGAAGTAATTTAATACAGTACCATCGCTCACATTTTGAGTATCAATAGTGTAAACTATTGTTTCTCCCTCTTTGTATGTCAATTTATCAGAAGAAACAGAGTATGATGGTGCTGTAATTTCTGGGTCAACGGTAACAGTATCAGCATCCAGTAACGTTACTGATGCAGTTGCATCTGTATTAGAGATAGCAAATGTCATAATTTCAGGAGATTCATCAATAAAATCTTCTCTAATTTCAATAGGAATCTGTGCTGCATTATTTTCAATAATAAATGTACCTTCTAATAAGAATGAATTAACATCTGTTGGTTCAATACCTGTTAAGGTATAGGTCAACTCGGTCCCATCATCTACATTCGAAGTGAATACATTAAATGTAACTGTCTCGCCTTCTGTTACAATATCACGATCTGGTGATACAAAATAATCAACACCTTCAGGAATAATACTAACTGTCTTAAATGCAGGAGTTTCTAGTAAATCAAATTGTAATGTTTCTACTTCTTCTGGTACATCAATAGTCTCTGTAACTTCTTCGACTTCTCCAGTAGGATTACCATCGCCATCAAGAACATTTCTAATAAATGTTTGTTGAACAGGATTGGTTGGATTATTTGCTAGTTGTACTTGTACTGTACCTGTATTATTAGCAATCGTTACAGTACCAACAAGATCTCCAATAATATCATTTGCATCAATATCACCAGAAAGTTCCCACTGTAGTGAAGTACCATCATCTACATTCTTTGTTGTGATAGTGTATGTAACTAAATCTCCATTGTAATACACTGGTTTATTCGTATCAATAGAATATTTTTCTTCCACTGTTGATATGGTGGGTTGAAAGAATGGTATAATTGGAGATGTATTTACAGAAGTGATGGGGAATGTTACGGTGGGTATAGTTGTAATATCTTGATCTATATTTTCTGCATCATCACTATTTGCTATAATTTTATCTACAATTTTACATGTAAATTTGTTGCCATTTGGATACTTAATGATAATATTGTTTGGAACTACTAATTCATACAAAAAGAATCTAAATGTTTCAATTCCTTCATCAAAATTATCAGCAAATGTTCTAAAACTAACGGTTCTTTTGGTATCATTTGGTGCAAATCCAATAGTTCCAGTAGTAGATCCAATATAATCATCACCATTACGTGCAGTATCATCAAAAACTTTATACTGTAAACTAGAAGCATATGTGATGTTACCAGACCTAACAATTTCAAAAGTAGCAACATCTCCCTCTACTACGATAACATCTGAACATGTGTAGGAGATAGTGTTAGCAGCTGTATCTGATGGTTGACCGTCTGGACCTAAAGGTGTACCAGAAATACCACCAGGGGCATCAAATATACCACCAATGGGTATTGCTGTAGTAGGTTCTGTGGACTTATATTTCCTTGCATCATCACACATGTAAGAAGTATAGTCTGTTGGACCGTCCTCAATCTGTTTAATTAAATCATCTAACCAGTCTGGATTTTTTTTATCTCCGCTACAATCAGTAGATTCTGTTTTTGTTTTCTGGCAGTTATTAGAAGGTCCATCACAAGAAATACCCAGTGTATTAAACACACTTTGAATGATACCAGAAATTGCATCAATCGCTGCAACAGGACCTTCTAGAATTTCATTAATTGGTCCTAGAATAGATGCTACTAATTGATCTATTAAAGATTGAATTTCAGAAATAATTCCACCAACAACAGTATCAATTAAACACACTGCCGCTTGGTATGCTTCCATTAAAATATCTAGGAATAGATTAGTAAGAAAATCTGCTAATTTATCAGTAATATCTTCAATACTACACCCAATATTTGCAAGAGAATCATCTAGAAATGTTTGAACACCTTGTAATCTTTTTTCTTTCTTTGCTTTTGGTGGTGGTGGAAGAGGTTCCCCTGACTCTGGTTCTATTACTGGTTCTGGATCTAAATCATATTCATCGGTGAGTTCAATAGTTTCTCCACCAATAATTTCAAATGTAGTTGTAGTATTACTATCGTCTGCTAATGCTTGATTTACTGCGGCATCTTCTGCAGCAAGAACATCTTCTGCTGATCCACTAGTTACAGTTGAACCATCCGCCTTACCAGTAGCAATCTTATTATCAGTTTTTTCGTATAGCGCAGTCTCTACTAATTTATCAGTACCATCTCTAATTTGCTTAACAATTTCTCCTTTACTTCTAGCAAGAGAACTATTTACTAAACGAATTACTCTGTTTGCATGATATCTACCCTCTTCTTCGTAGTTATACAAACCACCATTAAGTTTACTTACATAGTAAGTTCCCAACTGCCCACCACTTTGTTGATTGGCAGCAAGCATTTCACTAACAATCTTCTTAATACCTTCCTTTAAATCAGATTCAGAACCACATTTTGCATCTGCAATGTCAACAGTAATTTTACTACCAATCGGATTAGTTGTTGAATTCTCTCCAAATAAATTATAAAATTTACTAGGGTGTCTTCCTGGAACTGCTGTTGGAGAAAGACCAGCTTGCCCTACATCTGTATAAGTTGAGTCTGGTTCTGGTCCTGGTTCCGTTTTTTCTGCTTCTGTTGCTGGAGAATCTCGATATGGATTTCTTTCTGGATCTAGAAATGTTTTAAATGACTCACCTTGTCCAGGTAAATTCTCTACATTCTCTACTTTTGTAGCACCAGCAGTATGCCCAACAGAACCCATAATAATAGGTTTCTGTCTATCATTATCGAGGTAAAACCCTACAACCCAGTTGCCAAACTTTAAATTAACAGATGCCCCAGCACCAGTACCATCATTAAATGGTGTTGTCACAGGCATCATAACCTGTGCCCATGGTAACTGTTCTGTTGGTGTAGTATCTTTAGATTTTAGATGCTGTCCAACAATTCTTACACGATACCTACCAGAATTTTTTGGATCCTCATTTTTGTCAGACTCAATCTGACCGACCCACCAATTGAATCCGTCCGAACCTATTTGATGTACTGGAAATAGCGATGATAGTACCGGATCCATATTATAAAAGAGGTTTCATGTATTTATTTGACTTTAGAACCAGTTTGCTTTCTACCATAGGAATCACGAATAAGAGTTAAGTGTGTATTTGCCTTTGCTTCCTTTGGACTAAACGCATGATTTAACTGCGAGATAAGATATACACCACTATTCTCATTATCATATTGTTCTTCTGTTCTCTGTGATGTAGCAATCTGATTAGGTAATAGAACTTCGATCTGCTGTCCTACCTCAAGTGCAGTGTTAATAGGTACTGCAATATTTAACTTTTGGTTTTCTAGAGAATTGAAGCGAGTAATTGACTGCGAGATATAATATTTCTGATGATCTGGGAATGGACTTGGATTTGTTTCATTACCGTCTTGTTCTTCTGGAGAACCAGGAACTGTATCACTAAACCATGTCTCATGATCAAGAATTACACTCATCACTCTAGTAGGATATTTTGACAGTTCTTTCTGTCCATATTGTAATCCAGACTGTCCACCTAAATGTGCCAGTTGATCATATTGTTCTGCCAGAGAATAAGTATACTCTTCATAATTACCTGTACTAAAATTATAAAATGAAATGAGTGAGGAATAAGCACCGTTTCTTAATTTAGATAAGACATCAATCTCATTGTTATATGTAACTGAAAGTATTTTATTCGTTGCAATACCACCAACAGCAGAATTTTCTTGAATGTACGTCTTTACCGGACCATTATCTTCGGAGCATAATTTATCTACTGATTTGAAATGATAACCACTCTTGGTTTCATAGAAAAAATACCCAGCAGTGCCACCAGCATTTTTATAATCAGCAGTATCTGTTGTTGCTGTATCTGATTTACTTTCAGACTGACTATCAGATTGCTTCTTTGTCTTTGAAGGATTTGATTTTGTCTTTACTTTATTGGATTCTGCAACTGTTTTTGCTCGTAACCCGTTAATGATATTAAACGGTGATTTCTTTCCTGGTTGGAATTTAATATTATAAAGACTTTTATCTATATCAAGTTCTTTACTAGTATTCAAGTAGTTAGATAGAACTTCATTTACAATATCTTCTGATCTACCCTCTAATGTCTTACCAATACGAACAGTTTCATTAATTAATGTTTCTTGTGAGACTAGATTTAGATAGTAAACTTGTGCTCTATCTTTGGTAAACCTACTACTAATCTTATAAACATTAAAATTATACTTTACTTCTTCAGTATTTGTATTATTTTCCACAGTAATCTCTACCTTTTCACATCCTTGAATAGGTAAAGATGCAATTAAATTATTTGCCGAGTCTAATATTTCAACTTCAGCAGATATGGTAGGGTAGTATATATTTTCAAAGTATTGAAAGTTAGTGATTAGATCACTAATTTCTAACGTCTTACCAGTTTCGTTCTGGTAAATGACAGCAGATTTTATTCTTCCACTATTAGCACCTTCTGACATTTATCCTACCATCTCCGTAAATATTCCACTATTCATAAGTGGGTTCATAGAGTTACCAACAATCGCACTTTCATCTGGTTGTTGAGAAGAACCAGCATTTGATCCACCGGCAGCAACAGGTGCCATAATTACATTTGCTGTTGGTGCCTTCTGCTTCATTGCAACTTGAGAAACTTGTTGTATAGTATTTAATGAAGATTGGTTGCTAGTAGCACTTGGATTTACGTTGAGAATGTAATCAGGAATTGGTGGTCCTTGCATTCCACCAGCAGCAGGATTAAGTGTTGGTGATGTTTGTCTTAAGTTACGAACATACTGAAGAACAGTCTCTGCATCTGTTAATGCAGCATTGGATCCATCACCTGCATAATAACTTTGACCCTTTTTAAGGAATCTACCATTATAGTTTCCATCTTCGGGAACAGGCATCGATGCCCACTCTTTTGCTAAATTTGTAGCAAACTCATTCTCATCTATTTTCCCAGAAAGGAAATCATCTAAACCTCTACGCTCTAACAACATCTTGTAAAGTTGATCTTGACCTGCCTCATTAAATTTAAATGTAGTGGGATCAATACCTTTATTTGTAAGAACCTCCCTAGCAGTTCTCATTTGAATTTGATATTTGCCCATAGCAAATTGACCACCCCTTTCAGACTCTAACTGACTAACAGTTTTATTGAGAATAGAGGGATCTTCTTTACCACCTACCAATTTAGTGTAACTACCAGTAGTAGTTTCTTTATTTCCAATAAAAGTACCAAGATCTTTAATTGCTGCCTCTGTATTAGGAGGTTTACCCGCGACACCATCTCCCGCAGCAGTTGGTCCTCCAGTGGCACCACCAGCACCTCCACCACCACCATCGTCGGCATCGCCGTTATCATCACTACCAAATCCTAACTTTTCTTTAAACCAACCAAAGAAATCGCTAAACACTTTACCCAAATCAAATGGACTGTCTTGTTCTACTGCGGGGGGTGCTGTCACTGGAGGGGGTGGTGCAATCGCCTCTGTTGCCCTTGCAATGGAAGGTGGAACCCCAAAGACGTTACTGGTCTGCTGACTCATCTGACGGACCTGTGGGGCGATTTCTGGGGGTGCCTGGGACGCAGCATACTGGTTGGTTGCCAGCGAGACAGTAGCACCAGCAATCTGTGATGGTAACGCCATAACAGTCAACATATCTGATGATGTAGCGGCATTAGTATCACTAGATGATGGTCTGACAGTTACACCTTGCTCTGCTTGTATTGGTTTTATATTTTTAGAACCCATTTCTGCTTGCATGGGTCTTGATGGCATAGATCCACCACCAAAGAAACTATCTGGTTTAGCACGTACTTTACCATCAACTGCACTTGGTTGTCCTTGTGTGTAGTTATTGTCCATAGGAACAACTACATCTTGACCACCAACATTACTTACCATCTCCTTACCATGAAGATTAGCAATCTGCCCTGATGGTAACTGTGCTAGATAACCAGAATCAGGACCATCCATGATATATTGATTACCTGCTTCATAATTAGAAATCTTTCTGATATTGGGTGTACCCATCTCATAGTTAGGAAAACCACCCATCATTTGATTACGCCATTGATCTCTTTGCTCGTATGCAGACAATGGATTTTGTACAATAGCACTTCCTGGTGATGTAGAACCAGGAGGATTCATATCAGGATCCCCCATATTATCAATCACCGCAGATTCATCTTCTTTAGTTTCTAAATCATCAGGTCTAACAGTAGCGGCAACATTTAATCTATCATCTTGCCTTGCTTCTCTCTGTGCAGATTCATTCGATTGAATGTATTGTGCTTGAGTAACAGTTTGATTTTTAACTGCATTAATAAGTTGATCTAACTTACTCTCTAGTGAATTTGATCGATCAATGAGTAGATTCTTTACATCAGTCTGTACTACACCACTCGATACAATAGTACCCTGCACTGCTGCTGATGATTTAGATACTGCCTCTGCTGTCTTTGCAATAGACTCTGCAAATTTATCAATAGATGATAAAATATCTTCTCTAGTTGCTCTTACCTTTGGTTTAGTTACTGCTGGTTGTCGAGGAGTTCTAGTCTTTGCTGCTTTTGATTTTGGAGTCGTACCGCCCGATGCAAAATAATCCTCGTAATCAGTATAGTCAAATTTACTTCTGAATTTTTTCTGTGATGATGAAAATTTTTGGTTGAGATTTGATGAGAATAAATCTAATGCACGTTCACGTAGTCTTGGATTTGTAACAGATTTACCTGCTATTCTAACCTTACGATAGATTGAATTAAGTTTTGCTAATCTTTCTTTAACGTAGTCACCACCAAATTTACCAATGACTGCTTTACGAAAGAAAAATCCTTTTCCGAACATGGAATCGAACTGTTGCTTATCGATTCCTTGTTCCCATGCTTTCTTCTCGGCAAACTTACGTTCTTCTTTAGCAATTTGCCTTGCTTCGATAAGGTTTTTAATGGCACCAGAAGCAGTCTGCCCTATAGCACTAAAAGAATCTCCACGTAAATCTGTTGGTGAGACGCTACCTGCTGACATTTAAATTACCTCTCTTAATATTTATTGTGCAAGACGTAGATTATTCAACTGGTTGATGTTATTTCCAGTTGGAATAGTAAACATAATCGGTTGCTGGGGTTGTTGTGAAGTAGGAGGAATTAATGGTGATGGTACAATCACATCAAAAGTACTAGGTTGATTATCAATAGGCGACGGTTCATTAACCCCATCAATTTGTCTCATCATATAATCAATAAGTATTTGATTTTTTATTTTATTTTCTTGTTCAGTATATGCTTGTATTTCTGCTGGATTAGCACCACGACGACCATCGGGACGGGGACCAATTCTTTCAGATACCGCTTTATCACTTAAATCAAGAGATATTGAATCTTGTGATGAAATAGGCGAAGCGGGTGTTGCTTGTTGCTGTTGTTGAGCAGCATTTAATTCTTGTCCTTTTTGTTGTACAAATGCTAATGGATCAACTTTAGTACTATCGGCAGTCCTACGTTCTAAATGTAAATGTGTTTGATCACTACCATTGGATCCTGGGTAATAAGTTACACTAGCAATAGTTTCTCCTTTCTTTACTTTTTGACCTACAGCAACTGTTGGATTAACGTGTCCATAAACAGTCTCCATACCATCAGCACCTTTAACGAATACAGCACCACCATATTCACCAAATTTGGGAAGAATAACAGTAACTTCACCATCAACTAAAGATGTTACAGGTGATCCTCTATCTACACCAATATCAATACCACCATGTTGCCTACCCCAACGTGGACCAAATGGACTTGTAAATACAGGATTTCCTTGTGGCAATACAGCATTAAAAAGATTATTACCTGTGTTAGTAATACTAGAAGTTATTCCAGAAATAAAGTTAATTCCATTAGTAGTTATTGTGTTTATATTGTCTGTTATATTTTTTATAATATTGTTAAAGAAGTTTAAGAAATCATCCAAAGGACCTTTTGGTACTACCTGATCAAAATTAATATCTAATGGATCTTTTTCTTCTCCCACTGTTCCTGCAGTTTTCTTTTTCTTAAATGGTGATGGTCTACCTTCAATACTACCACCAACAGGACTCTCCATATTAGGATCTACAGCACCAAATATCTTCTCTAGTCTTGCAATCTCTGGTGTAAATCGTACTTTTACCTCTTCACCCATAGGTCCAAGTTGATTCACAAATGACTTGGCAGCACCTACCATGATAGCAGGATTTGTAGATGGTCCTAAATTATTAGAACCTTGCTCGTATTGAATTTGATCAGCACCTGTTATTTTGTCAGTAATCGCGCCACCTGCGTAGGCACCACCAATAGAAAGACCGAGCCCAACCAAAAGACCAATACCAGCACCAACCGGACCACCCACGGCACCACCTACAGCCGTTGATTTTAATATAGCAGCAGCAAGAGAACCACCTAATGCACCACCAACTATACTACCACCAACACCGGCACCTGCCTGAATAGTACTTTGACCTGCCATTTTTCGGTCAGCATATTCCATAGAACCAAGAATAACGTTGAGTCCAGGTAATCTTTTCAAACCATAAGATCCAGCTTTGCCAAGCGCAAAGCGTCCACCCTTTAAACCCTGGAGGTTTCCACTACCACCACCAAGACCAATTGTTCTCCTAGCAATTCTACTAATATTCACGCCACCCACATTACCCATTGTCCTACCCAATTTGGGATCTAGTAATCCTAATAAAGAACCTTGTAAACCTTTAGGTATTTTAAATTTCTTTAATAATTTCTCTGCTCTTGCCCGAGCAACTTTTGTTTCCCTAGCTGCCTGCATAGTAGAACTAAAAAGTCTTGTAGATGCTCTTTTAGAATCTAATTTGACTTTTGCCCGAGCACCCGGACTTACATAGTCCGCTTCCATCAATGCCTGTGCTCCGACTCTTATTCCTTCAGCAGCAGCAGGATTAGATTTACTTAATGCTATCCAGTTTGTACCGTAATTTTGAATAGATAGTTTGTTTAGTGAAGCTTGAAATTTTCCTGATTTGTATGATACAGAATCCTTAATACCACTTTTGAGTAAATTTTTAACAAATCCTTTTTGATCTTCTTTTCTAAACTTATCAATTGCTTCCCATATACGGAAAAGTCTACTACTTGTTCCCCTTTTAGAAAGTAAAACTTTTAATTGTCTAGCACGTAATCTTCTTAATCTACTTTCGTCAAAGTATTTACCTTCCGATCCACTTTTTTTGCCAAGGAAAAATCTTCTAGCTTGTCTTTTTAATGGTTCTGTAATTCTTCTCGATGAAAATATTTCATTAAGTAATGATTTTCCCCTTCCGCCTATGCCTCGTAAATTAATGGGAGAAGTACTACCAGCAACATCTCTTTGCTGATCTTGCACATATTCTCTACCAGCACGTTCTAAATTTTCATAATACTGCTGTGATGCTACTGCCTGTGCATTAAATGCTGCAAGTAATGCATCAAATTTAGTTTCTAATACATTATTACTTTCAACAACAGAATCTACAATAGCAATATTAGTTTGTATATTTGTCTGTAATAATGTATTTTGACGATCTAAACTCTGTGCAACAGCATCTAAACTGCCCTGGATCTTGGATAGTTTTTCTGTAATTGCACCTAATAATTTTGTGTTACTTTTATATGATGATTTTTTCTTTGCTTTTTCTGCGGTTTCACTAGGAATTGCTGCTCCTCTTTTAGCAGCAAATGCCGCTAGTGATGCTGCCAGGTCATCAGGTAAATCTTCAAGAATATCTTCTTCTGGTTCTTCTTTATCAGCAAATTGTGGATTTACATTAGGAACATCAATATCACCAGATCCTTCTGCAATAGATGTCTTTACTTGTTTCCTTATGACATCAAGTATTTTTTTTCTATGATCTTTTAATTCTTCGTAGGTTAGTCCTTGAGACATTAACCATGCTAAAACTTCCTTCTGTTTATCGCTTTTACCACCAGGAGTTTTAGGTGTTCCAGCAGCATACCAGACAGCATGATCAAATTCATTCTGGAATGATAAAGAGTATGTTCCTTCCTGTCCATTAACATACCTAGCAGGAGGTAGACCTTTACCAAACCCAGAAGTATTTTTTAAATTTTCTGGTAACTTCATTGACGTGCTGCCTCTGCCTTGCGTTTTTCCTCATCAATATGTTCTTTCAATAAGGAAACCCATGCCGTAAGTTCCCAAGGCATCATATTTTCAATCTCTGTCAAGCTATATTTATGATACTGGACCAAAGCAAATGCTAATCGAAAATACCCTTCCAATGAATTATGGAAGAGTGCTATCCGAAAAAACCTGATAACCCATTAATAGTGAAGTTTTCTAACTCTCCAGTATTTCCATTTCTTACCTGGAATGTATGACGTAGTACAGGAGCAGTCTCGAAGAATTTAGCGATACTTTCAAATTGATCTGGAGTCAATTGCCCTAACCATTTTGCTGCTTCTTTAACTGTAAAGTTATGCACCTGTTCTTCATCAAATGCCTTATCAATACATTCAGCAATATAAGTCAATGCCTCATCTTCAGCAAATCCCTTTTTAAGAAATTCTGCTTCAATAAAACGCTCCATTGTAGGATACTTCATAACTAGACCAGCACCATCACCTAAATCGATTTGTTTCTCGTGTCCTTCTGGGAAATGAACATCAACTTCATTTAAATCAATGACGGTTTCACCAGATGAACCATCAGCAAAAGTGACATTCATTTGTACAGTAGGACCAGATGATGCAGAACGAATACGAATAAACAAAAGTCCTAGATCAAACTCTGGTAGATCTTCTACCTTAATACGAGTCATGACACAGTTCTTTAGCAGATCACGTACTGCATCTTTAACTGATTCTTCCCAAGCATCGACTGCTTCTTTAGCGTCTTTTGGATCTGCTTGCTGTAATAGTTGTGGATCTGGTCTAGACTCTAGTGCAAGTAACAGAACTTTCTCTTCTTTTACAGTATAAGGTCTGAACTTGACTTTCTTTCCACTAGAGGGTAGTTCCAAATCATAGGTTGGATAACCAATTTTAGGTAAAGACATTTACACAAAATTCAATTCGTTCAATTATTTATGACTCTGGTGGAGGATTAAATCTTAAGTCTTCTAAAGACGCATTAGTTCCGAAATCAACCGGGTCATTAAAGAATGCAAATCTTCTATAGTAAAACTGTGCATTTACTTTTACTAACTGCGATGTCCCTGCTGATAGAGGAACAGCATCAATTGCATATGGAAAACATTTATACATTTCATATCTCAATGATGTATATCCCTGATCATCATTATACCTTCTTTCAGTTTTAGCAATTTTGACTGTACCCATATATTCCGATGGATATGCAACTCTTAAACTTTCATTTGCTTGTGATCTTTGAGATGAAACTGGATTTATTCCACTGGTTGTATTATTCATACCGAGACATCTTTGATACCATTCTACCAAGAATTTATATTGAGACATTTGCCTGTCGCACATAAATCCTAGCGAAAAATCACTATTTAATTTAGAGGTAGCATAATATTCAGTACCTCTACCCATATGCCTTCCAACAATTTCTCCAGTAGCAATTTGAAGTGATGGTAGTTGTGCCTCATCACAGAAGAAACTTAATACATCATCTTCAATTGTTTCAAGTTCACTAGATTGTACTGGAGCAAATGGATCAGACCTTCCTCTTTTGATACCAAAATTTATATCAGTAAAGGTAACTTTAAAATTGCTAGTAGTCGCCATACCGCCTTGCTTGGCGATAAGTTCCATAAAATTTGGTATACTTGCTGGCACTCTAAATATTAGTGATGGATTGTATTTATATTTATGGCATACTCTGGGTTCTATAAACCAAAAAATCCAAAGAAGTATAAAGGAATCCCCACAAGAATCACCTATAGGTCCATGTGGGAGAAAAAGTTCATGATTTTCTGTGATACAAATTCATCTATTGTAGAGTGGGGTTCTGAAGAAGTGATTGTCCCCTATCGTTCTCCTATTGATGGTAGAGCACATCGTTATTATCCAGATTTTTACATGAAAGTTAAAAATAGGAAAGGAGAAACTCAAAAATATATTATTGAGATCAAACCCAAACGTCAAGTCATCGGACCAGATAAGAACCCAAAACGTAAGACTGCTGCATGGAAACGTGAAGTATTAACCTACATTAAAAATGAAGCAAAGTGGGAAGCAGCAAGATCTTACTGTGATGTACGTTCGATGAAATTTATGATACTTACAGAAGATCATCTCGCGGTATAACAATGGCAAAAGGTTTTAAAAATATACAAAGCAACAAAAAATTTAAAACCAATAACACTCTATTTGAACGAGTGTCTAATGCTACAAATGGTGAAAAGAAATCATTTAGTTGGTATCGTTCTACTATAAAATCAATTGCTAACGATAACTACAAGACTAGTATTGAACCATATATTGATGATGAACGTTCTGCTGATCATGATGAAAATATGATCGTGAACTTTCCTAGAAAAGGTCACTTATACATGTATGAGTATAAGGCAAAAATGAAGTGGTTACCATACTATGATACATTTCCATTGGTTTACGTTATTAAATCAACCAAAACTGAATTTTGGGGTGCTAATTTACATTATATTGCACCACGTCGTAGAATACAAATTGTGGAAAAACTTTTACAAAATAGAATTGATATACCCAAGATATGTTTTCATAAATACATACACAATCATGTGGATGGTCTCATGTTAGACCTATCCGAAAACGAATGGGAAACTGCTATTCTACTTCCTACTGAAAATTTTGTGAGAGATATTCGTGGTAAAAAGTTTCCATATGACAAAGAACTAGTCTGGGAAGAGTCTAGTCTTACATATTACGACCGTATCAAAGCAAAGAGGATTGTAGAATAACGTGGCCAATCAAAATTTCTTTACCGGAAAACCAGATAGAAGAGGTTTTTACAATGGTGAAATTGTAAGATTTAAAGTTCTTGGTAGTGGTAATGTTGCCAACCCAGAAGGAAGTTATGCATATTACACATGGAATGGGAAAAGTTGGGATTGGACAAGTGGTTCAGACGCTAATATCGCTGATAAGTATAAAGCACAAAATCCAGAAGATAAAGACAATGCTAAATTAACTATTAATTTAGGAGCAAGAAATGTTTCTTCTTCTGATGCTTTAAGATATCCAAGTGCAGGATCTGAAACTCTTAACGAAAAAAGTGATTATGTTAACTTTACATTCTATAATTATAAACCACCCCTAAAAGGAACTGCTGATGCAGGAGATAATGATAATTTCGATGTATCCGGTGCTGGATTTCAATTAGCACAAGCATATAAAAACTATAACGCTAGTGTAGTAGAAATTGAACCATCAGATTTACCTCCAATCTTACTGTATATGCCTCAAGATATACAAACTGAATATGGGCAAGAATGGGAAAGTTTAAAGATAGGTTTTGGCGCAGCTGCATCAATTCGTGCATTATCAGGTAATGCCGATTTATCAACTATTGCAGGAAATTTCAAGGAAGGTCTTAAGAAAGCTCAATTTTCTGCTATAGCATCTCTTACAAATAAATTTACCGGATCAGGGGTGACGCGAGATCAAGCATTAGGTCTTGTTACTGATACAATAGCAAACCCAAACACAGAAGTTTTATTTAAAGGTTCTAACTTAAGACAGTTCAGTCTTAATTTTAAAATGGTTGCTGATAATGCAGATGAATCAAAAGAAATTTTAAAAATTTGCAACACATTTAAAAAAGCATCAATGCCTAGTTTTGGTGGTGATGCGATTGATCTTGATGGTGGAGCAGGACAGTTTTTAACAATTCCAAATGTAGTTAATGTTTCATTTATGAGTGGTAATAGTTTAAATAAATTCCTACCACAGTATAAAACTTGTGCTATTACTAGTGTAAATATTAACTTTACTGCTGATGGAACATATGCTGCATATGAAGATGGAGCACCAGTTGCTGTAGAATTATCAATAAGTTTTAGTGAACTCAAACCAATATTTGCTAATGAAATAGATATAACAGGGGAGTCTGCTTCGTTCTAATGCCATATTTTAATAACATTCCAAACATCGAATATAGTCAAAAACCGATTACTTACCCATTTTCGGAATTTGACTATGTTGTAGCAAAAAATTTCTTTAAGAAATATCAGTTAAATCCTGATGTTTTCTCATATGCTGTATTTTTCAACAAATACTCAATTTTAGAAAATGAGCGTATTTACGATGTTGCCAATAAAGCATATGGAGACCCAGGATTGGATTGGGTGGTCATTTTGACTAATAATCTCGTTAGTCCACTTTTTGACTGGCCAATGACTGGCACTGAATTGCGTAAATACGTAGAAAACAACTATTTTGACCCATATGCTGAAATTGCATATTATGAAACTGTAGAAAGAAGCAAATCTGATGGTGGTTACATCATTCAACCAAATTTGAAGGTTGATGAGACATTCTATAATACCCCATATAAGTATTTTGACAATAACAGCATTTTAACGATTGATGGTAGTGAAATTTCTAGAGCAGTAACTGTCTATGAAGATGAAGGACGTAAAAATGAAGCAAGACGCGAAATCTACATTTTGAAACCACAATACCTTCAAGCGTTTATTACTAATTTTAAAGAAAACAGTAAATACGCTAAATCTAACAGTTTTATCAATAATCGCTTGAAGCGTACAGATAGATAATAAAAAAGGGGGTCTAGGACCCCCTCGACTTTTTTGACCAAAAATTACCGGGAAATTTTTTTCGGAATTTATGGAATCAAAAAGTGAATTTTGAAATCAGGAATCAGCAAGTGCTCGAATATCTGCGAACCAATCAGTGTCACCACTATCACCACTATCACTGCTAGCAGCAGCACTCACAGTCTCCTGTGGTGTGATGTCAGGTGAGTTGAACGAGTTCAGTTCATCACGCAGTGACTGGGGCATAGGAGGCGCTGTAGCAGCAGGTTCTGCCCAAGAGGGTTGATCACCACCGTCGTCGTCCTCGTCGTACCTAGAAGGCGATGCGGCAGGGCGAG
>Ga0213858_10000554_pt1 | contig 17834 bp, 27 predicted proteins | sample PICome_FD_160122 | JGI IMG/M metagenome (GOLD analysis project Ga0213858, IMG submission 160122) | Coastal seawater microbial communities near Pivers Island, North Carolina, United States - PICO245 | ecosystem: Environmental > Aquatic > Marine > Coastal | place: USA: North Carolina | collected... | reverse complement strand
GACGAGGGTCTGGCCTATCCAGCTATGGCACCTATCGACGGCTGGCACGTCAACATCCGTCTCGTCGGGGATTCAATGCGTGAGACTGTAGAGGCTCTGGATGCTACGCATGGCGTTACACCTAATTCACCATCAAGGGTTTGGTTGTGAGCATATCTACTTTTGCAGAGCTAAAGACGAACATTGCGGATTTTTTGAACCGGGATGATTTGACGTCTGCTATACCGACGTTCATTGCGCTTGCAGAGGCGCAGATCAATCGAGATCTACGACACTGGAAGATGCAGTCGCGGACGTCATTTACAATCGATTCAGAGTTTGAAGATTTGCCGGCTGATTGGCTTGAGACAATTTCCCTTAATGCAGGGAACAAGTACCCTTTGAAACTAGCGTCCCGAGAGACCATTGCCGACAAAAGGATGGGCAGCGAAGACACTGCGGGCACGCCTGAATACTACGCGCACATTGCGGATAAGTTTGAGTTCTACCCTACCCCTGACGATACGTATACCGGGGATTTGCTGTACTTCCAAAAAGTGCCGGCTCTATCGGACTCAAACACGACCAATTGGCTACTCAGCCACAGCCCGGATGTTTACCTCTACGGGTCGCTTATTCACACCGCGGCGTACCTTCAAGAAGATGCTCGGGCAGGAACGTGGGCGCAGTTATACGGCGCTGCAGTACAAAAACTTAACTTATCATCTGACTCAGCAACAATGAGCGGGTCAGGTCTTGTCATGAAAAATAGAGGTCTAGGCTAATGGCTGACACGACAACCACGACGTACTCACTTACAAAACCGGAAGTCGGCGCATCAGAGGATACGTGGGGCATCAAGCTCAACACTAACTTTGACACTCTTGACGACTTGCTCGACGGCACAACCGCTATACAGCCCAATCTCACAGCGGGATCGTGGCAGGTTGGTGGTGTGGCAATCACCGCAACTGGGACTGAGATTAACTACGTCGATGGCGTTACTTCTGCGATACAAACTCAACTTGATGCAAAGCTCCCGTTAGCTGGTGGCACTGTAACCGGCGCAGTTACAATTGCCGATGACATTAGATTGAGGTTAGGAAATTCTAATGATTTAAAGCTATATCACGACAGCGCTAGTGGCGATTCGTACATTCAAGAAGTTGGGCCGGGTAGTCTTGTTATTAAATCTAACGGGACTGGCATAATTTTCAGAAACAATGTCGACTTGAATTTCATTTCGATGCTACAGGACACCGGAGAAACTAAATTATTTTACAACGGTGGTGGTGGAAACGCGCCAAAACTGGCTACGTCGAATACTGGTGTAAGTGTCACCGGCACAGTGGCGGCGTCTGCCAATGTGACTGCGGTAGATGTAACTGCTTCAGGAGACGTCTCCGCAGATGGCTTGTCAGGAAACAGCCTGTCGTTAGGCGGTACAGCAGTAACTGCCACAGCAGCCGAGTTAAATTATGTAGACGGCGTCACCTCATCAGTTCAGACGCAACTTGATGCAAAGCTTGAAACAAGCGACTTCACGCAAAGCCTTGCCGATGATGGGTGGACTAAACTACCAAACGGTCTGACATTGCAATGGGGCAGTACGACTGTGGCGGCAAACACCGCCAACTCTAGCGTTAGTTTTCCGGTCGCTTTTGATACTGCGTGCTTCCAAGTTGTGGTTTCAGTAGAAGACAACAACCTAAACAGAGAAGACAATGCTGGATTGGGTGAGACAGCGCCAACAACGACAACATTCAGAGTAACGAACGGAACAACGAGCAGCCTTAAATTTAGATTTTTTGCTATAGGTCACTAAGATGGCTTTACAGGTAGTCGATATTCAGCCCGGCGTTCACCGTCATGGCACTGATCTAGAGGGCGCTGGACGCTGGAGAGACGTTAACCTTGTACGGTGGCGTAGTGGCTCTCTCGGCCCGATAGGCGGTTGGGAAGAGCGCACAAAGAGCGGCGCTACATTAGACAAGCCGGCGCGCGGTTCTCTGGGCTGGGTAGACAACTCTTTCGGCACTAATTTAGCTGTCGGTACTTATAACAAGCTGTTTGCTATCTCTGCGTCTGGTGTTGTTAGTGACATTACCCCGGCGTCATTTACTGCCGGTAACGAAGATGCGGCTTTAAATATTGGTTACGGCGGTGGTTTTTATAACGCCGGATATTACAGCACGCAGCGTGTTTCTAGTGGTGTCTACCAAGAAGCTACAACATGGTCTTTGGATAGCTGGGGCGAGTACCTCGTAGCGTGTTCGGTAGACGATGGCAAGCTGTATGAGTGGCAACTAAACGCTGCAACGCCTGCGGCTGTGATTAGTAATGCCCCGACATCTAATTTAGGTTTGGTTGTTACTGGAGAGCGGTTTTTGTTCGCTTTGGGGGCAGGTGGCAATCCGCGGAAAGTTCAGTGGTGTGACAAAGAGGACAACACATCATGGACTCCCGCGGCGACTAATGAAGCCGGTGACTTTGAGCTGTCCACAAACGGCGAGATTCTTAGCGGTCATCGATTACGTGGCAAGACGTTAATCCTAACTACGACCGATGCTCACACAGCGTCTTATATCGGCCCGCAATTGGTATTCCAGTTCGAGCGCGTAGGCACATCATGCGGTGCAATATCGCGTCATTCGTGCGTCCCTAACATGGAGGGCGCGTTCTGGATGGGGTCAAAAGGGTTCTTTATGTTCAACGGCTCGTCGGTGCAGGAAATGCAGTGTGACGTGCTTGATTACGTTTTTAATGACATCAACACGGCACAGCGGTCTAAGGTGTTTGCCATGAACAACTCGCAGTTTGGTGAGGCGTGGTGGTTCTACCCTTCAGGGACGTCTAACGAAAACGACCGATACGTGATCTACAACTACAAAGAGAATTACTGGAACATTGGGCAATTAGATCGCACCACTGGTTTTGACGCGGGTGTGTTTAGAAATCCAATTATGTTTGACTCTACCGGCAAGTTTTACAATCACGAGACGGGTTACTCACACGATGACGTGGCACCGCACGCTGAGTCTGGCCCTATCCTTTTTGGGTCGTCGGTCGTGAAGGTTAACGAAATTATCCCGGACGAGAAAACGCAGGGAGAAGCAACGCTGACCTTTAAGACTCGCTTTTATCCGAATGACACAGAAAGCACGCACGGACCTTACACGATGTCTAACCCGGTTAGCGCTCGATTCTCAGGCCGGCAGTTACGTTTAAGGGTTAACGGTACTGAATACAACAACTGGCGGTTTGGCGTTCCTAGGTTAAATGTGATCCCCGGAGGTAATCGGTGAGCTTAGCGCCACCGCCTCTTGGCCCTGAGTGGAAGAGCTGGGGCGAGCGCCTTGTCGAGTATTTAAACAGGGTGCGGTCGAAGCTTGTTTTCAAGCAAACCGCAGACAGCGCAAGCGAAGACGGCATATTGCTTTATGACAACGTCAACGGGTATCCGGTGGTTTCTGTTGGTGGTGAGTTCAAGCAAATTGTTTTAGCTGATGGGCATGGCGATTTTCTTATTACTTCTGACTACGCTTACGCGGCAGCGGATACAACGTATACATTAAGTTATACGGCTGACAGCAATAACGCTGGTTTACCTGTTAGTGGGTCGCAAATTACTTTCAGTGAGACCGGGTATTACCTTGTTAGCTTTTCGGCGCAGATTTACTCAAGCTCGGCGAGCACGGTTGAGTTTGCTTTCTGGCCGAAGATGAATGGCACAAACCTAACCGGAAGTACGATTAGGGCGGCGTTACACGGCAATGCGGAGACAACGGTAGTAAGCCGAGCGGTGATTTTGCACGCTAATGCGAATGACTACTTAGAGATTGCTACGGCCTGTGACAGCACCAGCGGCTCTCTGAAGGCTTTTGCGGCTAGTGGTATATCTGACGAGCCCGCAACGCCTGCGACGACTCTGACGATAATTAGAGTGTTTAGGTGATATAATTGACGACTATTGTTGAGGAAATGCTCCGATGCAAGCCGTGGCTAGAGGCCGCGATAGAAAGAGCCGGCGGCACGCACACGTTAAGTGACGTAGTGCAGTCAGTAGTAGAGGGAAAAATGCAGTTCTGGCCGGCGCCACGTGGATGCGCGGTCACTGAAATCATCAAGTATCCGCAGAAGAAGGTGTTACATATTTTTCTAGCGGGCGGTGATATGGATCAGATTTTGGATATGGACAGCTCCGCGGTGGAGTTTGCCAAGATGAACGGCTGTACAGGGATGAGCATTGCCGGTCGCAGAGGCTGGAAGCGGGTTTTAAAAAACAAAGGTTACGAAGAGACCTTCACGGTTTTAGGAAAGGATATCTAATATGTCAGGTGGAAAAGGCGGTAGTCAGACAACGCAGGTCGAGATACCAGAGTTTATTCAAGGGCCGGCAGAGCGCAATCTACAGCGTGCCGAGCAACTTGCTAAGGTTGGTTATATGCCTTACTACGGCCCGGAGGTTGCGGCCTTTACGCCGATGCAAACTCAGGCTATGCAATCCACAGCAGATGCCGCCGCGATGTTTGGTCTGGCACCGCAGATGGACGTAACAGCGGGCATGCCACAAGCACAAGACTTTGGCGGTATCCAAGGTTATGGGTCTGGTGGATTATTCCAACAAGCACTAGCTGATCTCGCGGCGCAACAACCGGCGCAGTCTCAAGCGTTCCAAGACCTCTTTATCGGCCCTAATACATCGGGGCTTCTTGGTCAGACGACACAATCATCAGGGCCACCTGTCGGAGCATTGCCTCCGGGTGGTTACCCTAACAACCCATTTAGCGGGGGTTATTAATTATGGCGGCTCCAGCAGCAGGTGGTGGCACAGCAGTACCGGCAACAGGCGCGGCTCCAGCAGGCACAGCAACCGGCCCAAACGTATTTCAACAAGCACAGCAAGGCCAGACAGCGGCAATGATGGGCACAGCTGCGGGTATGGGTTACCAGCCTCAGCAAGTGCAGGCAGGACAAGTTGCTGGCACTGATCTAAGCGCTTACTTCAATCCTTTCGAGCAGACTGTAGTACAGCAATCGTTAGGAGATATTGAGCAGGCTCGGCAGATGCAAGCCAATCAATTGGCCTCTCAAGCGCAAAGGGCGGGTGCTTTTGGAGGCTCTCGGTCGGCGATTTTAGAGTCTCAAGCTAACGAAGCGGCCATGCAGCAAGCGGCACGTACCGCGGCTAACCTTCGACTAGGTGGCTTCCAGCAAGCACAGCAGATGGCCGGTCAGGATATTGGTCGCCAAATGCAAGCGGCACTAGCTAACCAACAAGCAGGTCTCGCGGGTGCGGGTCAAAGACTTGCGGCGGCAGGTCAGTTAGGCGGCTTGGCACAGCAATCGTTTGGCATGGGTCGCACGCTACAGCAAGACCTCGCACAGCAGGGCGCGCTACAGCAGATGCTTAACCAGCAGATCTTTGACAGAGCGCGTGAGCAGTTCCAAGGCTACACGTCATTTCCCGAGAGGTCTCTTGGTTACTTGGCTTCTGCGCTGGGTGCATCGCCTGTACCACAGACACAGACGACCAGCCGTCAGCCCGGGCTGTTTGATTTCTTAAGCTTGGCCGCGTCTATGTCAGACAGACGTCTGAAATCCAAGATTAAAGTAATTGGTCGATTAGCATCGGGTCAAAATGTTTACTCATGGACTTGGAACGAAAAGGCCGCCGACTTTGGCTTGTCAGGCGAGTCAATGGGCGTAATGGCCGATGAGACAGACCCTGAGTTTGTAAGCACTGGGGAGTCTGGTTACCAAAGAGTTCATTACGGCAAGTTGTTAGGAATCTAAAGCATGAATGAGTCACAAGGGTCAGGGCTCTTAGATCTTTTTAAGAACATGACTGATGAGGAAAAGCAAGCATTGCAAAGAATGGGTCAGACAGCAGCAGGTCTTGCGCAACCCATGAATGAGCAAGTGGCTCCTATGCAGTTTGGTGGTGGTTTATTGCAGATGATGCCAGTGCCTGAGATGCAATACGGAGTAGGCATGATGGGTTACCAGCCCTCCGATAACGACGGCGACAAAATGGAAAACCTAATGAAAATTATGAAAGCTTTAGGGATGGGCGCATGACACCAGAGCAGCTAAGGATGGAACAAGAAGAGCGCAAGATGATCGAGCAAATGGAGATGTTGCGACGATCAAGGACTCCAGAGGCTCTAGCGACTCAAGAAAGGTTCCGAGTTGCTCGCCAGCAAGCCATGCAACCTACTCAAGCTGTCGGGCCTGCACCCGGCTCTCGGCCACCCAATCCATTTTTAAGCGGTTTGTCTCAGCTAGGGCGTCGAGCAATGGACGTCATGCAAGACCCAGCGGCACGGGCTCGATTAGCCGCAGGTCTCCAGTCAATGACTGTTAATCCCAACCAAGCGTTTATACAGGGCCAAATGGAGCGAGCGTCTGACATACGCGGAAGGCGCCAAGCAGGCAGAGAAATTAATCAAACAGCTAATTTTTTGCGCACGCAAGGCAGAGATGACCTCGCAACAATCATTGAGCAAAATCCGTCCGTAGCGCCAATCATTTTGAAGTCTATGTTTGACAAGTCAAAAGGCGTGGTTGTCGGTGAAGGCGATCAAATCGTAGACCCCGAAACTGGCAAAGTTTTGTTCGGTGGACAACAGCCTACAGACGGTTTTACTCCGCGACAAAGAGAAGAGGCAGGCAAGCTACGCAAGGATTACGAAAGTTCTCAATCGACAAAAGACTTCCAGAAGCAATCTGGAGCCTACGGTCGCGTAGTTAGCTCGGCTAATAAAGCAAGCGCGGCTGGTGACCTTGCTTTGATTTTCAACTTTATGAAGGTTTTAGATCCCGGCTCTGTCGTTAGAGAAAGTGAGTTTGCGACTGCTGCTGGAGCGAGAGCAGCATTAACAAGAGCAGAGAAAGATGGGACGCCCATCCCTGCTGTCGTGGCTCAGGCAATGCAGCGCTTGGAGACAGGTCAATTGCTTTTGCCAGAGCAGCGTGACGACTTCCTGATTAGGGCTGGTATGTTGTATCAAAGCGCTATGAATCAACACGCGCCATACCGTCAGTATTACCTTAATCAAATAGACGCCGTGGCCGCAGGCTATGGATTGCCGCCTATAGGCTATGCTGGAGATATTTTTTTAGGAAACGCCGAAGCCCCTCAACCTGATCCCGTTTTAACAACGCCACCTGCGACTTGGGGCGGAACCAGTGCAGAGTGGCTTGCTCTTGACGTCGATGACCGAAAAGCATACTTAGAGGACGAGCCTAATGGCTAAAACACAGCGGCAGATAGAGTTAGAGGCAAAAGCTAAAGCAAGATTTGCGCAACAAAATTTGCCTGTGAGGTCGGCTGGTATAGCGGATCGCGAACCCCAATATACAGCGGCTGGCGCAATGGCAAACATCCCAAGCAGTGCGACTCAGTATGCGAAAGACTTAGCAACAGTATTCACTAACCCCATGTTAGTGGCCGAAGGCATAAAAGAAATGTTTACAGGTGAAGGTTTAGAGGCGCTTAGAGGCTTCTATGCTGGCCGCTATGGAAGTGTACGGCAGGCATTACAAACGGCATACGACGATCCTGTCGGCTTTATGTCGGACGTATCTTTAGTCGGCGCGCCGTTAAAAGTTGCAGGAAATCTTGCAAAGATTGCATCTAAAGCCTCACCAAAAACGCAGACGGCGGCAGAGGCTGTACGACGAGCCGGTGGCGCATTAGAGTCGGCAGACCCACTAGGCGTTGCAACAGCCTTAACTTTAGGTGCTGCAAGCACTGTGCCTTTGGTTCGCTCTTTCCCAGAGTCTACGTATGAAACAAATTTGAAAATGGGTACAAGCCCTCGCTCTCGAATGGGTCAGCAAACAACACGGCAGCAGGTTATCGGCACCTTGCTGGAAGAAGGCATACCTGTCAGTCCAGAGGGACTTACAAAGCTAAACAAAATTATTGATGCTCGCACCAGCGAGCTTGACCGCCTAATAGAAGTCGCGGAAAAAGAAGGCAAAACGATTTCACTTTACGACATCGCTACACCAATCCGTGAGTTGCGTAATGAGCTTGGCAACCCAAGAACCAACCCTACTGCGGCGGCAGATGTAGCGGCTATCGAAGATTATTTGGCCTCTTGGGCAGATGAGGTCGGGGATGCACAAAACTTCACTCCGAGTGAGGTAAGGAAGCTACGGCAGAATTTAGATAACAGACTTAATTATGATCGCATTTCTGCTACGACGCCTGCCTTACAAACTAGAATTACGGAACAAGCTGCAACTGGTGCGCGTGGTGCTTTACGAGAAACCATAGAAGGCTATGGCTCGACTGGCATGGATATCTCTCGATTGCTAACTGCGCAGGAAGCTTTAGAGCGCGCTGTGAATCGATTGGGTCAGAACCAAACTATCGGGTTAAAGCAGACAGTAGCGGCAACAGGCGGCTTCGGCGCTATGGGCGGCACAGATTTATTCCAGCAACTGTCAGGCGCATTGTTAGCTGGTGGCGCGCTCTTAATGACGCCACAAAACAAAGAGCGCATTGCTAGGCTGATCTATCAGTCGCGAGATTTGACTCGTGAACAGCAACGATCACTTATAGCTCAATTAACTTCGCAGGTTGGACCTACTGCTCAACGTATTGAAGAAGGACGCGAGGAAGAACAGCAATGAGCTTGAAGCCAATGACAGAGCTTGAGATTGAAGGCATCGTCCGAGACGCTGTTAGTGACGCTGTTGATTTCTGCGAGTCTGAGATAGCCGAAGACCGCATCAAGGCTCAGAGATACTTTGATGGCGAGGTCGATATCGGCGAAGAAGACGGTCGATCTAAGGTAGTTGCTACAAAGGTTCGGGATACCATCCGGGCTATCAAGCCGTCTCTTATGCGGGTTTTTCTAAACACTGACAAGCCTGTTGAGTACGTTCCACGTGGAACAGAAGACGTCGTCATGGCCGAGCAGGCTACGAAGTATATGCACTACCAGTTTAACGAGCTAAACGGCTACAGGGTGCTAAATGATGCGTTCCACGATGCGTTGGTTAAGAAGGTCGGTGTCGTCAAGGTTTACTGGGACACTTACCAAGAGCAAGAGGTTTATGACTTCCAAGATCTTAACGATATGGAGTTCACGCTTCTCGTTAATGAGGATGACGTCGAGGTTATCAAGCACACTACTAAGATGGTCATGGAGCTTGATGAGTTCGGCATGGAGATGGAGGCGCCCCGTCATGACCTTAAGCTGGCTCGCACTGTCGAGCGCGGCAAGATGTGTATTGAAAGCGTGCCACCAGAAGAGTTTTTCATTGATCGCAACTCGCGTTCTATCGATGACTATTACTGTGTTGCTCATCGTACCGAGATGCGTGTTGGCGATCTCGTGGCTATGGGTTATGACTACGAAGACGTCAAGGATTTAAGCGGTTTAGAGCACTCTGACACCTTCTCTGAGGTCGAAGAGTACGAGCGCCGAGGGTATGAGTCTGACTACTCAGAAGAGGACATTAAAGACCCCTCTATGCGGATTGTGGCTGTAACTGAGGCGTACATGAAGATTGACGTCAGCGGTACTGGCGTTGCTCAAATGCACAAGATTTTAATGGGCGGTAACCAGTACAAGCTTTTGGATTACGAGCCATGCTCTCACCTGCCTTTCGCGGTGTTTGAGGTTGATCCAGAGCCTCATACGTTTTATGGCCGGTCAGTTGCCGATCTTATTCTGAATGACCAAGACGCTGCCACTGCGATGCTCCGCGGTGTTCTCGATAACGTCGCACTAACAAACAACCCCAGAATTGAGATTGTAGACGGTGCGGTCAATGTCGATGACATTTTAAACAACGAGATTGGCGGTGTTATCCGGGTGAAGCAGGCTGGCGCCGTACAAGCTCAGGCGGTGCCTTTTGTAGCGGGTCAGACGCTTTCTGCTCTGCAATACTTTGACCAGCAGGTAGAAGACAAGACAGGCGTCACCAAGGCGTCTACAGGTCTATCCCCTGACAGCCTACAGGCCACCACCGCAACTGCCGTACAGGCCACTGTGCAGGCTCAGGCGGCGCAGATAGAAGTCATGGCTCGCAACCTTGCGGAAGGCGGTATGCGCCAGATGTTCAAGCTTATGCTTCAGTGCATGGTGCAGAATGTCGATGAAGAGCAGATGATGCGCTTCCAAGGCCAGAGCTACACCCCTGTCGATCCGCGGTCATGGAATTCCACAATGGATGTATCCATCAACGTAGGTCTGGGAACCGGGCGCGAGGATCAGAAGATTGCGGTCTTGAATCAGACGCTACAAACGCAGATACAGATATTCCAGACGTATGGCCCGGGCAACGGCATGGTGACTTTGACTAACATCAGAAACACCTTGTCTGACATATTGGCGATTAACGGAGTTAGAAACTCTGACCGCTACTTTATGCCGATGAACCCACAGCTTGAACAGCAGATGATGATGCAACAGCAAGCACAGCAGGGTCAGCAACAGCAAGATCCAAATGCGGCGTACTTGCAGGCAGAGCAGATCAAGGCTCAGGCCAAGATGCAGACGGATCAGTTAAAATTGCAACTAGAAGCTCAGAAGGCTATCGCTGAGGATGATCGTAAGCGAGACGAAATGGATCAAGACCTCTTGATTTCTGCCGCGGAGATCATAGGTAAGTATGGTACTGCGGTCGATGTAGAGAGGATTAAGCAATTGCAGAACGAGCCACGTTACCCACAAGCACAGCCAGCTCAGGCCGCGGTCGGTAGCACGTTTTGAACATAAAGGATCGAGCAGCACACGTTAAGAGACTCAAGCAAGACGAGGCTTTCAACGTGATACTGACAGAGATTAGAGAGGACGCCGCCAACGTCTTCTTAAACCCGCACTCTTCGTATGAAGACCGGGAAGAGGCTCATCACATAGTGAGGGCGTTAGCGAAGATCGAGGATCGCATGGCAGTCATTCTTACGGATGAGGCGATGTTCGACAAACAGCAACAGCGAGGATCAGCACCGTGGAAACGACTGATGAAGTGACATTCGATGGCAGCATCGAATCGGCTATAGGCCAATTGATACAACCCGAAGAGCAACCTGAAGAGGCCGTAGAGGTCGAAGAGGACTATGAGGAGGAAGATCAAGAGGCTGAAGAGCCAGAGCAGGATGACGAGGTAGAGGACTACGAAGAGGACGCTGAGGAAGAAGCCGATTCTGAGGAACCCGAGACTTTTTCCGTCAAGGTAGACGGCATAGAGCAACGGGTCACCCTAGAGGATCTCAAGCGAGGATACAGCGGTCAGCAATATGTCCAGCAGGGAATGCAGCAGGTTGCCGAAATGCGAAAGCAGTTCGAGCAGATTGCCGGTGATTTCCTGAATGAGCGCGAGCAAGCGAAAGCTATTTTTGCCCAAGTGCAAAATATGCAAATACCGTCAGCCCCTGTGCCACCTAGCGAGGAAAATTTTTCGTCTGACCCAATAGGTTATATGGAAGCGAAAATGAAGTACGACCGGGAGGCTAATGAATATCAGCAAAAGATGGCTGAAGTTCAGCAGGCGCTAGCAGGCAACTCTGAAGCGGAGCAGCAGGCTAGAAACGCTTATTTACAGAGAGAAATGGAGACGTTGAGGCAGGTTATTCCTGACTTCGCAGACCCTGAGAAGGCCACTAACCTTCGCAACAATATGCTATCGGTAAGCCAAGAGGTCTACGGGTTCGACCCGCAAGAGATCGCGGCAGTGACTGATCACCGTGTACTCCGGGTACTGCACGATGCCATCCAGTTCAGGGCGGCACAAGGCGGCAAGGAACAGGCGATTAAGAAAGCCAAGGCTAAACCTAAGCGTACTGTTAAACCGGGTGCTAAAAAAACTGCGTCAAACCAGAACTCTCAAAGACAAGCTAGATCGAAACTTAAACGCTCAGGAAGCATCCAAGATGCAATGAGCTTAATCCTTAATGAGAGGTAATTATCATGACACAGAAGACCAACACCTTTGACTCTTACGACGCCAACGGCATCCGTGAGTCACTTGAGGACGTCATCTACGACGTATCTCCCCAAGAAACGCCCTTTTACAGTAAGTGTGGCAAGGCAAAAGCAACCAACACCCTGCACGAGTGGCAGACAGACGCGCTTCGCTCTTCAGCGGCCAACGCGCACATTGAAGGCGACGAAACCACTGGTGAGGCTCGCACTGCGACTACTCGCCGCGGTAACTACACCCAGATCTTCAAGAACGCTGTTATCATTCCTGACACAGACGAGGGTCTGAACAAGGCAGGTCGTGCTGCTGAGATGGCCTACCAGACACTGAAGGTAGCCAAAGAGCAGAAGCTGGACATCGAGAAGGCTCTTTTTGACAACAACGCGCGTGTAGCTGGCGACTCGACTACAGCTCGTGAGTTGGCTGGTGCGCCTACTTGGCTGACTAGCAACACCTCATCAGGCACTTCTGGTTCTGATGCGACTGGTGACGGCTCTGACGCTCGTACAGATGGTACTCAGCGTGCCTTTACTCAGACTCTGTTTGACGACGTCATGCAGTCGATCTGGGAGCAAGGCGGCAACCCTGACTCTGTCTACCTGTCAGCGTTCCAGATGAACACGGCGCTTGGCTTTGTTGGTAACAACAACCAGCGTGCAACAGTGAGCGGTGAAGACGGTCGTGTTGTAAACATGACTGACGTCTACGTTACTCCTTGGGGCACTGTCGAGTTCATCCCATCTCGTGAGAACCGTTCACGTGACGTGTTTATCATGCAGGATGATATGTGGGCGGTTGGCGTTCTACGTCCTACTAAGAACGTAGCGCTTGCTAAGACTGGTGACGCGACTACCCGTCAGGTAACCACCGAGCTGACTCTTGTTTGTAAGAACGAAGCAGCTTCAGGCATGGTTGCTGACTTGACCACTTCTTAAGATAACGCTCTGGGGGCTTCGGCCCCCTTTTTTCAGGAGTTAGTATGTACAAGGTAGTAGTTAGCAGTCTGTTCATTGACGGAAAAAAACACATCCGCGGTGACTTGCTTGATATAACAGACGAGCAGGCCATCCCGCATGGTACTCGTGTAGAGTTTGTTGCAGAGCCACCGAAGCCAAAGCGCGCACCTCGCAAGAAGAAGGTGGTTGAAAGTGAAGATTAAAGAGACGTTTCACAACAACCACGACGGCACTTTTGTTATTGAGAAAGAGTATGACAACACCCCGTGCTTAGATCGCACGGCCATGCTCAGATCGATGGGCGCCGGCAAGCTTCCTGAGTCTTGGTGTGTCGCTTCTATCCCCGATCATTTGATCGCGCAGTGGATGAAAGAGGAAAACATAGATTGGCAAGACTCTGAGGGTCGAAAGCGCATGCTGATCCGCAAGGTAAACGACCCGGATTTTAAAAATTTCCGAATAGTTGGTGGACGGGTGTAGTCATGGACGATCAAGCGGTACGTCTCAACAGGATTGAAACCAAGCTGGATAAGCTGGCCGAAGCAATGACTTTAATTGCTAGAGTTGATGAAAAGCTAACAGCAGGAGCGGCTCGCATAGATCGCTTAGAGTATCGTTTGGACGAGCAAGAGACAGACCTCGACAAGGTAAAAGGGATCGTCGGGTATAACTCTCAATCCGTAAAGGTTGCAGAGCGCTTTGTTTGGATTTTAATCAGCTCGATTGTTGGCCTCGTTATGTATGGGTATCGTGGCTAATGGTGCAAGTCAACGAAAGCACTGACGTAACAATACCGATTCGTAATTTAATTGCGATGGTAATGGCTACGTCTATCGCTACGATGGCTTACTTTGGCATTCAAGAACGACTAAACAAGCTAGAGCACTTGCTTGATAAGTCTCAGATGGAGATCGAGCGAAACACTGAGTTTCGCATCTTGTGGCCTCGCGGTGAGCTTGGCTCGTTACCTGATGACGCCCGGCAGGACATGATGATCGAGGGTGTGCAGATGGATGTGGAAGATCTCAGAGCGATACAGAAAGACGTGCACGACTTAACCATTCGCATTGGAACGATGGAGTCATTGTATGCTCAGGAGCCAGAATGATTGAACAACTGATAGCGCCTGTATCTACACTCTTGGATAAAGTCATCCCTGATGCGGATGAGCGTAACCGTCTCGCCCATGAGATCGCCACCTTAGCAGAGAGGCAGTCGCATGAAATCGCTAAAGCTCAGATTGCAGTTAACCAGAAAGAAGCCGGGCATCAGTCAATTTTTATCAGCGGCTGGCGACCTAGCGTGGGCTGGGTTTGCTGCCTTGGTCTCGCTAGTAATTATATCTTTATTCCTGTGGCTAATTTTGTACTCGTCGTTAGTGGTTCTGCTATCGTTATTCCAGCTCTGGATCTTAGTGAAATGATGCCTGTCCTTCTTGGGATGCTGGGCCTTGGTGGCTTAAGAAGCTGGGAGAAAACACGAGGTGTTGCCCGGTCATGAGGTTCCTGCTGGTAGGTCTATTACTTACTGGCTGTACAACGACTGAAGAGACGCGGATCTGCCTTGACTACAAGTCCATCCCATTAGAACGAGAAAAATGCACACCCTTATACGGCAATATAATCTGCCACAACGTCTTGGATGTTGAGGTTGTTTGTACCCAGTGGATGGAAACCAATGAATTACTTCTCCGACGATGAGCTACGCTGTCAGTGCGGTTGCGATGAGCTAGCCTTTGATGAAGATTTCCGCGACTTACTTAATCAAATACGGGTTGCCTTTGGTAAGCCTATGTTTATTAGTAGCGGGTATCGCTGTCCTAGCCACCCCATAGAAGCCCGTAAAATCGCCTCTGGCGGCAATGCAGGCACTCATAGCTTAGGGGTAGCCGTAGACGTTGCCGTGTCATACGAAGACGCCTACGAGCTTATAGCAATAGCAATGGCGCATGGCATTAAAAGAATCGGTGTTAATCAAAAAGGCAGTGGCCGGTTCATCCACCTCGATAGTTCTACTAAGCACCCTTCCCCGACCGTCTGGTCATACTAACTACATAACAACAGTTGTTATAAATAACAAAGTATGTTGTAATTTCCCTTGTGCAATAACGCACTAAGGGAGAAAACCAATGGAAAGACTAAATATAAGCACGGCTCACGAGGTCTATGAATTGATAGACGGTGACTTCGATGCGCTGGAAACCTTACCGCTTGATATGCAGGCTGATCTGCTAATTGACTTTGATAAGTGGTCACACGAGCTATTGTCTGAGGCCATGCATCAGTACGACAACAACTCGGCTGAGTGGATCTACTCGTTGTTTAGTGACAACCGGCCAGATGATCCGTTCATCAAGAAGTTGCGCGCTGCTTACTGGCATGACGCCAGAGCCTGCATCCAAGAAGCCATCGCGGAAGCGGTCGGCGTTTACTTTAATCCACTAGTTTAAGGGGGTCTGATAATGAGTAACTACGATGACGTGATGGAAGAAGGCTGGAAGGATCTGGTTCGTTACCTAAAGAAAGAGTACCGGCGTGGTTTTGAGTGTGGCTACCACGGTCGCTACATGGAGCTTGAGCCGCGCACAAGCGATGCTTATGCACAAGGCTTTGCTCGTGGTTATGAGCTGGCACAAATGGAGTACGCGGCCTCTGCGGCTCCACAGCAGGGTTACGAGGACGTGACCTACGAAGAAATGGCAAAGGGAGCTTAATTATGAAAATAGAGAAGGGTGTCGATATTAACAATTATGGGCCTCACGGTCTTACGTGGGAGTTTTTGAAAAACATGGAGGTAGGCGATAGCGTTTTGCTGACTACAGAAACAGCAAAATCGTTAAGCCAGTCGTGGGATAACAAGCGCGCTCGTAGTGAGATGATTCGTGCTTTGAGGCGTTTTGGAATGAATGGCAAGTCTCGCACGGTTGAGTCGGGAAACATACGTGTCTGGAGGGTTAGGTAATGACAGGTAAAGTAAAAATCCACGGTAAAGAATATAAGACCGTGGCACTTCGAGTCGCAGAGTTTAGGGCGGCACATCCAGACTACACCATTCAAACAGAGCTGATTGAGGCCAATGACGTGCTAGTCATTATGAAGGCCACGATAGCAATCGGTGGCGTAGTTATATCAACAGGACACGCTGAAGAAGTTAGAGCGGCTAGCAAGATTAATAAAACGTCAGCGCTCGAGAATGCAGAGACTAGCGCTGTTGGCCGCGCTTTAGCGTTCTTCTCTTCTAGTTTAGCGGGAACAGAAATCGCGTCTGCTGATGAGTTAATTAATGCTTTGAATCAACAAAATTCTCAAAAAATGTTGGTTGAAGAAACTGAATTAGCCCACAAGGCGGCTAAGAACGCAATTGAAGTAAACCAAAGTCTAGAGGCGCACAACGAAGCGTTACAGCGTAACTTCGCATCGGTCTATTTCATTAAGGAGCATCTGGCCTTGCAGAGCTGGGAGGCCGTAGCAGAGGCATGGGGCGAGATCACCAACGACGATAAGAAAGCGTTGTGGCTGGCACCAAGCAAAGGCGGGATCTTTACAACAGCAGAGCGTAAAGACCTTAAATCAAACGAGTTTAACGAAGCACGCAAACTGATATTAGGAGAAGCGTAATGGAGTATGACAACACAAACCGCGGCGTTCTATTTAAGAACAACGAGAAGTCAAAAGAGACTGACCCTGACTACAAGGGCAGCTACATGAACGCAGACGGTGCCGATCACTGGCTGAATGCATGGATTGCCAAGGACAAGAATGGCAACACCTATATGCGCCTTAGTACAAAGCTGAAGCAAGAGGTTCACGCAAAGGGTATGCAACAGGCGCGTCAAGCTTTGGCACCTAAGCCAGATGAAGGCTTTGATACTGACATACCGTTCTAGGTGGAGATTGAGATGAACCAGAACCTTAACAGTCCGGGCTTTAGTTTGACGGCCTTACTTGATCTATGCGGTGACCCGGCAGGCACCGCTATGGCTAAGAAGCTAGAGGTAACGCCTATGACTGTTTACCGCTGGAAGAATAGCGATGATATGTCGCTGACCCGCGCGATCAAACTGGCCGATTACTTCGGCCTTTCATTGCACGACTTTTTAACTTGGGAGAGTAAAAATGAGTCAGACAATTCAAATCTTAAACCACTTGTCGAAGTCGCCTCTGACAGCGATGGAGGCACTGCATAACTACGGCTGCTTTCGGCTAGCGGCTAGAATTAACGATCTCAGGATGCAGGGTCATCAGATTCATACTGAGGTCACTGTGAGAGATGGCAAGCGGTACGCTACTTATCACTTGCTCAATAAAAAGCCCCTCGATTGAGGGGCTAAGGGAGAAACCACTATGACTGTGAAGTTTTTTAGTGGTAGTCTTGACCTCGGCTATGAGAAAGACTTGGGTAGTATACACCTAGTGTACGTTATGGGACACCCCTGTACGTCTTCGTACTACCCTTGTCTTCCTCTTTTGTCAGAGATTACTGGGCGTTAGGCCGAGGAACCAAAGAACCTCGGAGACGGAGTTGACCCTCTCTATGATGCGCCCCGCTGGTCGAGAGCAGATCAAGCGGATAGATGTCAAGATTCGATACAGTAATCAACGCTCGTCATTATTAACTTATGGGTTGTTGTCCGTTAGGACATCAAAAGGGGAAGTGTGGATGAAAGGTAATTTATCGACGCCAATAAACAAAACAGCGGCACTCGTCACGTCGCGTAGCAAAGATAACTATAGGTTAGCGAAGTCGATCAAGAAGGGTGGCGGTGGCAGATATGACAGTGATTTGCCTTTGCCGTATTACAAATCTTTTTTTGACTATATTGCCGAAGAGCCTGATGGTGAAGGCAATCCCTTACCGATGAAAAGCATCGAGAAAATATACGAGCAACGGAAGCACATGAACATTGCACATTATCGTCGCGGGCGTTTAGTTGTGCTTGGGATGTCCAAAGAG
>Ga0213858_10000553_pt1 | contig 17885 bp, 14 predicted proteins | sample PICome_FD_160122 | JGI IMG/M metagenome (GOLD analysis project Ga0213858, IMG submission 160122) | Coastal seawater microbial communities near Pivers Island, North Carolina, United States - PICO245 | ecosystem: Environmental > Aquatic > Marine > Coastal | place: USA: North Carolina | collected... | reverse complement strand
TGAAGTCAACTGTATCGACTAGAGAGTAACTAGATACGCACATATACGCAACTAGATTATGTGCCTGCGCGTATAGGCATATATAAAGGTTATGTTTTTATAATTAAAATAAATGGCTTAAAAAACATATGTTTGTGATTTATATTCTTGATAATTATTCGGATTAATAGGGAGAATAATACGAATTCGTATTGATTAGAGGGGGATAAATGGCTGAGGTTATTGTGAGTAAAGCCTGCATTATATCATGATCTCCGAGTTATGTCAAGCCCCCGCGCTAATTGACAATAACCCCCAAGTCTGTTATAATAACAAAGTCCGTGTGAAGGAAGTGTTAACCCCGGAGATGATTTCAAAGGGGTCACTAACATAAATACCAAACGATTGGAGGACTTGACAACTCTTACAGCATGTGCTATAATGTCACTGTAACTCGGGAGATTACTCATGCTGTCTTATCACTTTGGTCAGAAACGCAAAGTAACAGTAACTCTCGAAATTGAGTGTTATGAAGATGTCAATGTGCGTGATATCGATTGGGAAGATGTTCTCGAGCTTGAAGGAGCTGAGAGTGTGGAGGTTAGTGTCTATGAAGACAACCTCTGTGAGTTATTCTAACCCAATCGCACTCTAAGCTAACACAATTCCACAGCCAGAGCACCGAGCTTGTGCCACTGTGGAGAACTGTCCACTCACCGCCCACAAGGCGGTTTTTTTGTGCCATACTGTGAGCAGTTCAAACAAAGGCAATGGATCGCGTCCAAATCAATCGGGAACTCACCGCACTGCGCTTTGAGCGTGAGAAGGCCCAGCGTGAGGTTGATAACATTCAAGCGTGCATGAATGAGTTAATGCGAAAGCGCAATGAGTTGGATCGTGAGCTTGAAATTCAAGAGATGGGAAACCTCTTTGATCAAATGTTTGGAGGTTGATGATGAAAACCCGTGAACTCCAAAAGTATCTCAAATCCAATGATTTTGAGTTACTGCGTACAACTGGCAAACACAACGTTTATCAACACAAACCAACAGGCCGCAAACTATCAACCAGCAACACCGCCAGCGACCGTATGAGCTTCCGCCAGGTGATTCGGGATGTGGAGCGCATCCTAGGACGCCGAGCATGTGCCAGTGACCGCAGTGTCCACCATCGCTTGAAATCCGCCTGATTCCGTGCCATACTATGGGCATGAACAAAACAAACGAAATGACTCAGAACAATCCTTACCGTGCTCAGATGATCGCCCAAGGTCGCGACCCTATCGATCGCCCTGTGAAGGCTGTGCCTGCTCGCTATGCTGATCGCTTCGCGACCTATGAAGAATATCAGGAGGCCATTGCTGAGATGCTCAACGGTATGTGACACCTGAGGCACTGTCCACTTTTCCTCCCATCCCCCTCAAAAGCTCCTATATTAAGGACATCGGAGGGGGATCACCACTCCGACCACTCTCAACCCTTCTTCACTCTCATGCGTAAGATCGAAGCACAGATGAACGCCGCAATCAAGGCCGACAAAAATTGGTCTTCCGGTAACACTCAAGTTGTTACTAACTGCGGTGTTTCTACTGTATATCTTCACGGCAATAAGATCGCCCTGGTTGATGATACTTCCGTCACCGTATTTGATGGCGGTTGGCAGTCAGTTACCACCAAGAGTCGTCTCAATGCCATCATCAATGAGTTCTGCAATGCTCTCACCGATGGTGTCTTTCAGAAAGCAGGACTCTGGTATGTTCGTGACAACAACGAGGTCAAAGATTTCCACTCTGGTTATGTCTTTGCCTGATCAACTTCTTTCTTTCTAACTAACACTGAGATTCTGAACATGTTTGAACTGACTGAACTTCCCGCTGAGATTGTTGACTTTCCTGATGATGAGTTAGTCGCTGCACTTCTGGACGATAGTTATTATCCTAAGGAAGACTTCGACACTGAGACACAACAACTCCTGAACAGTTTCTAACACTAACAGGAGTACACACAGAGTATATGCGTGGTGGCTGTCAGTTATTGACAGTTACCGCGTTTTTTTGTTATTGTGTATATAAAAACAATGGGTCCCTCTAATCTATAAACGACCCAATTCGCGAGAGTTATTGATAATACTATATAAAACAAAAAAAGGGTTCCTTATATGAGAAAAAATTCTGGGCCCATAATTTCTGCCATAGAGATCGATGTAGATGGAAATTATGTGTTGCCTCTTCCTGAATACATCGTCAATGACCTCGGATGGTATGAGAGTACCGAAGTGGTAATAACCATAGATGGTAACGAGCTAGTCATAACTGACCTTGAAACCTACGAGAATTTCTGATATAATTAGAGATGTACTCTGCATGACTCCATGATGAGGACCGATACCGTTTTCCACATATACGATGAGCGAGGTGTAGTTGCACACAGCTTAACCGTCGATCAGATGGAAGAAAAAATCCAACAACCTGGTTGGTTTGAAGAGGTTAGAAAAAGAAAATATGAAATATTATCACTAAGTTCTGAGGATCACTCGGAGCAGTCTTATTGACTTTATAGATAATATCAGTTATAATACATTTGAAGTACACTATTACTCATGGCGAAAGGATTTACAGTAAAAGCGAAGAATCCCATTCCGAAGAAATCCAGTGAATGGGATTACGAAAAAGCAAAAGAGATGGTCAAAGGCAAGAGTATTGTCTTCTGCCTTCCTGGTCGTGGTGTTTCGTATGTCTTTCTGAAGAACTTTGTTCAACTTTGTTTTGACTTAGTTCATGCAGGAGCACAGATCCAGATCAGTCAGGATTACAGTTCCATGGTAAACTTTGCACGTTGCAAGTGCCTTGGTGCAAATGTTCTGCGTGGTCCTGATCAGATTCCCTGGGATGGCAAACTGAAGTATGACTATCAACTCTGGATTGATAGCGACATTGTGTTTAATACTGAGAAGTTCTGGCAACTGATTCTGCTGGATCAACCTATCTCTTCTGGCTGGTATTGCACAGAAGATGGTCAGACTACCTCAGTGGCTCACTGGTTGGATGAAGAAGACTTCGCTAAGAACGGCGGTGTCATGAATCACGAAACCATCGAGAGCATGAAGCACAAGCACACACCCTTCACTGTCGATTATGCAGGTTTCGGATGGTTGATCATTAAGAACGGTGTCTTTGAGCACCCTGAGATGAAGTATCCTTGGTTTGCTCCGAAGATGCAGCAGTTTGAATCAGGTGCTGTTCAGGATATGTGTGGAGAGGATGTCTCGTTCTGCCTCGATGCAAAAGATGCAGGCTTTGAGATCTGGTGTGATCCCCGTATTCGCGTTGGACACGAAAAACCCCGCGTTATCTAAAATTATGGCAAACACTCGCAAACGTCCTGAAGAGGAATACTATAATGTCTGGCAGCGCGACCCGGGCTCGGGCGCGGAAACCCTCGTAGGTGAGGGTCTGACCAAGGATCAATTTATGGACAAGATGGAGTTCTTCGCTCAAGAGTATTACATGACTCAAGAGGCAAAGTATGCTCCCTCTTCTTTCCGACACGAAACATTTACTTATGAGGATTGATGGCAGTTCGTTCTAAAGTTGGCGTCAGCGGGATTCAATTCCTACCTGGTAAACCCAAGTCTACGAAACAAGGTAACTCAAAGAATACTCGTTATTCTGCGACGAGTCGTAACAAGGCGCGTAAACCTTATAGAGGACAAGGTAAGTAATGATGCACTATTTTGCACAGGCTTCGTTAGATCTTAATGAGGCCTGGAACATGAGTTGGGGTGAAGGTATTCAATTCCTTGTAATGCTTACCTTCCTCTATTGGTTGAAGAAGCGTATTGATCTTAACTTCGCAAAGAAGCAAGCAAAGACCACTATATACCGAGTGAGATTAGAAGACACTGATAAATGAGTTATCTGTTGACAGTTGAGGAAGAGTGGAATCGCATACTTCCTCAACATCTGTGGATATACAATAAACTCTTTCTAAGTCAGCGTTTGGGTTATACTTGTGGACCAGCAGGCCACAAAGTTCCTAAACCTGACTTTTATATTGTGCGTCCATGCATGAACCTGATGGGTATGAGTCGTCATGCACGTATAGAATGGATAGAAGATAAGACTGAACACCTACACCCTGCTGAGTTCTGGTGTGAGGTGTTTGAGGGGAATCATTATAGTGTAGACTACGAATACCACGAAGATAGAACAGGGTGTTATCCAGAGTATGCAATGGACCACTCTGTAGACTTCCATATCAAGGAACAGAGACTGTGTGTGAAGGGTACAAGAGAGTCTGAAGACTTATATAAATGGAAGAAGTGGGAAAAGGTAGATCATGTAATACCTTATCCAAAGTTATTAACTACTATCGGATTGTACCGATATGGCTGGATCAACTGTGAGTTTATTGGTGATAAGTTGATTGAAGTGCATTTCAGACGTAATCCTGACTTTAGATATGATAATACTGAAGCGATACCAGTATGGAAAGGTGATAAAATGCATCAACTGATGGAAGGATATCGATATGTTGAAGATAATGACTATAATAGGTGTGGTTTCTGGGTAAAATGACTGAAGACAAGCGACAACTAATTGTGAATTTCCCAGAAGAGCACATTCAGTTTATTGAAGATGACTCTAGGAAGTATGTCTTTGGTGGTATGGAAGCTCATTCTACCAATGTTCTTAGAGTAATCAGTGAGTTGGAAAGTGCTTATCAAATGCTAAAGTATTTGGGGTTCAAAGAAGACATGGAAACTCTTGAAGAAATTAAGGGAAGGTACTATAAACTCTACTTCAAGAAGACTAAAGAAGAGAAACTAAATAAAAATTAGGGATAGCAACCCCTATAAAAGTTCTAAAAGAACTCTGTAGAGCAACTGCTATGCTAAATCTACCCGAAAATGACTTCTTGGATAACCTAGGAGCTCGTCAACATGAAAAAATGTTGAGAGAAGTCGTTGGAGACCACATTAATGACATGAAAAGGCAGACAAAACTGCACGAAGAGATCAGAAATGATGAAGATTATGATGACTGGGAGTACGGAACTGAACCTACTTACGGCAAACCCCTATAAATAGGTCAGATTCTTGTCTTCTTTATGGCGACGAAAAGGGTAAGTAAGGCGTTCAAAGACATTAGTTTGTCTATGAAGCCTCATCCTGTCACAAAAGATCTTCAAGTTCTCAAAAATGAGAACGCGATTCGTCGTGCTGTGAGAAATTTAGTTGAAACAATCCCAACTGAGAGGTTCTTTAACCCCGATTTGGGTTCAGATGTCAGAGGATTGCTGTTTGACTTTGTTGATTTTGGTACAGCAACCACTATTGAGACACAAATATACGAAACCGTCTACGGATTTGAGCCTAGAGTCGATAATGTTAAGGTATTTGTCGAGCCTAGACCCGATCAAAATGAATTTGAAGTGACTATTCAATTTGATATTGTCGGTCAAGCAGTAACAGCACAAGAATTTACCTTCATTTTAGAAGCGACTCGATAAAAAATGCCACTCACTAAGTTCGCCAACCTAGATTTTGACCAGATTAAAACATCCATCAAGGATTATCTCCGTGCGAACTCAAATTTCACGGATTTTGACTTTGAAGGATCGAACTTTTCGGTCTTAATTGACACTCTTGCCTATAATACCTATATTTCCGCGTTCAATACGAACATGGTGGCCAATGAATCCTTCTTGGATTCGGCAACTTTGCGTGAAAATGTCGTTTCTTTGGCAAGAAACATCGGATATTTGCCAAGATCTCGTAGAGCATCTAAAACTACGGTAAGTTTTGATGTTCCGTTCACTGGAGAGAGTGGATCTTTGACTCTGAAAGCAGGTTTGTTGTGTGTTGGAGCATATGACAACACATCTTACATGTTTTCAATCCCTTCAGACGTTACTACTACCGCTCCACTAGTCAATTCTGCAGGTGATACTAACGGAGCAAGGATTGCTAAGTTCACAGACATCGAAGTTTTCCAAGGAACTTACTTAACAAAGCAATTTGTCGTTGATGGATCTCTTGATCAGAGATTTATTCTCAATAATCCACATATTGATACCGCTACTCTGAAGGTAAGGATCAAAGGACCTTCTGATTCTGGTATTGGTAGAGAATATACAGCTGTCAGCAACATTCTTAACATTGATTCTACCTCTGAAATCTATCTTTTACAAGAAGTTCAGGATGAAAAGTACGAAGTTCTGTTTGGTGACGGAATTTTCGGTAAAAAACTTGAAAATGACACAATTATTACATGTTCTTACATTGTAACAGATGGTCCTGACGGAAATGGACCTTCTGAATTTGACTTATCTGCAAATCTGCGTTCTGCAACAGATACTCCTGTCATTCCTACCTCTACAGTTAGCGTAGTAAGCGCTAGAAACGCCCAGGGAGGCGCTGAAGTAGAGTCTTTGGAGTCTGTTAAGTATTACGCTCCTAGACTGTACTCAAGTCAATATAGAGCGGTTACAGCGAGGGACTACGAAGCTATCATTTCGACGATTTATCCAGACACAGAGTCAGTTTCTGTTGTTGGTGGAGAAGAACTTGATCCTCCTGAGTTTGGTAACGTAATTATCAGTATCAAACCCAAAAATGGTTCGTTTGTATCCGAATTTAACAAGCAGACAATCCTCTCAAAACTAAAACAGTATTCTTTGGCTGGAATCAACCAAAAGATCGTAGACCTCAAGGTTCTGTTTGTCGAAGTTACCACTTTTGTATACTATAACTCAAGTAAAGTTACATCTGCTGAAACTTTAGAGAAAAATGTCAGCGATGCAATCACTGAATATGCAGGATCTTTGGATCTTAACCAATTTGGTGGTAGATTTAAGTATAGTAAGTTATTGGGAGTCATTGATGGTGTTTCTGATGCTATCACCTCCAACATTACAAGAGTTGTTATCAGAAGAGATCTGAGAGCACAACTCAATCGCACGGCTCAGTATGAATTGTGCTACGGTAACGGATTCAGAGTCATTATTAGTGGACCTCCAAGTGGAAGAAACATCAAGAGTACAGGATTTAAGATTCTTGGTGAGGCTGAAACAGTTTACTTCACTGATGTTCCAAATAATGACATGGCAACAGGTGTCATTTCGATTGTACGTCAAGTAAATGATGAAGTATTGGTTATCAAGAAGGATGCTGGTACAATTGACTACACTAAAGGAGAAGTTCTTATCAACTCGGTAACCATCACGGAGACAGAGAAACCTGATGGAGTTATTGAGGTTCAAGCAGTGCCATTATCCAACGACATCATTGGCCTGAAGGACATTTACCTCAGTTTTGATGTTGGTAATTCTTCAATAAATATGGTGAAGGATACAATTTCCTCTGGCGACCAGATTTCCGGGGTCGGATTCCAGGTAACACCAAATTATGTTGACGGCAAGTTAACGAGGTAAGATGATTGAGACCAGCATTGACAAGAGAGTCAAAATTAGCCAACTTGTAGAAGGACAGCTGCCTTCGTATGTTGTTACTGAGTCTCCACTGTTTGTTGACTTCCTAAAACAATATTACCAATCACAGCAGTACCAAGGTGGTCCTGTCGATGTTGCTGAAAACATCGATCAATATATCAAACTTGATAATCTGACACCTGAAGCACTCAATGGACGTGTTCAGGTGACTTCTGCTGTTGCAGAGGATGATACGACCATTCATGTTGAGAATACTAAAGGATATCCTAGTGAATATGGTCTTGTAGGCATCGGTACGGAGATTATCTCCTATACTGGACTGACAACTAACACGTTTACTGGTTGTATTCGCGGTTTTAGTGGTATTACGTCTTACAGATCTGAAGTTGATGCCGATTCATTGGTATTCAAGACTAGTTCTGCTATTTCTCATGAAACTGGAGTAGTTGCTCAGAATTTGAGTTCCTTATTCCTCAAAGAATTTTTTAGAAAGCTGAAAGTATCGTTTGCTCCTGGTTTGGAGGACGAGGACTTTACTAGCGAACTCGATGTTAACAATTTTATCAAGTCCCTGAGAGGATTTTATGAGGCAAAGGGTACAACTGACTCTTTCCGCATTCTCTTTAGAGCATTATATGATGTAAGTGCAAAAGTTGTTGATCTTGAGCAATTTCTTCCAAAACCATCTAGTGCAAATTACCAAAATAGACTGGTTTTGGTCGCAGACCTCATTTCTGGCGATCCTGACTTATTAGTTGGTCAAACTTTACTTCAGGATGCAAATGAAGCAACTGGAGTTGGAGCTGCGAGTGCTCCTATCTCTGAAGTTGAGTCATTCACAATTCAAAACAAGAAATACTACAAAATTTCTCTGTTTTATGGTTATGATGATCCCCCAACTGGATTCTCTGGATCATATCGTCAACCAGGTTTTACAAAGGTTGTAGGAACTTACTCAACCACTGCTGGTGTCCTTACAGTAGACTCTACATTGGGGTTCCCTGCCGCTGGAGAGGCGATTGTTGGTGTTAGCACTGTCAGTTACACTGATAAGACTGTAAACCAGTTCTTGGGCGTCACAGGCATCGATGAGAGCATTGATGAAGCGGAATCTATCCGTGAAAATTTGGTTGTTTATGGATACGAAAACGGAAACCTGCAAAAACCCGTCAAATTCCGTCTGACAGGTGTTTTGTCCGAATTTGTCGTTCCTCAAGAGTTAGACAAAGCTGAGATTGATGAAGAAATCAATGTCAAACACATTGGTAGCAAAATTCTCAATCCAGAAGTAAAATCATACTTACAAACATTCTTTAATTCTTGGGAGTACAACCCAACTAACAGAATTCAAGTATCTAGTTTCAATGGAGCATCATTTGAGCTTGCATTGGCAGTAGATAGAACTCAATTGAAGACAGGTGACACTGTACAGATTGTTCCTCGTGAAACTAACGATTCTTTAGGAACTGCACAGGTTACAATTGACAATTCGATCGTATCAACGTCAAGTTGCACTCTTTCTGGAACAATTATCTCCAGTTTGGTTCCAGGAACAAAATATGACCTTCGTAGAGTTGTTAAAAAGGCAACTTCCGCAAATAACATCATCAAAGATGGTGAAGAGATTATTTTTGCAAATGTACAGAACACATATCTCTCTGTAGACAATAAATTTGGATATGTTGCGAGTAACTCTCTACCAGACTACTCCATTGACACTGATATCACAAAAACCACTCTAAATGATGCTTCCGCAAGTAGTGGTGGTATTCAAGAGCCCGATGGTAACTTATTTTACAGTGTTCTGGCTTTTGACAGTGATGTTCCATTTGTCACTGGTGATGAAGTCATTTATAGAGTTGGAACGGCAGTAACAACCATTGGAATGGTTGAAGGTGAAGAAGGTGTTGAAGAAGGGCGTTTCTTTGTAGAAGTACAGTCTGATCCAAAGAAAATCAAACTGTATGTTGCTAGATCCTTTATCGATGCACAATCTCCAGTCAAGTTTAAGACTTTACAACCTGGATTCGGTTCTCATACTTTTACTCTTGCATCTCAATTTGGGAAAGAGGTTCAACCTCAAGGATTGCTGAAAAAGTTCCCATTAGTTCAAGATTTGCAGTCTGGTGACAAGACCGTCACCTCACCAGGACCAACTGGAATGTTGATCAATGGTGTAGAGATTGTTAACCCAAGATCCGAAGAATTCATTTATTATGGACCTGTTAGTGATGTTTCTGTTCTGAATGGTGGTTCAAATTTTGATGTAGTCAATCCTCCCATCATTTCTCTTGGACAACCCTCCGTATCTACTGGTACGACAGCTCTTCTTGATGCTGTTGTCACTGGAAGTATTACAGATGTAAGTGTTGATACCCAAGACTTTGACATTACTGATGTATTCTCTATTAGTGTTAGTGGTCTTAATGGTAAGAACTCACAGTTAGAACCTGTCATTGAAGACAGATATAGAGAAGTTCTGTTTAATGCATCTGATTCCCTATTTGGTGGTGGTATCAGCACAACTGGTGAGGCAATCACTTTCCTTGATAATCACAACTTCATCACAGGACAGCAAGTAGTTTACGATCGTAACGGTAATGCTGCTCTTGGAATCGGTACATTTAATGGTGGTAATGAAATTACAGGTCTGACACTGAACAGTGGTGGATCTTACTTCATTCAAAAGATTAATAACAAATCTGTATATCTCTATCAAAGTGTTAATGATCTTAATACTGGCATTAATACTATTGGTTTTACTACAGCAGGATTGAGTGGTATTCATAAGTTCAGAACTTTTGATCTTAAGAAAACACTTACAGGTGTTCAGATTATTAATGGTGGCGAAGGATTCAGCTCCAGAAAACTGAGAGTCCTTCCTACAGGCATTGCAACTTCCAAGTATACTGTTACTCGTGAAGATCATGGTTTCAAATCTGGCGAACTAGTTGCATACGCTGCTACAGGTGGATCTTTCATTGGTGGTTTGACTGATGCAAATCAGTATTATGTTGTAAACGCAACTAAGGATACTTTCCAACTGGCTGATGCTGGTGTTGCTGGAACAATCAAAACAAACTATGATAGACATATTGTAGTTCCATTCAGTTCTACTGGTGCTGGATATCAAGAGTTTAAATATCCTGATCTAACAGTTTCTGTAAATGTTGCCTTTGCAAATACCGTTGGTTTTGTAACGGTAACTCCCTCTGTTCGTGGATCTATTGAGCAACTGTTCCTTTATGAAGAGGGAACTGATTATGGATCGAAGATTATTGATTTCCATAAGAGACCTCTTGTTACTGTACAGCAAGGAACTGGAGCACAACTTGCTCCGATTGTGAACAATGGAAGAATCACCAATGTTTCTATTTTGTCTGGTGGTTCTAACTACACCACTGCACCTGATCTGACAGTTTCTAGTTCTACTGGAACTGGAGCTAAATTAAGAGCAGTTGTAGCGAATGGTCGTGTCATTGAAGTCATTATTCAAAATAGTGGCATCGGATATGATCCATCAAAGGATTCTATTCTTGTAACAAATACAGGAGAAGGATTAGTTGCAAATACTTCAGTTAGACAACTGACTGTTAATAAGACAAAGAGATTTGAGTCTGAGGGCGGTGAATTCCTGTTTGGTAATGAAATCAATGAAGGTCTTCAGTATTCTGTTCTTGGATACAACGATACTCTCAGAGATTCGTTTGCCGATACTGAGACTGATGTACACTCTCCTCTGATTGGATGGTCTTATGACGGAAATCCAATCTATGGATCATATGGCTTCAGTGATCCAGAAGATACAACATCAGGCATTATCAGACTTTCGTCTGGATATGCTCTCTCTGCCGATCTTGTAAAAAATCGTCCTACTGGATTTGAAGGTGGATTCTTCATTGAAGATTTCCAATACACTGCATCTGGAAACCTTGACGAGCACAATGGTAGATTCTGTAAGACACCTGACTATCCCAATGGTGTCTATGCATACTTTGCAACTTCTGAGGTAGATGTTACAACTGGTGATTTGCAACCTCAGTATCCATACTTTATTGGTGACACATATAGAACTGCAGCTGTCATCGAAAACCTGTATGGAAGAAATCGTATTACCCAGTCAAACTTTGATTTTAGCACTGGTGAATACAATAGAAATACTTATCCATATCTTCTTGGTGAAACATTAGCAGATAATGATTACGTCATTGAGCCCTATGAGTTGGGAACTCAAACTGCTATTGTAGACAATCTTGGTGAGGGTAAAATTGATTCTGTTAATGTAGTTTCTCCTGGCGACAGATATATTGTTGGAGAGAAACTGAACTTTGATCTATCTCGTGGTGGAGAAGGTTTAGACGTAGTTGTATCTGAAATCTTCGGTAAAGAAATCGTAGAAGTCAATACTAAATTTAGAGATTACAGCGATTTCGTATTTGAAAAGATCAACAATCAGACTGTTGTTGGTACTATTGGTACATATCATGATTTCAGAAATGGTGATACTGTAATTATTTCTGGTCTCAGCACATTTGTCGATGGTTTGTCTGGTAAGCAAAAGGTAGGTGTTGTTAGTGCTACAGGTGCTCTTCTTGAGCAAATTAACGCTGGAAGCGCTGGTGATGTAATTGATATTGAAGTCTCACCAATTCCCACTTTTGTTGGCGCTGGATCTAGCATCTTTATCGGCAATGAAACATTTAAAGTTCTGAATAAGATCGCTACTCAGAACCTTTTGAGGGTAGAAAGAGATGGCACTGGAATCAGCACCACAGGTGTTGCAGTAACATTCCTACCAAATCAATTCACAATTTCCCTGACTACAGATGATTTTGAATCTTCTAAGCAAGATACAATCTTCTTCAATCCATCTGAGCAAGTCAGCCTTGCCGCTACGGCAGGTATTAGTTCTACTCTGACATATACTCAGGGTGGTATCACCACAGAAAGAGATGTACCTGCTCAAGCAATCTATATTCCAAATCACCCATTCAAGACTAATCAGAGCGTCCTGCTGACCGCTCCTACCAGCGCTGACCCACCATTGATGGTCAGATCTGGATATGGTGATACACAGTTCCTCCCAGCGACTGTAGGCGGTGCTACGACGGTATTCGTAGTCAATATTGGTAAAGACCTTATTGGACTCAAAACCACTCGTGGTGGAGATCAACTTTACTTCCTCGAAAACGCAGCAAACACAGATCAATATACTTTTGTTTCTGAATTTGCAAATGTTACTGGTAGTGTACGCAAAGTTGAAACAACTGTATCAACAGCTGCAACTCATGGTCTTGACAATGGAGATAAGGTAACTTTCACTGTTAAACCTGAGGGTAACTTTGGTATTGGTAATTCCACTGATATCAATCTCTCATATAACACTCTTACTGAAAGTGTCATTGTTAATAACATTGGGTTCAATTCAACTGGAATCAATACTTCTACTAACAGAATTACGCTTGTTAATCATGGACTTGAAACTGGTGACAAGGTTGTCTATGACGCTGTAGAAGTTGCAACTGGTCTTGTTGCTGGTGCATACTTTGTCTTTAAAGTTGACGATAATAATTTCAGTCTCGCACAAAGTTATGTTGATCTGATCAACAATCCTCCCAGACTCGTTGATATGACTGGGATTGGAGCAACTCACACAATTGGACAGATCAATCCACAGATTCCTGTAACTAGAAATAAGAGTCTTGTATTTGATACTAGTGACAGTTCTCTAACTGGTTTCAAACTCAAGTTCTTCTACGATAAAGAATTTAACAATCCTGTAGTTTCTGTAGCTAGCAGCGCTATCTTTAATATCCAAGAAACTGGTGTACCAGGTACAACTGGTGTTACTACCGTTGGATTCAGTTCTGCATGGCCAACTAAGTTGTACTACAACCTTGAGAAGACTGGATATCTGAGCACATCTGATAACTCAGTTTCTTCTTATAATGAAATCAATTACTTTGATAGTAAGTATAACGGAACATTCACTGTAGTTGGTGTTGGATCCACTGTTTTCACTGTTTCTCTGGTAGATGAACCTGAAGAAACAAGATATCTTCAAAGTGACTGTGCTGTTCTCAAGTATTCCACAACTTCTGGCACAGCTAACGGTGGTATTTCCAGAACTAGAATTGTTTCTCCTGGTTTTGGATTTGAAACTAGACCCGACTTTGTTGGTGTTGGAACAACCTCTAACGGTATCAATGCAATTCTCGAAACAGAGTCAACAACAATTGGTCAGATTCTTTCTACTAGAGTTGCTAACCAAGGATTTGATTATCCCAGTGATAAGACACTGACACCTGCCGCACTGATTCCTTCTTGGTCTCAGATTGAAGAGAACTTTACCGTCAGCGACGGTGGCATTGATGTTCTCAGTGGTGGTCAAGGATTTAGTGGTCCACCTATTCTGACTCTTGTCAATAGTTTGACAGGTGAGGAAGCTGGTGGCGGATCATACATCCCCGTGATGAATGAAAACTCTATCAATGGCGTTGAAGTAATTAAGCAACCATCTGGTATTGCAGGTGTTGCTCATACTCTGTATACACTCAATAATACCAATGGTATTGTTATTACAAGTGTTGATAGTGTTCCTACAGGTATTGTAACTTGCACTATTCAAACACCCGTTCTTGGATTCACAACTTCTCCAATTCTAATTGGCGATAAGGTCTTTGTGGATGGTATTGGTAACTATGATGGAGATGGTTTTGATGGGCATAATTCTAAGGATCATAAGTTTAACTTCTTCACTGTTCAAAATGTAAATGCAGCAGTCAATCCAGTAACAGTAACATATAGTCTTGCTGGTATTGCAACTCAATCTGTTGGTACGGCTGTGACCAACACAAACAATCTAGCATCTATGGTTAAGGTGCAAGATTATCCAACTTTTGATGTTACCGTCTCTCGTGTTGAATTTGCTCTCAATCAGAGTATGCAAGTCAGCACTGGTGGTGCATTCTTTAATACTGATCTTGTTGTTACCAAGTCTGTTGGTGATGTCCTGAAACTGAAGGGAACTTACGAACTTAAGGTTGGTGATAAACTTCGTGGTGTATCTGATGGATTCATCTGCACCATTGTTAAGCATGAGAGCTATGAGGGTGTATTTAAAGTAAGACATGACGTTCAACAGTCATTTGGTTGGTCTGACAAGATTGGATTTACCAATGATGATCTGTCTGTTCTGCCTGATAACGATTACTTCCAGAACCTATCCTACACCGTTAAGACTCCTTTAGAGTGGAAGGATGCTTCTGGTCCTATGAACCGTCTTCTTCACTCCTCTGGAATGAAGAAGTTTGTGGACATGGAGATCACTTCTCCCGTAAACGCAGCTGCTCCTGTCGGTATTCAATCTCACATAGTAACACAGGATATTAGACTGGACTATGTTGCAGAACTGAGAGCAGATCAAATCAATGCATTTGACTTGGCTGTTGATACAGATGTCAGCGCCAATGTATCTCCTGCTATTGAATTTGCAAACAAAAAACTTTCTTCTTTCATCAAGTGTGTAACAAATAGAGTTCTGTTGCTTGATGATATTTCCAGACAATTCTCCAGTGAAGAACTTAACGATTCTGTAAATCAGACTCTCGTAACTTATCCCACCAATGTTCCCACACAAAGGATCTTGGTTCTTTCTAAGGATACTCGCAACCCAGTCAGTTATCAATTCAATGAGTTCATTCTCATGAATACTCTTGAGGGTGCATATATCTTGGAGAAGGGACAGTCTACAAGCAATGGTGAAATTGTAACTATTGATACTACAATTGATCCTGTAGAAAACACCATTGACGTTAATGCTTCTCCTGTCAGAACAGATATTGATTATGAGTTCAAAGTTGTTCGCCAACTTTATGGATCTTCCATCGGAGTAGGCACTCTAAGCGTTGGTATTGCCTCTGTAACAGGAGTAACAACATCTGTAGGTGCTGCGACAACTACAACTCTGTTTGACGCTGCTGCGGTTGATCTGGAAGGATTTACTGCATCTGTGTCCATCATTAGAAATAGCGATCAATATGGAAACTATCATGAAGTAGTTGCTGATCGTGGAAATGGTGATGATGTATCCATGGCTGAATTTGGTTTCGATACTGGATACAGCGAAAGTGGAATCACCACAGCATTCATTGGCACATTCAGATCTTATATTGAGAGTGGTAGACTTAAACTTGATTATACAAACAATGGTGACGAAACTATTGACGCAAAGGTCAGAATTGTAGGACTGCATAAAGCAGGAGCTGGTGTTGGCACTGCATCATTCAAACTGACTAACCAATCTGAAGGATCTGAGAGATCTGCAAGATATGAAAGTAGCGATGTAACTGATTCTCACATTGCTGGTACTGGTTATGCTGCTACTGTTATCGGTGTAAGTTCTGAAACTCACCTTGCAGGTAAGTCTATCGTTAGAGTTGCTATCGGACAAAGTGTCAATGTTTCTCAACTGATCTTTAGTGGTGATTATCTTACCAGTCAAACTGAACTGACCGAATATCCTCAACTGACTATTGCTGATACTCCTGACGAGGTTGGCCTTGGTACATTTGGAACTCGTTATAATGGAAGCAATCTTGAAGTTATGTTCTACCCAGGTGTCACCTCTGGTGTCGCCACAATCACTGGTTATCATGAACTCTTCTACAGAGATCAAGATGCTAACGCTGATGCTGTTAACAACATCACATATAATGTTGGTATTGATGAATATGTTGAAGATAGTTTTACAACTGGTGATAAGTTAGACTTTGAACTGACAAGTGACGGATTCCCTGTTTACGCTCATGTATTCAATCCAAATACTGCTTCTGTTCTCGATCCAGCAACAGGTATCTTCACTATTAAGAATCACTTCCTGAACACAGGACAAGACCTGGTTTATACACCAGAGAGCACAATCATTGGTGTTTCATCTGTATCTGTAGGTATTGGATCAACTCTTGTTGGTGGTGGATTTGGTACAGGTGATGCTATTGCTGGATTCAACACGGTATCCGGCCTCAGTACAACCTCTGGTATGGTTGTTGGTCAACTGTTCCGTGGACCAGGACTTTCTCCAGAAACTCCAACCACATTTGTTGTTGGACTTGGTAACAGCGTTACATGGTTCACTGCAAACAGTGATGGAACTAAGGTTTTGACTGGTGTTGGAAACACAGTAGTCTTAGAACTTAACGAAACCATTGAAAGTGATCATGATTACACTGGATTTGGTACTATCACAAATATTGGATTCAACTCGATTACTGTTTCCAATAATGTCCCAGCTGGTGTTGGTAGTGTCTATCACTCCACTAGACTGAGACCTTCCGTTACCATTGGACCACCCGTACAAGTTGGTGTTACTACATTCCGTCAACAGTATAGATCTGGTATTAATACCGACACTATGCCAGAGAATGTTTATGCAATTAAACTGACTGAAGATACATTCAAACTGGCAACTAACGAGGCTTTTGCAAATGCTGGAATTGGTGTTACATTCACAAGTCTTGGTAGTGGTAATGCTCACGTCCTTGATACTACTAAGAAACTTGAGAAGTCTCTGATTACGCTGGATGGTATCAACCAAGCACCTATTACCGGAGCAGATCTTTCGTTTGAACTTAGACAGTCTCTGGGTCTTGGACAAACTTCATTCCCCATAAGCGGTATTGCTTCTGTTCAACCAGGAGATTTGATGAAGGTTGGTGCAGAAATCATGACCATCAACAACGTTGGTCTTGGAACAACTGCTGGTGATATCTCTGGTATCGGTACATTTACCGTTGTCAATGTAACTAGAGGTGCTGTTGGAACTGCAGTATCATCTAAGACTGACGGAGATAATATAGAAATCTACAGAGGTTCTTACAACATCGTAAGAAACAAGATTCACTTCACAGAGGCTCCTGCAGGTGCTGGAACAGATGAAACTGTTGATGAAAAGAATCTCACAATTCAAAATGCCAAGTTCGGTGGACGAACATTCTTGAGAAAGAATTATCAGAAGAATGCTCTGTTTGTTGATATCTCCAATCAATTCACTGGTCTTGCAAGAACCTTCACTCTGGTCACAGAGGGTGATGCTAATGTTGGTTTTGAAACAGGATCTGGTGTTCTGTTCCTGAACGGTATCTTCCAGGCTCCTACAACTGCTAACAATACAGAAAATGCCTATGAGACTATCTCAAGTCCTGTAGGTGTCACGAGCGCACAATTCAATGGCGTAAGACTCCTAGATGGTTCTCCTTATATTGATGAGGATGATGTAAACCAGAACCAGATTCCTAGAGGCGGTCTGATCGTCTCCTTGGGTAGCACAGGTGGTAAGGGTATTGCTCCTCTGGTAGGTGCAAAATTCAGAGCAGTTCTTAGTGAAGGTGGTGGTATCTCACAGGCTGTTGGTGTTGGCACAACTCTTGGTAGACCAGGACTTGGAATCGTCACAGC
>Ga0213858_10000552_pt1 | contig 17898 bp, 14 predicted proteins | sample PICome_FD_160122 | JGI IMG/M metagenome (GOLD analysis project Ga0213858, IMG submission 160122) | Coastal seawater microbial communities near Pivers Island, North Carolina, United States - PICO245 | ecosystem: Environmental > Aquatic > Marine > Coastal | place: USA: North Carolina | collected... | reverse complement strand
GTTGAAATTGTTGCCGTGAGTATCCCAGCCACCACCGCTGGCACATTTCCGTTTGTCAGACTGTTCTTTGTCACCCATCCAAAAAACGGTGATGAAGGGCACACCAGCTTCAGCCAGCCGTCTTGCCAGAATCAGGCTGGTTCCATTGATCCCGCGGCCGTAGCGATCGAGCACAGCATCGGGTTCCTGCGAAACGTCAAACGCCTCCGTAGTGCCGCGCGAGGTTAACAGCGAGAATGCACGTTCCTGCTGTTCGGTCCACGCTCGAGTTGTACCGGCTTTGGAAAGTTCATCCCGAGCACCGTCCAGAGCACGCAGCATGGAGGCTCGATCACGCAGTCGCTGGGCGGTAACACCACCTTCGAGGGAGATGGCAGGAGCCTGGAATTGCAGCGGATTTTCACGGCTGCCGTTGACGAACAGTGCGTCGTATTCAGTACCGAGGCGAGCGGAGAACTGCCCGGGGCGCGTGTATGCCGGGGCACCCTCGACATGCGGCACTGTCACGGCGTTGGTGAGATCCGGATGGTCAGGACGTCGAGATGCGACAACAGCACTCATTGCCGGCCAGTCGTCCGGAAAGGGCTTTCGATTATTGCCGAGCGTCAGGAATGACTGATCCGGGACATGCCCGGTGAGGTTGTAATAGTAGCCGGCATGGTGGTCGTTTGTATTGACGCTGCCGCCAATACTGTTGATTACTGCGAGATGATGTGCCTGCTGCGAAAGCAGCGGCAGGTGCTCGCATAACTGAATCCCCGGAGCCGAAGTCTGCACGGGCTGAAACGGGCCACGATATTCCAGCGGAGCGTGAGGCTTCATATCCCACATGTCGATGTGAGACGCACCGCCGCTGAGGAAAAACAGAATAGTGGTTTTTGCGGTACCCGCAGCGGGTCTGGAACTGACCGAGACCGGGCTGGTCGCAGAAAGATCCGAGCTGGCTGTGACTGCCGTCATTCCTGCTGTGGAAGCCACTAAGAATTGTCGTCGACGCATCGCGTTCTCCCGGAGAAGACTGGTCTGCGAATCCCGGTTCGCTCCATCCACTCACCACCTTCACAAATCCTGCGGCGACTCGCAAGAGAAGAATGTTCTCAACCTGCTGAATCGGAGAGGCAGCTGCTGACAGAAACACGACTGTACCAGTGGATTGCGATAGGATCACGCCCGGCAGAACCAATTCGAAAGACAACGCGTGCCGTTGCACAGAGAACCGGTGAGTGGCCTGAAATGGTGAACCACAGTCTTTCGATGAGCCAGGATTAGATGAGCAACGATTGTCAGCACAACCGAAGGCAGCGAAGAACTGTGACAGCCAGGCCGTCGAATGAGTCAGAGAGTGTGGCAGAGCATGCAGAGGAAATTCGTCCACCGCGATACATCGTGGGAATCGACTCCGGAACAACCAACCATGCGGTCAGCTTCATCGATACAGAATCCGACCCTCAGTTGCTGCAGGTGTTTGCTGTCGAGCAGCTGACGGCGGCCGGACAAACGGAGCTGCGTGAGACGCTGCCGTCATTTGTCTTCAGTCGTGAAGACACTGCAGACTCTGCTGATTTTCGACTGCCGTGGCAGTCATTGTCTGATCAGCCAATCGTTGGTTTCCTCGCTCGTGATCTGGCAGCGGTACAGCCAGGTCGAGCGGTTGAGTCGGCAAAGTCCTGGCTGTGTCATCCCGGAGTGGATCGTCGAGCGTCCATACTTCCCTGGCATGCGGAGGAAGGTGCGGTTCGCATGTCTCCTGTGGAGGGGATTGCTGCATGCCTGCGGCAGATTCGGGAGTCGTGGGACTATCGCCACCCCGCCGCTCCGCTGGCGGAGCAGGATGTGGTGATCACAATCCCTGCTTCATTCGATGAGGTCGCACGCGAACTGACCGTGGCCGCTGCCCGGAAGGCGGGCATTCCGCGTCTGACTTTACTGGAGGAACCACAGGCCGCGTTTTACGCATGGATTCATCAGCATCGGGAATCATGGGAACAACTGGTTCTGCCCGGGCAGAATATTCTGGTTTGTGACATCGGTGGCGGAACCACGGACTTCAGCCTGATTCAGGTCCGCGCAAATGGTGACCAGGTGGAGTTTCACCGTGTTGCCGTGGGCGATCATCTGCTGCTGGGTGGCGATAATCTGGACCTGGCGATTGCCCATCATGCCGAAGCCCTGTTGTCACCGGATCAACCGCTGGAGCCGTCGCGGTGGAGTCGTTTGATTTCCGAATCGCGGGCAGCGAAGGAAAAACTTCTCGGGCCCGATTCGCCATCGTCCTGTTCCCTCGCTGTGGGCGGAACGGGTTCGCGATTCATCGGTGGTGCGCTGCAGATCACACTGGATCGTGAAACAATTGTGCAGCTTGTGGTCGATGGTTTCCTTCCGCAGGTCCGCCTCGGAGAAATTCCACAACAGGCTCAGTCGGGTTTTCAGGAGTTTGGGCTGCCATTTGCCGCGGATCCGGCAATCAGTCGCCATCTGTGTTCATTCCTGACGACTCGGTCAGACGCCGAGCCGATTGCTCCCGACCTGGTCCTGTTTAACGGTGGTTTTTTTGAAAGCCAGTTGCTGCAGGACCGGGTGCTGGCCGTACTGCAGGATTTGTTTGCCGAGTCCAGTCCGGGATTTCAGCCGCAGGTGCTGACCAATACGCGTCTGGATCTGGCCGTCGCGCAGGGAGCAGCGGCATTCGGACTGGTTCGACGCGGCCAGGGGACTCGTATCGTTGCCGGACTGGCGCGCAGTTATTACATCGGCGTATGTCAGGGTGATGGTGCCGCGGCAGCGGTCTGCCTCGTTTCTGCCGGCAGTGAATCCGACGGAACAGTGCAGACACTGGAACAGAAATTCCGTGTCAGAACCGCAGAGCCGGTGGAATTTCCCGTATACACGTCAGCAACACGACTGACAGACAGTCCGGGGGACCTGGTGCCGCCTGATCCGGAACAGTTAACTGCGCTGCCCCCGGTGCGCACGATGCTGACAACCCGCAAGCAGCAACAGGGTTTGGTCGAGGCGACGCTGTCCGCTCGACTGACCGAAATTGGAACGCTGCAGTTATGGTGTGAACAACTGGATGGTGAGAAACGATGGCAACTTCAGTTCGACGTGCGTTCCGCCGTTGATACGCAGCGAGTTGTTCATACGGGAACTGCTGAACAGTCCGGAATCGTGGACGATGAGCAGATTGCACTCGCCGGGTCAGTCCTTCAGCGAGTCTTTACTGGCAGCGGCGAGAATCCTGATCGGTGCATGAAACTGCTTGCGGAGTCCCTTGGACTTGCACGGGAATCCTGGCCACCATCACTGCTGCGATCGATGTGGCTGACGCTAATGGACCTCTCTGACTCCTGTCGCATCAGTGCTCAGCATGAAGCCAGGTGGCTGAATCTTGCCGGGTACTGCCTTCGTCCGGGGTTTGGAATGGCAGCAGACGACTGGCGAGTGGAAGAACTCTGGAAAGTGATGCGTGGTCGCACGCAACACCAGCATCCGGCATGTCTGGCAGAATTCAGAACCCTCTGTCGCAGAATTTCCGGCGGTCTTTCTGCGGGTCGGCAGAATCAGATTGCCGGAAAGATCATGCCGGCAATCCGCCAGAAAGTACGGCAGGTTCAAAGTGGTCGTGGTAAGGGCGGGAATTATGCCTCCGGAAACCATGAGGCAGCTGAAATCTGGCGAATGCTGGGCTCTTTTGAACTGCTGGAATCGGCGCTCCGGCGAGAACTGGGGGAGATGGCGGCTGATCTGTCATCGCGAAAATCATTCACGGCGATCCACCGGGCCCTGATCTGGACAGTGGGCAGGGCTGGGAGTCGCGTTCCCGTCTACGGGCCGCTCAATTCAGTGTTGCCCGCCGCGATCTCAGAAGACTGGATCTCGCGACTGTTGAAGGAGCAGGATTTGCAGGATGCCACGACACAATATGCTCTGATGCAACTGGCTCGAAAAACCGGTGATCGATATCGGGATATCAGTGAGAGTCTGCGGCGACGGACGGCGGATCTGCTGACGCAGGCTGCCGCAGCCGACGATCTTGTTGGTCTGATCCGACAGGGAGGAACGCTCAGTCAGGAAGATACGGAAGTCCTGTTGGGTGAATCACTGCCCTGGGGTTTACAGCTTTCGTGAGCCTGGGCTTTTGACCTGCAGTTTGCAGGATCGCACACAGACAGCGGAACCTGCTTCACTCTGCAGCAGTGTTTCCTGTATGCTGTCAGCAGGCGATTGAGTTGCCTGTCGCTGCGGCAGCGATTCGCTTCAGTGACCTCCCGGAATTTCCTTCAGACTGCACGACATGCCGCAAATCATGCTGCAAGATCCTTCGGCTGTGTATTCCCGCAGAGGAATTCTGCGCGGTGGGATGCAGGTCGGAGCAGCACTGGCAACTGCTAAGAAGGTTGGTCGGGCAGAAATCCCTGCCAACCAGGTCCCGGGGTTCGGCAAAGCGAAATCTGTGATCGTTATCTTCGCCAGCGGGGGTCAAAGTCAGCTGGATATGTGGGATCCCAAGCCTGACGCTCCGGTCGAAATTCGTGGTGAATTCTCTTCCATTTCAACGCGTATCCCTGGGGCTGCTTTCTGTGAACACATGCCACAGATTGCCAAAATTGCGGACCGTTTATCGGTTGTTCGCAGTATGTCTCACGAGGATCTGGACCATGGCTCCGCATTCTACCTGGCGATGACCGGGCGATATCACCGCAGGCGTTCTGCGAATCCTCCGCCTGCTGCTGATGATCATCCGTGTTATGGTGCGGTGTTGCAGCGGGTACGTCCGGCGACGCAGTTTTCACAGACTGCGATTCATTTGAACGGACCTGCTCTGGTGCCGGAACTGGAAGCTCCGGGGCAATTTGGAGGTTTTCTGGGCCGTGGATTCGACCCGCTGACACTGGGTGATGTCGCCAGTGAACCGGTTGCGATTCCTTCACTGCTGCCCCATTCAGATTTGTCGCGAGTTCGCATGGAGTCGCGTCGCTCGTTGTTGCAGGCCGTTGAATCACAGATGAAGGATCTGGAATCCCAAACGGTGATGCTGGAAAAAGATGCCATGTACCAGCAGGCTTTTCGCATGTTGCAGCGTCCGGAAGCCAGAACCGCATTTGATCTCAGTCGCGAACCGGAAGCACTTCGTCGCCGCTACGGATTGAATCGATCCGGTCAGGCCTGCCTGCTGGCAAGGCGACTGGCAGAAGCGGGTGTCCCATTGTCCACGGTCATCTGGTCGTACAGCAACCGCGGTCAGGATAAGGCTCCCAACAACAAGGACAGCTATGGATGGGATACCCACAACGATATTTTCACGGGTCTGAAAGATCACCTGTTGCCGCGATTTGACCAGGGCTTTTCAGCGCTGATCGAGGATCTGGACCAGCGCGGAATGCTCGATTCGACGCTGGTCATTGCGATGGGAGAATTTGGTCGAGCTCCGCTGGTCGCGCTGGAGCCGCGGTTTGCCGGCGCGGCACCGGGCCGCAAACACTGGGCCTCCGTGTATTCCATTGCATTTGCCGGTGCCGGGGTCCAGCCAGGTTCAGTCGTGGGTGCATCCGACGAGAGCGGGGCTTATCCGGACTCGCAGTCATGGGGCCCGTGGGATGTGATTGCCACGATTTTTTCAGCACTCGGCATCGATCCGGCTGGCCATTTCAAGGACCACGTGGGACGTCCTCTGATGATTTCCGAGGGGAAAGTGATCCAGCCGCTTTATGGCAGCCTGTAATTCTGCAGCTCGGGGTGCCCTGCAGCATCGCAGATCGAATGGATCAAAGTGCTGGGATCAGAAATCGACTTCGTGAATATCATTTCGGCGTACAAGCTGGCGGAATAATTTCGGCTGAATCGATCTTCGGATATCGCGGACACTGCCGTCCGCCAGCAGCATGTGCACCAGCATCGCATGGCTGCTGGAAAAGCCCCCCACGCGTTTTTGCCTGCTCAGCAAAGCCTGTTGTTCCTCTTCCGAAAGATCTTCCCATAATTTGCGCTCGTCAATCTGGTCCATCAGTGTGGCACCTCCGGACAATATGCCGCTGGCCGGGCCCTGCAGAGTGGCATTTCGCAGGGTTCCCCGATCACCAAAGACCCAGCCAAACCCCGGCAATCCCTCGCTCCACTCACCAAGCAGTGCGGTGTTGGAACTGCCATCCGGAATCGCATGGATTGATTCAGAACTGTTCACATACAGCAGACCGTCGGCGTCGGCATCAATGGGTTTCTCACTGCTGTGATGACATCCAGCATAGCTGCTGATTGCCGCTTCAGTCCCCGAGTTGCCGAATCTTCCCAGACTGGGGCATCGCAGAATCGACACGGTTGGATGCAGAGGGATATTGGGTTTCGTTTCCCCATTCGGACCGATGGTCTGTTCCCAGAGTTCTTCGGTGATGCCAGCTTCCTTCGGTTCACCCGTGGCAAATGACCGCAGCGGGCTTTCTGAGTTGATACTGCGATAGACATTCGGAAATCCCAGCTGCGGCATAATCAGCCCCAGCCAGCCGATTCCGTCAGGCGTTGACATTTGCGTGACGGGCGTCACCGTTGAAATGCTGCCCGGGGGCAGGAATGAATGTGATACAGCGTAGTGCTGCAGCGCGACCCCAAGTTGCCCGAGGTTGTTTCTGCATTGGATTCTTCGCGCAGATTCCCGCGATGACTGCACGGCTGGTAACAGGAGCGAGATCAGAATCATCAAGACGATGATGACGATCATCACTTCAAGCAATGTAAATCCCCGCAGACGCTGTGACGAGGCAGAACGCATGATCAAAACTCCCCGACGTACTGCAGGTCGCCACGATTTCCAAGCAGAGGAAAGACAGTCATGTCGATGTTTTCAGAGAGAAATCGAACCGAACCGTCGGCCAGCAGGAATTGTGCACCGCCGGTGTGCGCACTGCTGAACCCCCCGTTTGCAGTGTCGGAGGGAATCACGACTGGTGATGCTGTCTGACCGCGGCCGGGTTCAGCTGTCAGGTCCCAGCCCGCGTTGATTCCGGTTCCGGTGTTCCTCAGTGTGGAACGGTTACCGGCGACCCAGCCATATTCCCCCGCTTCGTCGACTCGACGCTTTTCACCAACGAGGATTGTGTTGGAGGCACCATCCTGAATCTCGCGGTGGCCAATGTTGCTGTTCAGAAACAGACAGCCATCATTATCGGAGTCGATGGGGATTTCCGAGCCGCTGTAGCATCCTGCGTAGCTGGAAAATGCCGCTATGGCTGCACCGGGGCGTCTGATCTTCGGATCGCTGGCGCAGTGCAAAGTGGGAATGGTCGCACTCCGTACACCGGCATTTGCGTCGTCAAATACGCTGCCATTGGGGTTGAATGTTGCAGCCAGCGCCTGCTGCTCCAGTAATGGCAGAAGCTGGACCAGCCAGCCGATCTGGGAGCCGGTTTCCGAATTTTTGACGGGCCCGGTCTCATTGACGGAACCCGGAGGAAACATCTGAAAACTCATTTCGTAGTTGTTCAGCGCGATACCCAGCTGCATCAGATTGTTCTTGCAGCTTGTGCGAGATGCCGCTTCGCGTGCCTGAGAGATGGCCGGCAGCAGTAATGCCACGAGGATTGCGATAATGGCGATCACGACCAGCAGTTCGATGAGAGTAAAGCCCTGATTTCGTCGCCGAGCAGATTGGGCACTGCAAGCTGAACTGAGGGTTGCATTCAGATTCTGATGTTGTGACATTCGATCAGGTTCCTGAGCGAGTAATTCGGCAGCCAGGTCCGGTGCCGGTTGGTAAATGAGCGTGAACGGTGATGCGGCCTGATTCGATCCGTACAGAAACCTGTGCAGATTCCGGGGTTGTCAGAATTTCTGCAGGAACGATCCAGTTGCCGCCCTTCCAGGCAGCATCCTGCTGTAATTTTCTGCGGGCATAGGAGAGGCCGGCTTCGGCAAGTTTCTCTGTTTGCAGACGGATTGTCTCAATTCGCTGCTGCCGTAATTCCCGAACAACGCGTACTGCCTGATGGCCCACAATTGCTGAAATCAAAAGCAACGAAACCATGGCGACAGCAAGGACTGCGCCTCTCCGTGAATCGCTGAAATTGCCAGTGCGTTTAGTCATGGCTGCACCTCCTGAGCATTTGCGGCAGACGCTCCAGGGAAGGTCATTATGGTCTGCAGGGGTGCTGCGGTTCCTCGTGGAGGCCTCGGGAATGTGTCGGAGTCCAAACCCGTAACAGGAGAACCGCCATCACCGGCTGCGGGATACTGGAGCGTTCCAAATCCTTCTGTGATCGTCACAGAGAAGCCCGTTGGATCGGTGGAGTCAAAGCGAACAGTTGTGCCGGCAGGGAAAACAAACCGCTCCCGCGAATTGAGTTCTTCGTTGATATGAAGTGTGCGGTCCACTCGGCCACGGCGAATGGTATATCTGGCCGTTGCAGCCCGTGAATCGCTCTTCAGAAGCAGTTCGTTTTCAGTCACTGACTGCGAGGAATACAGGATGCTGTCGGCATCCAGATGGGCCTCCAGCCGTTCCAGACTCTTCAGAAGCAAGCTTTCGTCCAGCAACCTGCTTTCAGACTTCAGCAACATGTGAATCGAGACGGTTCCCAGGCTGAGCATCGCAGCAGCGACTGTGAGATGCACGATGATCCCGGCGATTGTCAGGCCGGTGCGAACTGAGGAATGCAGCGGCGATGAGAAGGTTTTCTTCATTGCTCATTCCTCGCTGAACGCGGCCACAATACAAGCTGAACCTGTTGGGCTGTCCCGTTGTTTTGCAGTTGTGTAAGACTCGCTTTGACAGCCGGTCCAAACGGCAGGCCGGACTGTTGTTCCGTGATCGCTTCCACTTGCAGTTTGGCGTCCGGGAAGCGGCGTCGAAATGATTCTGAAAGCGTCCACTTCCCAAAATCTGCTGTTGCAGTTCGTTCAAGATTATTCAGTTCAATCCTTGCCAGTGCATGGAAACTCTGTTTTTTCTGCTGCCTGCTGACCAGAGTAATTCCCTGACTGAGCATGCTGATCAGGACACCGATCAGCAATGCGGAGACCACAAGTTCCAGCATCAGCAGTCCGGAACGCGATCGCCTGTCGTGTTGTGAAATTGTGAATTTGGATCGTGTCATGACAGATCGTTGATCAGCTTTATCAGTGGGACCCAAAACGCAGTAGCGAGCTGCAGTACCGCCAGCCCGGTCAAAACCATAGCGACCGGTTCGGCGAGGAGCAGAACGCGATCCCTGAATCGAAGCGATTTGCGATCCAGTTCATCAGCAAGTTTGCGCAGGGCCCAGTCCGTATTGCGAGCCGTTTCAGCCGTCTTCAGCAGAGCTGCTTCGGCGGAGTGAATTAATTTTGCGGACTGCATTGCGGGGATGAGCGCTTCGCCGGATTCCAGCAGATTCTGCAATCTTAGTAATCGGTCAGATACCTGTCCCGGGGGACAGCTGTAAAGCATTTTTTCCACACAGGCGGTGACGGAGCCTCCAGTGGCGATCGACAAAGACAGCAGCCGCAGTAACTCGGGTAGTCGATAGCGGGCGCGTTGGTCCAGCCAGGGCCATGATCCGTGCACAAGTTTCCGGCGGCACGCTCGAAGCGTGAACCAGCATCCCGCTCCGACTGTTCCGAGCCCCGGGAGAATCATCAGTGGCAGCCAGTCCGCGAAAGAATCCAGCACTGCAAACGTTGTTGATGTCAAACCGGGAAGTTCAACGCCGAACCCTGTAAAGATCATTTTGAATTTGGGCACGATGTAGACAATCAAAAACAGCAGGACCGAGGTCACTACGGTGCCGGAAGCGGCCAGCCAGACCACAAGCAGATCAAGTCCCGGTCGGACAGAGGATTCACTTCCGAGTGAGCTGGTTAAACGCCTCGCTTCGTCAGTCAGTACAGCGGCAAGGCAGTGACTCTCCTCCGCAACGCTGATGGCTGCTATGGTTGATTCCGGCATGAAGTCATCAATCACACTCAAGGCTTCGGAAAGTGAGTTTCCGGATTCCACGAGGGAGTGCAGCTGGCGAATACAGTCGCCCCACTGGCCGGAACAGTCTGCCGCCAGTGCATCCAGTGTTGTCAGTAAAGAATCACCACGACCCACAGCCCCTGAAAGTGCCAGCAGCAGTGAGGCCTGTCGCAGCGGTTCGGCCTGGTTTCGTAAATATCGCCAGTGTCGCAGGTACTTCATTCCCGAGTCCCCTGCGTCAGATTTGCTGCGGAAAGCACCAGCATGAACGCCGACAGCTGGCTGAACAGCGGCTGGTAAAATGCGAGAACGAACAGAGCGACCAGGAATCCGGTCCCTGTGACCAGCAGAACCTCCAGCAGAATCACCGCGAGTGAGGAGTGTCCGCCAGCTGCCTGTTCCAACGCGGCGGCGATGCCAGAGAACACATCGGCAACCTCGCTGCGATTCCGTTGATCTGCAGTTGCTGAGGGAATCTGCAGCAGATTCAGAGGCAGACCGGTGAGGCTTCTGCCCGCAGACAGCTCCATTCCGGCGTCAATCAATTGTTGACTGACAGTTTCTGTTTCCTGCTGGAGTTTGCGATCACCGCTGCCAGTTCCGGCAACCCGCACGGCATCAGCCGGTGCTGCACCGTTCCGCAGTAGAGCGGCCAGCAGGCTGCAAAACCGAGCCTGAGTCAGACTGTGAACACTGGAGCCAACCAGAGGAATTCTGCTGGTGAGATGACCGGCGGAGGGGGAAACAATAAGGCCGGACAGGAAGAAAATCAGGGAAAACTGCACCAGTGCGATGATCGGCAATGCACTCCATCCGGGGATGGCGAGAGTGTCAGAAATGCTCAGAAACAGCGTTGTCAGGGCGGGAAGCTCAATCGCGAACTCCTCGAAAATCCCGCGGAAAACAGGCACGGCGCCGATCATGAAGGCGGCGAAGCCAAGGCTAAGCAGCGTGGCCATCACTGCCGGACCGGAAATTCGAGCAGCCACTTTGCTTCTGGCCACAGCATTGGCCGCGAGCACGGGTTGTAGTTCGGTCATTGTGCGACCGCATGCATCAGCACCTAATCCGGATTGAGAGACGGCCTGATATTCCGGCGGCAGCAGGTGACCCGATACCGACGCCAGTTCTGAACCGGACTCCAAAGCCGTAGCGGTCTGTTCCAGAAATGTCTGCGGCCGCTGCTCCAGTTGATACCTCAACACTCGCCGCAGGATGATCAGCAGCGGAATGGCCAAAAGAGAGACGCCGTACAGCCATGGGCTGACGCCGGGAACAGAGTAGTGCAACAGGATTCCCGCTACCGTCACCAGGCCACAGGACAGAATGAGCCACGGGAACAGCATCATCACGGGATGGTCGAATGGCTCTGCAGCCACAGCCCGCATGGCGTGATGCACGGGCATGCCGGTGAGGATGGATTCACGGATCCGCTCACCCACACGCAGCTGCACAAGTCGAGGCAGCTGAGCCCCTGCCCGGCGGATGGAGAGGTGTAAAGCGATCTCTTCCTGCCAGTCCAGTTTGAGTCCGATCCGCTGCAGGCTTTCGCCGAGCGCAGCCGGTGAGTCGGCATCCTCTGTTCCATAGATCAGAGTGCCATTTGCCTGCAGGGCCTTGTAGCGATACGTTGGCAAGGAGACGGTTCCGATCAGGGCAGACTCAGAGAGAGATACAGTTGCACGATTGGCCAGAAAACAAGCAGTGAATAGATCAGCACACCTCCGCCACCAAGTAACAAAAACATTGCCGGCGACAGCAGCAGCTGATACCACATCAAGCCCTGGTCAAACCGATTTCGATAGAAGACTTCAGCTGACGACAGAGTCTGAATCAGGAGTTGCTCGTCACCGGCTGACTGGATCAGGGAGATGCCTAACAGAGGAGGTAAGGAGTGCGTATTCTGCTGTGAGATTGCATCGCCTGATGCAGTCACGCGGGAAAGTTCCTGAAGCTGTTTTCCCAAATGAGTTGGCCCAATCGCCCTCGAACAGCAAGTGAGCGCATCAGGGAACGGCGTCTCGCATCGAACCAGTTGCAGCAGGAGACGACACAGCCCCCAGGATTGCAGATTTGTGATCAAAACCCGCATGCCGGGCAACAATGCGATCACACCGCCAATTCGTCCAAACCGCAATGCGGATGATCTTCCGCTGTAAATCCACCACGCCACCAGAGCAGTCAGCAAAGCGGGAGGCAGATAAACCCATTCCGGGAATTCCTGAGTCAGACGGAGTAGCGGCAGCACGATTGCCGAGAGTTGCTGATCGGTCGACATTTTGACAGACGTCGCCATCAGCAGGACTGTGCTGTAGTGCCCGGCCACAGAAAACAGCAGCCAGCAAATGATGGTCAGAATGATCAGCGGATACGAGGCTGCCTGCACCACCTTCGATCGCATCGAAATAACTTCAGATGCATAATCGCCAAGAATTTCCAGCAGAACTGCCGGTTGCCCGGTTCGGACTCCAGCCGCGACAGCGGCGACCATCAGGTCCGGGACACTCGCTTCGGAGTCAAGGATCTCTTCCAGAGATTCCCCCTGCTCCAGACGTTGCTGCACGCGCTCACACAGTCCCTGCAGGCTCCGTTGCCCGCGTTTCCCGGCAGCGGCGAGGCCAGCTTCGAGCGGAATTCCGCTGCGAACGAGCTGGTGCAACTCTGCATTGAGCGCTTCGACATGTGTGAGACTAGTGACCATCAGACGACCGGGTTCTTCAGACTTTTGTGGAAAACAGGAGTATTGGTCTTCTAGTCTGGGTTGAGGGCTGAACCATCGCGCCCGAGGATTCGAAAGATCTCCGCCCCGGTGGTGAGTCCTTTGAGCACCGCCGACCGGGCTCGCGATGTCAGATCGGTGAAGCCTGCCCGCTGCGAGATCTCGGCAAACGTTATCGCATCAACGCGTTGAAGTACAGCTTCTGCGAGATCGCGCTGCTGGAGTTCGATGTGTTCCGTCAACAGGAATCGACCGCTGAATCCTGTACCCCCGCACTGCGGACAGGAGCTCTCCCGGATGCTCTCTTCCAGGTCACCCTGTGATGGCTCCAAAGGTAAGCCGCCACAGGGGCAGCTTCGGCGAAGAAGTCGCTGACAGACCACCAGTCGTAACACGCTGCGAATGAGCGTTGCGTCGAGCCCCATTTCCCCCAGACGCGACAACGCCTCAACCGCGCTGCCAGCATGGAAAGTTGTCACGACCAAATGTCCGGTAAGAGCAGCCTGAAATGCAGCTTCAGCCGTCTCCGCATCACGGATTTCGCCAATCATGATGACATCCGGGTCCTGCCGCATCAGCGAGCGAATCCCGGTCGCGAGGCCAAATCCTGCTGCCGGCTTCACCTGGGACTGCGCGACACCCGCGAGAACCATTTCCACCGGATCCTCCAGAGACATGACACAGCGTGGCAGCGAACATGACGAAACGAGCTCGCGCAGGCACGCATACGCCGTTGTGGTCTTACCGCTGCCTGACGGACCGCAGATCAGGATCACGCCGGAGGTTGCCTGCAATTGTTGGCGGAGTTCCTGCTCCGTGTCGTCATTCATGTTCAGGTCGGCGATCTGCTGCAGCTGGCCGTAATCGGCAAAAAGCCGGATGACCGCACGCTCGCCCGAAAGAACGGGAAAGGTCGCGATACGAACCTCTCCCGCGTGATGCTCACGCGAGATTCGCCCCTCCTGGGGAATATCGGTGCGATACGTGAGGAGTCCAGCGAGCACCTTCAGTCGGGAAACGAGTCTCTCAGAAAGGGACTTGTTGAACGCTGCAATTCGGTGCAGGACTCCGTCAATACGCCAGTACATCAACAGGGAGTCCTGCTCAGGCGTCAGATGAACATCGCTCGCACGATGTCTTCTGGCCTCACTCAGGATCAGAGAGACCAGAGCTGGAACAAACTCGGCTGAAGCCGTCTCAAGGCCGATAAATTGCTGATCGAAGTTGCCGGCCAGACTGTTCTCGGTCTGTTGGCTCATGACGTGATCTGTCTTTGCAGGCGGATGTTGCGGTTGGGGAGTAAGCGGATTTGGAAAGGAATCAGCCGTGAAAATGCTGCGATTTTGCCGAATCCAGCGGTGCAGTTTCAGAGGCTGTCGGGGACTTTTGTTGCCATCTGCGATTCCCCGAACCGGCGAGTCTGCCGCTTCTGCCGAGTATCCGGTTTCGATAAGCGCTGATCAAGCGGTTCTGGTCGGCAGTTGCATCGGTTTTCAGTGTTAATCTGTGAACGTTTCTTACGGTTTTCCCCTCATGTGACCGCGGGCCTTGATACGGCGTTGAGAGCACGCTGCCAAAGTCTATACTGCGAAACTGAATTTCGTGCGGCGACAACTCCACAACTGCAAAATCTCCGGAATGTCCGAACCGATGAATCAGTTCCTACGCCTCGGTGCTGTCAGCTACCTCAATTCCAGGCCACTGGTTGAAACGCTGTACGATTGTGTGCCTCAGGCTGAGATCTCTCTGGATTTCCCAAGTCGGCTGGCGAACCGACTGCGTGAGCGTCAGCTTGATGCAGCACTGATTCCCTCGATCGAATTTTTCCGTATTCCGGATCTGCGAATTTCCTCAGATGCCTGTGTCGCGGCTCGCGGCGAAGTTCTGAGTGTCAGGCTATTCTGTCGCACCAGTCCGGGGCAGGTACAACGTCTGGCGCTGGATGACGGTTCGCGGACAAGTGCCACGCTGACACGGATCATTCTCGCGGAACATTTCGGTGCCTTTCCCAGGACCGAACAACTCAGTCTTGCACATGGCTTGCAGGATTCGACCGCGGATGCGGTGTTGCTGATTGGCGACCGTGCGATGCATGAACCCGTCGGGGACTTCAACTGCGTCATCGATCTGGGTGAGTTTTGGTACGAGTGGACGGGTTTGCCATTCGTCTTCGCAATTTGGGCGGCCCATGAGGACTGTGCGACAGAGTCTCTCGCTATGAGTCTTTCTCGGGCGCGGGACGAGGGGGTGAAGCTCTCTGAAAAGATTGCCGCTGAACAGGCTCCCCTGATCGGCATTCCAGAATCAACGGCGTTTCAGTATCTGACCAAGAACCTGCATTATCGACTTTCCTCGGCAGAGCGGAGCGGACTTCGTCTGTTTCATGAACTGGCTCTGAGCCACAACCTGGTGAAAACACATGCTGAACTCAACTTCGGAGATCTCGTCACTGCTTGACAAGGCAGTTGGCGGCGAACGACTGACTGCTGAAGAAGGGGTGGCACTGCTGAAGTGTCACGACCTGGCGGCGATCGGCAGCGCTGCGGATGCGGTGACCCGCCGCTTGCACCCGGAGCCTTTTCGTACGTTTAACATCGATCGAAACATCAATTACACGAACGCCTGTACCGCGGTCTGTGACTTCTGCGCGTTCTATCGTCCACCGAGCCACCCTGATGTCTACGTCCTGCCGATGGAGACGCTGCTGGAAAAGATCGAGGAAACTGTTGCTCTGGGGGGCGATCAGATTTTGCTGCAGGGCGGGCTGCACCCGAAGCTTCCTCTCGAATGGTATGAGGAGATGCTCTCCACTCTGAGGCAGCACTTCCCGCAGGTCAATATTCACGGCTTCAGTCCGCCGGAAATTCACCACTTCACCAAGATCAGTCGGCTGCCTCTGATCACGGTGCTGGAACGGCTTCGTGATGCCGGGCTGGGCAGCATCCCCGGTGGCGGCGGTGAAATCCTTGTCGACCGAGTCAGGAAAGAAATTACACGCGGCAAAGTTCTGACCGATGGCTGGCTCGACGTGATGCGGGTGTGGCATGAGCTCGGTGGGAAGTCATCTGCCACGATGATGTTTGGGCACGTTGAGACGCTGGAGGAGCGTATTGAACATCTCGAGCGTCTGAGACAGTTGCAGGATGAAACCGGCGGGTTCTCTGCGTTTATTTGCTGGACATTTCAACCCGAGAATACGGACATGTCGCATCTCCCGGCTGCTGGGGCTTTCGAGTACCTGCGGATGCAGGCAGTCAGTCGTTTGTACCTCGACAATTTTCCCAACATTCAGTCGTCGTGGGTCACGCAGGGTGAAAAGATTGGTCAGCTTGCCCTGATGTTTGGTGCTAACGATATGGGCAGCCTGATGATCGAAGAGAATGTTGTGTCTCAGGCCGGAACCGTTCATCACCTGACCGTTGACCGAATCCGCAAGTGCATTACAAATGCCGGATATATTCCAAGGCAACGCAACGTCTTTTACCAGTACATCGACAACCACGAGCAGGCTGTTGCGGCCGCCCCGTCCGTGCCGTCCGCAGATCTGAATATCCTGAATTGATGGGTTGATTCATCCGGTGTCAATTAGGCCCGAAGTTGACCAGTTCGTGATCAGGTCAGAGTGCGCAGCGGATCGGTTTGCGAACTGATAACGGTCGCTTCAGATTCTGACGATGGAGATTGGGAAACTCACGCTACGATTTCCTTCGGGGGTGGACCACAGGACCCGAATGATGCCCTGTTCCACACCTGCGTCCGGCCGCTCCAGCGAGTCTACTCGGATACTCATTGTCCTCTGATTTGCCGTCGCAGCATCTGACTCGGGAAGTTGTGAGACTTCCGTGTGCAGTTGTTTGGGCCACACGTCCACCGTGGTCAGCGTCCAGTCAGCCGGGGCAGTGACCACGACATCGGTCCCCTGGGACTGATCAGGCTGGTCGTCGCGGACTACGATTCGTGGGAGTTCAGGACTCACGTCGACGACGGAGTCCTCAGCTTTCAAAGGCCTGCCCGCAATCACGGGAATCTGCAGAGCCGGGTATTCCGGATCATTGGTAAACAGTGTGATCATGCCGCGATGCTGCCCAGCAGGCATCTCTGCAGAAAAGCCGACTTTCAACCCGGTGCGGGACATGGTCGCAGTGCTTGTTTGGCCCGCTGCTTCGGCGTTAATGAAATCGGGTGCAGATTCCACTCGATAAATCTGCAGCGGGTTTTCCTGATGCGAACTTCGAAAGTCGGAGACGAAGACTTCATGGGAATCAGCTCCGGCGACATCTCCGATGACCATCAGTACCCGAGGTTCGATCAGGAGCTTCTTTTCCGGCAGAACGACCTTCCATGTCAGCGTTGCTTCACGCGGACTGGGATCCAAATAGCGAACTGTAACGAGGTATTCTCGCGTGCCGGACGGTTCATTTGCTGTGCGAACTGGAATGGTAATTCGACCAATTTCTCCCGGAGCGATTTCGGGAGCAGAGGCGGTTGGTTTCAGGCAACCACAGCTGGGAACAAGATCCGTAATCTGAACGGATTCGGAGCCCTCATTGCGAAAATAGAACTCTTTGGAAACCACTGGCTGGGATGGAGCTTCGAGCGGACTGTGGTAGTAGTAAGTTTCAAAGACAAGGCCAGGCTGATTCTCAGGCACGATTAACGGAGGAAGAGTTGTTTCCGTATTCCCGAAGATCGCGGACCAGACTGCTGGCACCAGCAGCCCAGGCAACAGAAGACGCCACTTGGCAGAAGCGGCGTGGTGAGTCACAATTTCGGCATCGGACACGAGAGAGCTCCGTGAATCAGTCAACTGTTCGATCTGATATGTCGACGACAAATCGATGACCGTTGTGGGGCCATTGCAACGGGCAACCTGCCGGTATTCGGTCGATATCGCGCTGAATTCGTCGACAGGAAGTCTAGAAACTCCGATTGTGTTCGTGAACAGGAATTGGGTGTGAACCACGCAGCGACAGTGGTCACTTCTGCAACCAGATCGCTCAGGCGAATTGACGTTGGTGCACCACGGATTCAGGCTGATCATGCGCGTCAGTCGCTGGAATCGGAGTGGATGTGCATACTGGTGCTATCTGAAGGATGAAGTCCATGCATCAACCGCTGGCCTGTGGTTTTCTGATCCTTTGTGGAGATGGTCCGGAATCCTTCCTGCTGATGAAGCATCCGCACCGATGGGATCTGCCCAAGGGTCACAGGGATCCGGGGGAGTCAGAACTGCAGTGCGCCCTTCGCGAGTTGG
>Ga0213858_10000551_pt1 | contig 17898 bp, 14 predicted proteins | sample PICome_FD_160122 | JGI IMG/M metagenome (GOLD analysis project Ga0213858, IMG submission 160122) | Coastal seawater microbial communities near Pivers Island, North Carolina, United States - PICO245 | ecosystem: Environmental > Aquatic > Marine > Coastal | place: USA: North Carolina | collected... | reverse complement strand
CGACCTTGCATGGGACCTGGCAACCAAAACGACTTATGTTCAATACTTCATGGTGGTTCTATGGGGGAAAGGAAGCTTTTGATCGAGCCGACAAGACAAATTTACTGACCCTTTCGGTGGGTCATTATTACCCCCATTTGGGTCAATCCAACGGAGAGATAGCAGCCCTAAGTAGGAGCATGCACAAATCTCAAGGATTTGGCAGTTTGAGCAGTCGAGAACAACAGAATGAGTACTTAGAGTTAATTTTAGGGGACATGCCGAGCGACCGAAATGATCCATTTGAAGGGGTTGATCGAACATGGTCCCGACTTGGCCTTGATTCAGATGATCCAATGACTCGTCAAATCAACGAAATTCTCGATCATTTTGATTTTAAACACCCTTCAAAACACGCAACCGATCTTTTGGATGTTTTAATTCAACTCAAAGGGCTTCCCGCTGGCCCTATCGTTGAAGAAAAAATTAATCATCTTACCGAAATTATTGCTCAATGTTTGGGGCTATACGTGTCACCAGTGGCCTCTTTGCCCTACGCTACAGCCAGTGATTTGGTCAGTGCCAAAATAGAAATTAGCAATCGCAGCAAAGACACAATTTTACTTCATAAAACCAGCTCTGACGAATTGTATTTCTTTGACAACACCCGGGCCATTAGTCTTCCTCCGGGCCAAACCATAATGGTTGAATCGCTTGAGGCAGCATTGGGACAAAGAGGATTCAGTAATCCGTATTGGCTTGAGCATCCCACCGAATCCAGTCGATATGTCTTTCCAAAGGCTGAATTAATTGGGCGGCCATTTGGACCAGAACCCGTTAACGTTAAGACGGTATTTAGTTTGAATGGGCGAACATTTAGCTTGACTAAACCCCTGGTGTATAAAAAGAGAGATCGGGTAAATGGTGAGGTTTTTGATCCTTTTGGCCTCTTGCCAGAGCTCACGGTAAAGACCTCCGAATCCGTCTTGATTTTTAATGACAAAAAGTCCAAAAAAATTAATGTAACTGTCAGCGCACACACCGACCAACTCAATGGCACATTGGGCCTGCAATATCCTGATTCTTGGACCATTAAACCTGATTTTATTGATTTCAAATTGGCCAGAGCTGGACAAGAACTGGTTTTTGAATTTGACATTGTCCCGCCTAAAACAGGTCAGTCCGGAATAATTACCCCCATGGTCCAAATTGGGGACCGCTTTTTCACCAAACAATCCATTGAAATAGACTACCCTCATATTCCAAAAATTAGGGCTTTGGAGACGGCAAAAACCACAGTGGTAAAAATGAATGTTTCAGGAAAAAAACTCAAAGTGGGTTATGTTCAAGGAGCCGGCGATAAAGTGGATCAAGGACTGACCCAACTCGGGCATCAGGTGGTACAGATTGATCCAAAAACCATGAAGGCCAAGGATCTAAATAATCTAGACGCCTTAGTGCTCGGCATACGAACCTACAATACTCAACGGAGCTTGGTGAGTAAATCAGCCATGATCGATAAGTACATCGCTCAGGGTGGGCTATTGTTGATACAGTATCAAACGACTTCTGGCTTGTTGACCCCTATAATGGGACCCGTAAGCTTCAAGATTGGTCGTGATCGAGTGACAGATGAACAGGCCAAAGTTCACTTTTTAGATCCCAAGCATCCAATATTAAACACCCCAAATAAACTAGATCCTACAGATTTTGATGGTTGGGTCCAAGAACGGGGCTTGTATTTTGCTCAATCTTGGGACGATGAATTCACCCCTCTTCTGGGCATGAATGATCAAGGTGAGGCTCAAACTCAGGGGGCCTTGATCCTGGCCCATTACGGCAAAGGAACCGTCATTTACACTGGGCTTAGTCTTTTTAGACAAATTCCTGAAGGTGTTTCGGGAGCGTATAAACTTTTGGCCAATTTATTATCCTATGACCATGACTGACCCAAATCTCAAGACCGCTAAAAAGGTCGCCAATCGATGGAGTTGGGCCTATATTTTTGTAATTGTGCTGAATGGCATTTACATCGCTTTTTTTTATTGGCTGACCACTTTATACGATAAATCATGAGTATCATTGATTGGTCTGTATTGGGACTGGTACTGGCGATGATTGTCATTTATGGCATCATAAAAACACGCCATCAATCTGGTGTAACCGATTTTGTCACCGGTGGCAAAAAAGCGAGTTGGTGGACCATTGGATTGAGCGTTATGGCCACTCAAGCCAGTGCCATCACCTTTTTATCGACTCCTGGCCAGGCGTTTCACGATGGAATGGGTTTTGTCCAGTTTTATTTCGGCTTACCCATTGCCATGATCTTGATTAGCCTCTACTTTGTTCCGATTTACCACAGATTAAAAGTCTTCACGGCTTATGCCTATCTCGAGCAGCGATTTGATGTTTCCACCAGAACCTTGACGGCGGTGTTTTTTCTTATTCAACGCGGTTTGGCGGCAGGCATTACCATCTTTGCACCATCCATTATTCTTTCTGCTGTTTTAGGTTGGGATCTTCTGTGGCTCAATTTGATGATCGGTTGTTTGGTCATTGTCTATACCGTTAGCGGTGGTACGCGCGCGGTCAACATCACTCAGAAACAACAAATGGCGGTCATTTTTGGGGGTATGTTTTTGACCTTTTTAATGCTCTTGAATTTTCTACCCCTTGAGGTCGGATTAGACGAGGCTTTGAGTATTGCTGGAACCCAAGGCAAAATGAATGTCCTGGATTTTTCCTTCGACTTTGAAAACCGTTACACCTTTTGGAGTGGTCTCATTGGCGGAAGTTTTTTAGCCTTGTCCTACTTTGGTACAGATCAAAGTCAAGTCCAACGTTATCTCTCCGGCCGTTCGATAAGGCAAAGTCAAATGGGCCTGATCATGAATGGCCTACTAAAGGTACCCATGCAATTTTTTATCCTGCTCATTGGCGTATTGGTTTTTGTTTTTTATCAATTCAACGATGCCCCACTGAATTTTAACCCAACCAATGAAAAGGCCGTCTTAAACTCCCCTTATGCCGAAGAATACCAAGAACTGACTGAGGATAATGCCTTGTTGATGGGACAAATAGAAACGCTGCAACTCGAGTACATTGGACTTACTGATTCGCCAAAAAAAATTCAAATCGGTCAAAACATTAATTCACTCAATGAGCGGCAACTCATCCTGCGCGATAAGGCTAAAGAACTGATCAAAGCAGCAGACAGTGATTTAGAGACCAATGACAAAGATTACGTCTTTATACATTTTATCTTAACACAATTGCCAGTAGGCCTGATCGGTTTGCTGTTGGCTGTGATTCTCAGCGCAGCCATGTCCTCGACCGCAAGTGAAATCAACGCTCTGGGCACCACCACGGCGGTAGATTTATACCAAAGGCATCGTCCGGGGCATTCGGAAACGCATTACTTAAAAGCCACTCGATATTTCACGCTTATCTGGGGCATTATTGCCATTATCGTCGCCTGCAGCGCACCCCTTTTTGACAACCTCATTCAACTGGTAAACATCATTGGATCAATATTTTACGGTAACATATTAGGCGTTTTTTTGGCGGCTTTTTTCATCAACAGAATCCGTGGTCGTTCGATTTTTTTCGCCGCCATCATCAATCAAATCCTGATCATTGCCTTGTTTGTAATGGACCTGTTTGCCATCATAAAACTGCCCTATCTTTGGCTTAATGTTATCGGCTGTGTCCTGGTGATCGGCATCGCCCTATTTTTAGAAATGATTCAATCCAAGCGCGTGTAGCATTATACTGCCTAGGATTTATGAATTCTCCCTCCATATTTATAAAAGCACATCAGGCTTTCTTGCGGCCTTGAGACAAAGCCCGGATATTCGTATCACAATTCACTGATGCTGCGACATCTAAATTAGAGTAATTGGGGAGTTATCAGAGTATGTACCGGCAAAAGTGAATTGTGATCTTAGGGAGATCGAAATAAATACAATTATGTACTAGGCTAAGTGATCGATCGACCATCAAAATGACAGCTTCGGCTGTCATTTTTTTATGCGTTCCAGATCCGTGCGTTTGACCCTAGGTGGTTATCTTTGTGTTATATTCGGGAGAATGAAACAAAAAATTGACATAGAGCAATGGGATCGCAAAGAACACTTTATGTTTTACAGCAGATTCAAAGAGCCCTATCACGGAGTGAATGTCCAAGTTGACATTACGGCCCTTAAACATTACTGCAAGCAGGCCAATGAATCACTGTTTATCGCCTATGTACATCGAGCAATCATCGCAGTAAATGCCATTGAAGCCATGCGCTACCGCATCATAGATGGTGACGTTTACTTATATGACACTACCCATGTCACAGCGACCATAGACAGAAAGCAAGTGCCCTTTGGGTTTTCATTTGTGGCCTTTGATCCAGACTTTGAAAACTTTAAAAAGGCCGCCACCGCTGAATTCACTCGGGTGCGCAACAGCAATGGGCTGGACCTCTCTGCGGGTAGAGAAAATGTAGTTCATTTTTCAGCCCTACCCTGGATCGAATTTACGGGCATTACTCATGCCAGGGACCTCGAGGGCAGTGACTGCAGTCCTAAAATTACCTTCGGAAAAATCACGCAAAAAGAAGGTCGATGGCTGATGCCGATGTCAGTGCATGTTCATCACGGCCTAGTTTACGGAAAAGACGTGGCCGACTTTATCGATGCATTTCAGCGGGAATTAGATCGCCTTTAATCCATAAGACAATGTCTAATTAGAGCCTTTAATCCTAAAGAAAATATGCTCGATTTAATTTTATCACAAGATTGGGTCACCACCGAACAACACCATTAAATCCCTCATAGAATCGAGCTTTTTATAATTTGGATGTGCGAGCGGCTCTTCGCCTACTTCATGCGCCCAGGTGGTGTGAAAAGGAATGTGTATGGAATGGGCACCAATCTCAAGAACCGGCAAGACGTCGCTGTTCACGCTATTGCCCACCATTAAAAACTCATCGGGTTTGAGGTCAAGATGACGCACGAGTTTTCGATAATTGTCCGGTTTTTTGTCCGACATTACCTCGATGTGGTGAAAAAACTGAGCCAATCCCGAGCGCTCGAGCTTGCGTTCTTGGTCCAACAAATCACCTTTTGTGGCCACAACCAATCGATAATTTTGACTCAAATGCGTTAATACCTCAAAAACATTTGGTAAAAGTGGGTTCTCGGCAGACAACATATCCTTTACAATGGCCAAAATATCCTGAATCAGTGTATAAGAGGCACGTCCTTGGCTCAATGAAATGGCGGCTTCAATCAGTGAAAGGCCAAAGGGCTTTATCCCATAGCCGTAAAGCGGCAAATTCTTCATTTCTACTGAAAAAAGAGCCTTTTGACAATCTTCTTCAGGCAAAAAGGGTCGCATCAAAGCGCAAAAGCGGTCTTCGGCAGTTCGAAATAGGGTCTCATTTTCCCAAAGCGTATCATCTGCGTCGAAGGCGATGGCTTTGAATCTTGAGATATCCATCAGCGAATGAGTTTTTTGTACTTAATCCGTTTAGGCCCAACATCACCCAGGCGTTTCTTTCGATTTTCTTCGTAATCACTAAATCCACCTTCGAAAAAATAAACCTGACTGTCACCCTCAAAAGCCAAGATATGGGTACAAATTCGGTCCAAAAACCAACGGTCGTGACTGATAACCACCGCACAACCTGCAAAGTTTTCAAGTCCCTCCTCTAATGCCCGTAAGGTATTGACATCTAAGTCATTAGTTGGCTCATCTAAAAGCAGAACATTACCTTCTTCCTTCAGGGTCATGGCCAAATGCAAACGGTTGCGCTCACCCCCTGAAAGCATGGCTACCTTTTTGTTTTGTTCACTGCCTGAAAAATTGAATCGACTCAAATAAGCCCTAGAATTTACCTGGCGCCCGCCCATGGTAATTAATTCTTGACCGTCACTGAAATTTTCCCAAATGGTTTTTTGAGGATCAATGTTGGCATGCGCTTGATCAACATAGGCGATTTTTGATGTGGGGCCTACAGTAAAGGTTCCAGCATCTGGGGCCAATTCATTCATGATCATCTTAAAAATGGTAGTCTTACCCGCGCCATTTGGTCCAATAACCCCAACGATTCCCGCTTGAGGTAATTTGAAATCCAGCTGTTCATAAAGGAGTTTATCGCCAAAGGCCTTGCGTACACCATCAGCTTTTATGACCTCAGCCCCCAATCGAGGTCCATTAGGAATGTATATCTCTAAGTGCTCATCGAGTTTCTTTTGATCCTGACTCATGAGCTTCTCGTAATTGTTCAAACGAGCTTTTTGTTTGGACTGCCTCCCTTTTGGCGCCATGCGAACCCACTCTAATTCCCGTTCTAGGGTTTTTTGTCGTTTGCTGGCCTGCTTTTGTTCTTGGGCGAGTCGTTTTGACTTTTGCTCTAACCATGAAGAATAATTGCCTTTCCAAGGAATGCCTTCGCCTCGATCGAGTTCAAGGATCCAACCAGCGACATTGTCCAAGAAATATCGATCGTGAGTCACAGCGATTACTGTACCTTTATACTGGGCCAAGTGCTGTTCTAACCAATGCACACTTTCGGCGTCCAAATGGTTGGTGGGTTCGTCCAAAAGCAATACGTCTGGTTCCTGAAGAAGCAAGCGACACAGCGCCACCCGACGTCGTTCACCACCCGAGAGCACACCGATTTTCACCTCAGGAAGAGGGGTGCGCAAAGCGTCCATGGCAATCTCCAATTTAGTATCCAATTCCCAGGCATTAACCGCATCTATTTCATCTTGAAGCTTAGCCTGTTCATTCATCAAGACTTCCATTTTGTCTGGATTCTCATACACCTCAGGCAGTCCAAAGGCCTCGTTGATTTCGTTGTAGCGGTCCAAAACGGCCACCACCTCTTTGACCCCCTCTTTTACCACCTCCAAAACGGTTTTATCCGGGTCCAATTCAGGTTCTTGATCCAAAAGACCCACGGTATATCCTGGGGCAAACACCACGTCACCTTGGTGGTTCTTATCCTGTCCTGCAATAATTTTTAAAAGGGTTGATTTACCACTACCATTGAGTCCCAAGATGCCAATTTTAGCACCGTAGAAAAAACTCAGGTAAATGTTTTTAAGTACGGGCGTTTGAGCGTTTTGAAAGGTTTTGCTCACCCCGGACATGGAAAAGATCACCTTTTGATCGTCGGCCATAATTCTGTGGATTTAAAGATTGATAAAAGGGAACTAGACACGTCCCTTAAGGGCGTTAAATACCCAGGCAATGGCAAAAAAGCCGAAGCCTACAGAAGCGAAGCCCCAACCCGCGACTTCTTGATATTTGAAAGCCCCAAGTGCAATAAGGGCACATCCCACAAGGATCATTATAAAAGTTGCCCAAGCCAGTACCGTGTTTTTATTCATCATAATTAGCCAGTTAAATGCGCTGAGAAGCATCGAATTTAGGCCGTCTTAGCGACGAGCCTAGCCTCACAAATATCGGGAATTATTGTCAGAAAATCATCAAATTTTATGGGCAATTCGTATTTTTGAACAAACTTTATTTCTATGGATATAGACTTTAATCGCAATGAGGATCACAATAAATTATTGGCCTCTGAATTGCGTAAAAGACTGCAAAAAGTTGCCTTAGGGGGTGGTAAAGCAGCCATAGAAAAACAACACGCCAAAGGCAAGCTCACCGCCAGAGAACGTATCGATTATCTTTTAGACAAGAACCGGGAGACCATAGAGATCGGTGCCTTTGCTGGGGATCAAATGTATGCCGAGCACGGTGGTTGCCCCAGTGGTGGAGTGGTCGTAAAGTTAGGTTACATCAAAAAACGCCTCTGCATCGTTGTGGCCAATGACGCCACAGTTAAAGCAGGTGCATGGTTTCCCATTACCGCGAAAAAGAATTTACGGGCTCAAGAAATCGCCATAGACAATAAAATTCCAATCATATATCTGGTCGACAGTGCCGGGGTCTATCTGCCCATGCAGGATGAAATTTTCCCGGACAAAGAGCACTTTGGCCGAATGTTCAGAAACAATGCTTTAATGAGCAGTTCTGGCATCATACAAATATCAGCCATCATGGGGAGCTGTGTGGCCGGAGGCGCTTATTTACCCATCATGAGCGATGAGGCCATGATCGTCGACAAAACAGGCAGTATTTTTCTTGCGGGCAGTTATCTGGTTAAGGCAGCCATAGGCGAATCAATCGATAACGAAACACTGGGTGGCGCGACCACGCACTGCGCCATCAGTGGGGTCACTGATTATAAATACGACAGTGATCAAGAGGCTTTAGACGCCATTAAAAACCTCATCGATAAAATCGGGGCTCCTGAATCAGCGGGATTCAATCGGACAACACCAACTCTGCCCAAGGTCGAGGCCGATCAGCTCTTTGGCCTGTTGCCCAAATCTAGAGCCGACCAATACGACATGCTCACCATCATAAAAGCCTTAGTTGATGATTCAAAATTCGATCAGTACAAAGCGGCTTATGGAAAAACCCTTTTAACAGGCTATGCCAGGATAAACGGGTGGGCTGTAGGCATTGTAGCCAATCAAAGAAAAGTCGTCAAAACCCATATGGGTGAAATGCAATTTGGCGGGGTCATTTACAGCGACAGCGCCGACAAGGCCACCCGATTCATCGCCAATTGCAATCAAAAAAAGATTCCTTTGGTTTTTTTACAGGACGTGACGGGATTTATGGTAGGCAGTAAAAGCGAACACGGAGGCATCATTAAAGATGGCGCAAAAATGGTCAACGCGGTGAGCAATTCTGTAGTCCCGAAATTCACCATCATCATTGGGAATTCATACGGAGCAGGAAATTATGCCATGTGTGGCAAGGCCTACGACCCGCGATTCATTGTGGCTTGGCCGAGCTCCGAACTTGCGGTAATGAGTGGCCAAAGTGCCGCTAAAGTATTATTGCAGATCGAGTCCGCGCAAAAGAAAAAAACCGGAACAAAGTTGACAAAAAAAGAGGAAGAGAAATTATATCAGGAAATCAAAGCGCGCTACGACAATCAAATCTCGCCTTATTACGCCGCGGCAAGGCTTTGGACCGATGCGGTCATCAACCCCGTAGAAACCCGAAAATGGATCTCCATGGGCATCGAGGCAGCGGATCACGCTCCCATCACCAAGGCATTCAATATGGGGGTTTTGCAAGTGTAATTCTTTCGACTCGCGTTTGAGGGTCACTAAAACAAGACCCGAGGGTATTATTTTACTAAGCGGATTGCCTCCTGGCGCCCTTTGACATAACGGAAGCCCTGCTGATCAAAATAACCAGCCTCTTCGAGCATGATCCGAACATCTTTATTCCATTTTGGGACAAAAACTGTATTATTAAGCTCTATGGCGTAAGTCGTTTTGTAAGCCATGGGATAATCCCCAGACCCAGGAACTCCTCCTTGAGCGTCCCACATGCCTAAGGTCGTTCCGGCACTATGGCCAAAACTGCCCAAGGGATGGGTGTAGATTGACGGGCGTAGGCCCTCTTTTCTGCCCTCTTTTAGTGCGTTCAACAAAATGTCATTGCCCGTACGGCCAAATTCAAAATTTCCAGTAAATATATCTTGAACACGATTGCCCGTTTTGAAGGCCACCTGTAAAAACTCAGGGACCTGATTTTCATTTGAATAAGGGACATAGGCATGTTGCTGGCAATCAGTATTCAACCCTAAATAACTCACCCCAAAGTCACAGTGCAATAAATCTCCTGGTTGAATGACCTGTTCCTTATAGCCGTTGGAAAAAGCCTCAATATGGCTTTTTAAGGCTTCATCTGAGCGCTGAATGTCAACGGTCGGATGAAACCAAGTCTCCAAGCCCAAATCGGTAACCTTTTGTCTGAGCCACCAAACCACCTCTTCGCTGGTGGTGACCCCCGGAGTAATGACTTTTGTTGAAAAAGCCTCAGCAATGATGGCATGCGTCAAGTCAACCAAAGCCTCAAACTCCATCATCTCAGTGGCTGTACGCGTTTCAACCCAAGATACAGCCAAGGGTTCAGCGGAGACCACACGCTTTTGATATTCCTGTGGAAGATGGCTCATGAATTCCTGGTAATCGGTGAGAACCAAACCATCGGCAATACCGTAATGCTCAGAATAATTCAAGGCAATTTTTTGAGGTTCACGCTCTTGAATCAATTCGATCAAGCGCGCCCATTGATCAGGCTGCTTTTCTTTGTCCCAAGCGGATTTTATGGTCTGCCCAATGCCATATCTGGCTACAGCTAAAGCCTCAAAAACATCATTTTCTCGATCTCGATAAAATAGGATAATCGTCCGTCTGCGGGCGTTCAGCCAGGTTGCAGGCAACATGGTGCGCAATATTGGGTCCTCATTATACTCGCGGGAAATCAAGATCCACATCTCCATCTCATGCTGGTCCATCAATTCAGGCAACAACTGGTGAATGCGCTCATTGAGAAGAACGTCATAACGCGCTGCGCGCTCTCGCTCGTTTAAAATTTGACCGTACATGTACGAACTGGTAAAAAACAGTCCCGTCAGAAAAATTGTCGCGATTTTAGTCCTAATTGATGGGTTCATGATGCCGAGTGGTTTTGTCGAATGCGTTCACGTAACGCCTTGCGTTTTATTTTACCGGTTTCTGTCATTGGAAGACCATCTAAATTAAGGATAAATTTTGGCTGCTCAAAGACCTCAAGGCGCTTAATTCCCTCTTCTAGAGCCAAATCACTTGGACCGTTTTTATCCTTGACCAGAACAATTTGCTCCCCGAGGGTGGGATGGGCTAAACTGCTGATATAAAATGGACCAGAGACATATTGCCTTAATTTTTGTTCCAAAACCTCTGGAGCGTATTTGACCCCGCCAGAATTGATCAGATCGTCATAACGACCTAAGAATTCGAAGGATTGAGCGTCAATTAATCGAACGATATCGTTGGTAACAAGAGGTTTATCCAAAAGGTTCGGAGCGTGAATGATCAAGCAGTTGCGCCGGTCCAAGCCAAAACTCACCTGTGGCATCGCGCGATACATCCGATCCCTTTGATCCCCATTTAATCGTCTAGCGGCCACATGGGTCAAAGTCTCGGTCATGCCGTAGGTCGCAAAGGCTTTTGTCGATGAGAATTGAAGCTTTTCTTCAAGGGATTGGGGCAATACCCCTCCCCCAACCAAAAGGGTTCCTACTTTGTCCAAAGCGCGATAGCAATGGGCCAATTGATGGGGCACTAAAGCCACTAAATCGTAATGTGCATCGTACTTGGTAAGGGCGTCCTTAGTGGGGGCAACCACATGAAGATCCCATCCCAGTACTAAAGCACGCACCACCATCATTTTACCCGCAATAAAAGACAAGGGCAAACACAAAAGTGCCGTTGAATTTGATCCAAGATTAAAAAATTCACCGGTGGTTCTGGCACTGAGTTTCATTTTTTCTTTATTCAAAGAAATGGGCTTTGGCCTTCCAGTCGTGCCAGAGGTATGCGCTGTCAGCTCATTTGATTCATCGAGCCATTGATTGAGAAATTCAGCCAAATCCTGCTCATGAGCATCCCCCTGTTCGATCAACTCCGATAAAAAAACCTCTAATTCCTGAGGATGGTTAAAGGATAAACCGTTTAATTTAAAACTAGGGTGCCATTTTGGACGCTGCACAACACTCATCTTAATGGGTTAAAGATTTCCCGTTGACTTGGTCTGACTGTTTTGACTCATGAATTGAAAGAACAGGCCCGATAAGTTTTCTTGACCAATCGCTCCAACCATACTGACGTGCCATAAGCCATAAAAATAATGGGTAAATGACAAAAACGGGTAACATCGTATCGAGTCCTGCACTGGGATCCGAAACATCTTTAAAAATTGAATGCGTTTGAAAAGCGGTCCAATCTGCTGTAACCAATAACGCACCAACCAGGTTATTTCCCGCATGAAAACCTAAAGCCAGTTCTAACCCTTCATCCATAAGGGTGATGACGCCTAAAAATAATCCTGTGCCGATGTAGTAAAGCATGATGATTCCACCCATTTTCTCGACCTCTGGATTAAATGCATGCATGCCACCAAAGACAATCGAGGTCAATACGAGTGGAACCCATCGATTTCGAGTCATCAAACCCAGCCCCTGAAAAATGTAAGCCCGAAAAAAGTATTCCTCAAATGAAGTTTGCAATGGAATCATCAAAACAGCAATAATCAAGAGTCCTAAAAATGGCCCTAAATTGAATTGTACCTCAAATGACTCTGGATTCATAACATACTCCACTAAAGTCATGACTAGGGTAGTTCCTGCAATCAATAAAAATCCGAACCAAAAACGTCTGTAGTCTATCTTTGAACGCGATGTGGTCAATGACCTAAACGATTGCTCATGAACACGATTAACCCAAAGCAACAAACCTCCTAATCCGATTGCAAAGGCCAGCAACATTAAAAACAGGGTCATATTCGGCGACAAAACCTGCATGATCGCGTTGGGGTCTTGGCTGAGGGCCTCGAGATCGCCCTCTTGTTGCATCACTTTTCCAAAAACAGCAACGGCCACAGGTATGGATCCCAATTGCCAGATAATAAAAACAAACACCATCCCGACCCAGTATCGCCAAGAATCATGCTTAAATTGTTGGGCTTGCTCGATGAACATAATTATAAATTTAAAAAATTAAAGGACCATTGCTGACCTAAGTCATAGTAGAGCTTGGCCTGTTCCACCACCAATGGTGATGGTATGTTATTCAGATATAAACTTCCTGTACCCAATCCTTGAGGCATAGAGCGACTTTCACTTGCCGTGAATTGGGCGATGGCATTGAGCCCGATGTTGCTTTCTAAGGCAGAGGTAACCCACCAACCAATATCCCGGTTTTCAGCCCATTCAATCCACTGTTTAGCTCTGTCAAAACCACCAATTAAGCTGGGCTTTAAAATGAGGTAATCCGGCTTTATTTCATCGATCATTCTACATTTTTCCTCATCGCTATACAAACCAATTAACTCCTCATCTAGAGCAATGTCCAAGGGGGATTGTGCCACCAGTTCCGCCATTGAGGACCACTGGCCTGGCATGATGGGCTGTTCAATAGAATGCAATTTTAATTCACTGAGCCTTTTTAATTTTTCTAAGGCTGTTTTCTGGTCAAAAGCGCCATTGGCGTCCACTCTTATCTCCAGATCATCTGGATTGTATTGTCCTCTCAATTGCCGAATCAATTGATACTCTTGATCGAAATCATGAGCTCCAATCTTTAATTTAAGGCAACGAAAGCCATCATTAAGCCGCGCCTTAATCTGAGCATTCATGAAGCTAAAATCGCCCATCCAAATCAATCCATTAATGTCAATTCCTTCTCTTCCTGAGGTGAAATCAGAGGAATAAAGCCTCATAGGATCATCTGAATCGAAGGATGCAAAAGCAGTCATTAAACCCATTCGAATAGACGGATAAGGGTCTAAATCGTTCAACAAAGTCTCTAAACCCAAATGGATGTTTTGACATAGGTGTGACAGCCTGTCTTCATAGTCCTCCTTGGGATCAGGACTCAAGCCCCAAAGCACCCCACATTCTCCAATACCCCATCGATTTTCCTCTCGAATCACAATAAAGAAACTCTGTTTTTGACGCAAGATGCCCCTGGAGGTGCCACTCGGTCTTTTAAAATTTAACGTATAGGAGAAATATTCCGCAGTCATGGATCAAAAGGTTAATGCCATGATGAGTGCATAAAAGAATGTGCTCAGGGCCACTTTTTTGAGCTCTCCATCAAATTCATCTAAGGCCGAAATTTGACGAACGCGATTCAGATGCAGCATTAAGGGAATAAAAGCTAAAATAAACAACCAATCTAAACCAAAAGCGGCTTCAACTACCCCATGGGCTACGGCGCAAAAAACACCCACTAAAATTAAGATAAAATGATAGCGCTTGGCCCGCTCAAAACCCAATTTAACGGCCAAGGTTCGCTTACCAGAGATAAGGTCTTGGTCAGCATCACGCATGTTGTTAAGATTCAATACGGCGACACTGAATACCCCTATGGTCGTAGCAGGAAGGAGCAAAACAAAATTCAGTGACTTCAGAAACAAGGTCGCGCTGCCAAGAACAGCCAGCAATCCAAAAAATAAAAACACAAACACATCACCCCAGCCCGAGTATCCATAGGCCCTGCCTCCGACTGTGTAGCGTACTGCGGCCCAGATGGCCAACAAGCTTAGATTGAAAAATAAAAAAGCGAGGAAAAAATTAGTCTGACCAAAGGCCAGAAATACCACGATACTGGCTGATAAAAAACTCAATACAGCCGTAATCCAAACGGCGCGCTTCATCTGTTTTGCACTGATAAGTCCAGAGGCCACCATTCGCGCCTCTCCCACGCGCTTTTGGTCGGTACCTCTTACACCATCTCCATAGTCATTGGCAAAATTGGATAATACCTGAAATCCTACAGTGGTCAGTATAGCCCACCAAAAAAGCGGAAACGTCCACCACTGCTCAGCAGAAAGTGCACTGCCTAGGAGCACACCTGAAATCGAAAGGGGTAAAGTACGCAGACGCGCTGCCGTGATCCAATGCCTTAATGTCTTCAATACCTATGTTTTAACGGATCCTTCAATGAATCCAGCCAACAACACAAAAATACAGGAAATAATACCGCTTTCCTAAGGTTTTTGAACCAACAAAATCAATAAAATCGCCTATCTTCGTTCTGAATTAATTGGCTCATTTTACGCATAAAAACCAACACCGATGAAACGCTATCCCGATTTAGGACTATTGTTACTCAGAATCACGTTCTCTTTGCTCATGATGACTCATGGTTTCCCTAAACTCATGCGATTCGTGGAAGGCGATTTTGCCTTAGTTGGTGATCCAATTGGATTGGGCGCTGTGTTTTCCTCTATTTTAGTTTTGGCTGGAGAAGTCGTGTCTCCGGTCTTGGTCCTGATTGGTCTTCAGGCACGCGCTGCCTCTGTTATTACGGCCATAACCATGACAGTAGCAGCCTTTGTCGTCCATGGACATGACCCCATTGCTAAAAAAGAACTGGCCTTACTCTATTTAGTGGGCTTCGCCATTATCGGATTAATGGGGCCAGGAGCATTTTCAATCGACAAAAAATAATCAATCAAAAATCGTCAGGAGTAATTCTTGCAGCAAGTCTTTCTGAGCTAAAGGGACGGTTCCTAGGCCCTTACTCTTCATGTCGATACGCCTGATGCCTGAAATAATTACCGACACGCGTTTCATAGGAAATAGTCTGGCGGCATTTTGGTATTCCTTGATGAAATAAGGATTTACCCCTAAGGTTTTTGGGGCCTTTGACTTATCGCTCAAAGAATGATACAACAAAAGCTTAGCAAAAAAACTATAGAGCAATGCGATGGTGACGATCACCGGATGATTTTTGGTATTTTCTGCGAAATATTGAGCGATGGCATAAGCCCTAGCCCGGTCTCCACGAGCAATCGCCGATTGAAGTTCGAAATTATTGTAATCCTTGCTAATGCCGACATGCTCTTCAATCAGGGCCGCATCAATTTTCTGGCTTTTGGGGACTACAGAAGCCAACTTTTCGAGTTCCTTATTGATCTTGCTTAAATCGTTGCCTAAAAAATCGGCCAGCATCTGAGCTGCTTTTGCCTCTACAGATCTTCCGCGATTCAGCATTACTTTATTGATCCAATCTGGAATTTGATTGTCATAAAGCTTATTGCTCTGTAATACGACTCCATTGGCCTTAATGGCTTTAAGCAATTTTTTACGGGCATCGAGTTTTTTGTACTTATAACACAGGACCAAAACGGTCGTGGCCAAGGGTTGACTGGCGTAATCATACAAATGCTCTATGGTTCTCGATAAATCTTGAGCTTCTTTGACGATAATGACCTGCCGCTCCGCCATCATAGGATATCTTTTGGCGTGTTCTACGATTTCCTCAACTTTCGTATCTCTGCCGTACAAGACAATTTGATTAAAGCCGCGCTCAGACTCATCAAGGACGTTTTGTTCAATATATTGACTCAGCAGGTCAATGTAATATGGCTCTTCTCCCATGAATGCATAAATCGGTGCAATATCTCACGATTTAATTGATTTGATGATGGAATTGACCTGTTCTAGACTCATGTTTATATTGTCTGCATTTAAAGCATCTAAAGATTCCTGAGCCCAGTATTTCGCATTGGTGATGTTTTATTTATAGGCGACAAAGCCTTATTTTGCATCATGATTTCATTGAATTTTCCCGAGTACAGCTTTCGTTTCAAAAATAGCGAAAACAAACGGTTGATTTTTGATCCTCTGCGAAAAATATTCGTGGTATTAACCCCTGAAGAGTGGGTGCGTCAACATCTAATTCAATGGCTTATTGATCATCACAAACAATCCATATTACACATGCGATCAGAGCAAAAAGTGGACGTGAATGGTCTCGCTCGACGATGTGATTTATTGGTTTATTGGCCCGATGGACGGCTCAAACTCGTGGTTGAATGCAAGCGACCAGAGGTTACCATCAATCAAGAGACCTTCGATCAAATTGCTCAATACAACAGTGTCTTAAATGCTGATTTTTTAATGGTAACTAACGGGCTCAAGCATTTTTATTGCCGCATTTCCCCCGATGGGACTGGATATCAATTTCTCAGAGCATTGGACTTGAGCCACAAAAGGGCTTGATTAAGCCCCTTTGCTTCTCATTCAACTTGTTTTGGATTAAAAAGCGAGGACTCAATGATCTTGAGGTTTCTCACTCAGCTTTGGCAAGAAAAAACTTAAACTAAAAAGGCGATACCTGAGGTACCGCCTTTCTACTGTTTGGATGGTCTAACTTATTTAACCTCCTCGAAGTCCACATCTTCCACATCATCGGTCGATGCTTGACCTTGAGCTTCAGGACCGGCCGATGCACCTGCATCTTGACCTTGAGCTTCGGCTTGAGCCTTGTACAATTCCTCTGAAGCCGTTTTCCAAGCTTCATTGATCTTGTCTAAGGCTGGCTGAATTGTGGCCAAATCTTTGGATTCGTAGGCTTTTTTAAGTTCTTCCAACGCCGCCTGAATGGGCTGCTTCTTGTCATCACTTAGCTTATCACCGAACTCCGAAAGTTGTTTTTCCGTCTGAAAAATCATGGCGTCAGCCTCATTGATTTTATCTGCTGACTCTTTGGCTTGCTTGTCCGCTTCGGCATTGGCTTCCGCATCGGCCTTCATCTTTTGGATTTCCTCTTCAGTCAAACCAGATGACGCCTCAATACGAATGTCTTGAGACTTACCTGTCGCTTTATCCGTAGCACTAACTTTAATGATTCCGTTGGCATCGATGTCAAAAGTCACCTCAATTTGAGGCGTTCCACGTGGTGCTGGTGGGATGCCATCGAGGTGAAAACGACCAATGGTTTTATTGTCTCCCGCCATAGGCCGTTCCCCTTGAAGAACGTGAATCTCAACACTTGGCTGGTTGTCTGCAGCCGTTGAGAAGACCTGACTCTTTTTAGTCGGGATGGTGGTATTGGCCTCAATGAGTTTAGTCATGACACTTCCCATGGTTTCAATTCCCAACGATAAAGGAGTTACATCGAGAAGAAGTACGTCTTTAACATCGCCCGTCAAAACGCCCCCTTGGATGGCCGCACCGATGGCAACCACCTCATCAGGATTAACGCCTTTATTGGGCGCCTTACCGAAGAATTTCTCTACGGCCTCTTGAACGGCTGGAATTCTGGTCGATCCACCAACCAAAATAATCTCATCGATATCGCTTTTGCTCAAGCCTGCAGATTTCATGGCTTTTTCACAAGGCGCAATCGTCCTTTTGACCAAGTCGTCAATCAATTGTTCGAATTTGGCTCGACTCAATGATTTTACTAAGTGTTTAGGTCCGCTAGCCGTCGCTGTGACATAAGGCAAATTAATTTCGGTTTGGGTGGACGAGGACAACTCAATTTTAGCCTTTTC
>Ga0213858_10000548_pt1 | contig 17926 bp, 23 predicted proteins | sample PICome_FD_160122 | JGI IMG/M metagenome (GOLD analysis project Ga0213858, IMG submission 160122) | Coastal seawater microbial communities near Pivers Island, North Carolina, United States - PICO245 | ecosystem: Environmental > Aquatic > Marine > Coastal | place: USA: North Carolina | collected... | reverse complement strand
TTGGAAGGATAGCGTTCTACCGCTGAACTAACTCCGCAAGGCGACTCGCGAAGGACTCGAACCTTCGACCGACTGCTTAGAAGGCAGTTGCTCTATCCAACTGAGCTAGCGAGTCGTTTGCTTACCCACATATTATAAGGTATGTGGGACAACTCGTCAACCTTCTTCTGCAACTTCTTCTACAACTTCGGTTTCGACTTCAGGTTCGGGTTCTGGAAGAGTTACACCAGTTTGAGTCAGATACTCAATAGCACCTTGAACTTTCAGATAGAGTTCCCTGTTTTTTGTAAGGGCAGATTCAAGGTCGTTCCGCTGTTCAAGCAGATTTTTCAAGTGTGTTTGTTGTTCAGTCAGTTCCATGTCTTTAATCAATTAATGTCCATTTCTTTGTCACCAAGATCCAAATCTTCTAAGGAAAGATATTCAACTTCCTCTTGACCTTGTGGAATATTTATCCACTCATCAAACTCCTCAGCGATTGCAACAGCATCAAACTGCTGCTCCAAACTACCAGTATCAGCAAGATGGTGGATACGGTCAATTGACCACTCTCTAACCTGAACAATAGGTTCAATCGAGTCTTCCATAATAGTCTTTTCTGAAGTATCTGCTGAGGATGTTACTATTATAGTATCTTGGGGTTCCGTCGTCAAGGGATTCGGTGAGGACTCCGTGGACGAATAGTTGTCTTGTTTCTTCGAAGTTTGTTTTGCCAGCTGTTTTATGTAAGCTGAGGATAGTTCTACTAAAATTCTGTCGCCCAATGCGTTCAATTTCTTCTTTAAGTTCTGGACAAGACCCATAGTACTTTTTCCAATCAGATTCTTTTTTTACTCTACGTTTTTTCCCTGGAGGTTTTCGATGAGACCAAAAATACTTTCTCCCAATGTATTGTCGTTGGTTGGTGAGATTGGTAATGTTATAAACAAAACCATAGTGGTCGTTAATATCGTCACTAGAAAAAGGTCTGTCACAATATATCCAGGGATTTTCATAGTCAATATCTATACTCATCAAGTGCATCAAGTACCATATTGAGGTATTTATGGGCGAGTTCTTTTTCTCCCTGCCATACTTCTGGTCCCTCGTTATCGACTTGATGCTTCAATTTTAGCACACGAATCTTGAATTCGTCTTTTGTTACAGAATTTTTTGGCATAAAAAAGAGGAGTGTTACCTCCCCTATCTATGTTATTTGTCAGTGGTTATTCCAATCCACTCTTCTTTGTAGTCTATGTTTCCGAACATATAATCATCATACTCTGCTGCTCTTCGATAAGCATCTAGAGACAACTTAACGATATCATCAGAGTTTGAATCCGCTGAATGTGTCTTTTTTGACATCTTGTTTAATACCGCCAACTACATATGATTCTACTTCGGTCTCCTGAGGGGCAACCTGGAGACCCTTGGAGGAGATCCAGTGCTGCGTCCAAGGCAGAGGGTTAGCAGAAGCAGCAATATCGTATTGAGGTCTCAAACCAATCGCCTTGAGACGACGGTTAGCAGTCCATTCAACATACTGCTGAAGCAACTTATCATTCAGACCAATCATAGAACCGTCTTTGAACAGATAGTCTGCCCAACGCTTCTCTTCATTTACAGCACGGTCAAATGCCTTATAGGTCCACTCCTCTTCTTCCTTCATGATTTGCTTCATCTCAGGATCATCACCTGCTCTCCACTTATTCAGGATGTTTTGGGTGATTGCTAAGTGTTGGTTTTCGTCTCTTGCGATGAGGCTAATGATTTTAGCTGATCCTTCCATAAGCTTAAGTTCGCCAAAGGCGAAAGAACAAGCAAAACTAACGTAGAACCGAATACCTTCAAGAATGTTAACGTTGGCGACTGCTCTGTAGAGTTTCCGTTTGACATCTTTGATTTCCCATTGAGATGTAGGTGAACTTCTAAAGTCTTCACGCCACATATTACCATTACCCCAGGTTTGGGCACTGTTAATGAAGTCATCATAAGACGCTGTAACGCTGCTAGCGCGTTCTAGAATACGCTCGTCAGTAACGATCTTATCAAACACCTCGGAAGGGTCCGAATAGACGTTCTTGATGATGTAGGTGTAGGAGCGACTATGGATCATTTCCATAAAACCCCAGACTTCCATACACGCTTCCAGTTCAGGAAGAGAGCAGTATGGAATGAATGCCATACCAGGACCACGACCCTGAATAGAGTCAAGCATAATCTGATATTTCAAGTTAGAAGTATAGATATGCTTCTGCTCAGGGCGAAGCGTCTGGTAATCACCACGATCCTTCTGAAGTGAAACCTCTTCAGGTCTCCAGAAGTAACCAAGTTGTTGTGTCGTCAGTTTATCAAAAACTGGATATTTGTATGAATCGTATCTCTGGACTCCAAGTGGTTTTCCAAAGAACATAGGTTGTTTTTTAGTATTAACCTGTTCTGTATTGAAGACAGTCATCCCATCGACTTCTGTCCTCTTATCTTGCAAAGAAACCTTAAATTGCACAGGATTCACACTCTCCCTCCTCGGCTTGTTCTAATTCGTTTAAGATATTATGTAGTTCGGATTTCTCTTCCTCTACCTCATCACTCTTCATGTCATGTGTATTTTGGTAGTAAGAAGTTTTCCATCCATACTTATATGTAGATAAAAAGTCTTGTGCCATGGTGGACACTGGGACTTCATTGTCTGGATAGTTCTCTGGATTATAACTCCAGTTACCAGAGATTGCCTGGTCAAAGAACTTTTGCATCACAGCAACAACATTAATATAACCACGATTGGACCCCATTTCCCACAGGAGCGTATAATTGCTCTTAAGAGAACCATATTGTGGAACAATCTGTTTGAGCGGTCCCTTTTTGCTTTTTTTAATGGACAAATAGTCTCTAGGTGGCTCGATTCCATTTGTTGCGTTTGACACAACGGAACTGCTCTCCGATGGCATTTGAGCAGACAGTGTTGAGTGCCGTAAACCGTGTTCGGAGATAGATGCTCTAAGAGATTCCCAATCATGTTGCAAAGGTACTGAACAAATTTCGTCTACATCTGTTTTATATGTATCAATAGGCAGAATTCCATCTGCATACTTGGTGCGACCAAAGTCAGAACACCACCCTTTTTCTTGGGCAAGTTTGTTGGATGCTTTCAGCAGATAATACTGGAAAGACTCAGACAGTCCATGGACTGCATCCCATGCTTCTTGAGAGTCATAGTTGAACCCAAGTTTTGCCAAATAGTGAGCAAGACCAATAAATCCTATCCCAAGCGACCTACGTGCCTTTGTAGCGCGTTCTGCTGCCGCTACAGGATACTCCTGATAGTCAATCAGTTCTTCCAGTCCACGGACAGCAAGTTCGCAAAGGTCTTCCAATTCCTCATCAGATTTAATCTTTCCAACGTTGACTGCGGAGAGAATACACAGAGCAATTTCACCGTTAGCATCATCAATATGATTGATGGGGTATGTTGGGAGAGTGATTTCCTGGCAGAGGTTACTCATCTCAACCTTATCTTTGAAAGATGAGTGAGAATTACAGTGGTCGATGTTCATGATATAGAGACGACCAGTCTCTGCTCTCTCCTTGAGAATATCAAGAATCAGTTTCTGTGCCCCGATAGTCTTTCTTGGAGTAAACTCATCTTGTTCATAAGCCACATAAAGATCGTCAAATCGATCAGTACCAAAAGCATCATAGAGACCTGGCGTGTCATGCGGTGAGAAGAGGCTAATCTCTCCATCCTGGATGAAACGTTCGTAAAAAAGTTTTGAAATCTGGATGGAGTAGTCAAGTTTCCTTACCCTGTTGTCTTCTGTACCTTTGTTATTCTTCAGAACGATGATGTCTTCGATTTCCTGGTGCCAGATAGGAAAGTGGACAGTCGCTGACCCACCTCGGATGCCGTTTTGTGTGCAGCATCGGACAGTTGCTTCAAACTTTTTGAGGAAGGGGACCACACCTGTGTGTTGAACCTCTCCGCCTCTGATTTTGCTGTTGATGCCACGGATTCTGCCCGCGTTGATACCGATACCCGCCCTTTGTGCAACGTATCTACCAATAGCCATATCAGAGCTAAAGATAGAATCGAGGGTGTCATCAACATCAACAAGAACACAGCTAGCAAATTGTCGAAGTGGAGTTCTAACCCCTGCCATGATAGGTGTGGGAATGTTGATTTTGTGCTTTGAGATTGCGTCGTAGTATCGTTTGACATAGGACATCCTTTTTTCTTTTGGATACTCTGCAAAAATAGTCAGAGCAATCATCATATACATGAACTGTGGAGTCTCATACACTCCACTAGTGCTACGGTCTTGAACCAGATACTTATCAACTACCTGACGAAGACCAGCGTAAGTGAACAAATAATCACGATGATGATCAATCCAAGAATCTGCTTTATGAATCTCTTCTAAAGAATATTTACTAAAAATTGCAGGGTCATACACCTCACGGTTTACACATTGATATATGTGCTGCTCAAGTGGCGGCAGTTCGCGCATCTTTCCATAGAGTTGTTTGCGAACAGAAAACAGCAAAAGACGTGCAGCAACGAACTGATAGTTTGGATGATCCAAATCAATCAAGTCACTAGCAGCACGAATCAAAATCTCTTGAATTTCTTCAGTTGTAATGCCGTCATAAAACTGGATACCAGACTTCATTTCAACTTGACTCGCAGACACCCCTGCAAGACCCTTACACGCCTCATCAACCATCAGATGCATCTTATCTAGGTCTAGGGGTTCAATTCGACCATCACGCTTTTTAACTTTCGTACCGTTGCTCATATTTTCTTCCAGGAATTAAATTTAAGTTTTGCTTGCAAACCAGAGTAGGTATTAGATTCTATCACAGATTGGACATCAAGTCCAGACATCACCATATCATTTATATCTTTTTGAGAGATATTAGATGGCCAAATGACTACCGACTGACCAGAATCGATGGTTTTAGAGATTCTGTTTGTAATCTCTCGATTACGCGGTTCGTTGTCATAGATCCAAACAGGATTGCTAATCCCCCAACGACTAACATCAGCGTCAGCTCCACACATAGCAATCGCATTGCGAATGAACGTGCTGTCGAATGGTCCTTCTGTAACGTAGACTGGAGCATCTGTTCGGACGTTATCCAATCCATAGATTTTTGGTGCATCATCATTAAACATCACGGTAATATATTTAACAGAGTTAGGATTTCCAAAATCCATAGATCTGCCTTGTATTCCAACTAAGGATTCCTTGTAATATAGAGGAATGATAATCCTTGGTTCGTCGTATTTTGTACTCTCAAAGACTTTTTTCTTTGAGTTTACATACTTTTTAAACTCTTCAGCAAAATAAAACTTACTTGCGTCAAGTTTTCTAGCGGACAAATACCCATCAGAACGGGGGTCTTCAGAGCACTTAGGAAGTTTTACAGTTTCTTTAAACTTAGGTGGTTGAAAAACAAACTCTGGTTCTTTAACCCTAAAGTTTTTACCAGAATGCCCTTCCTTGAACTTTTCAAGCGTATATTGCTTATGAAGTCCTGGATCAAGGTCCTTCAAGAAGTTATTGAACGACAAAGATGCCCCACAGTTATGACACTTGAAGTTAGTATTAGTCTTTACTTGGTAGATATATCCCCGCGTTTTGTTCTTATTCTTCTTCGAGTCGCCACAAATCGGGCAGCGGAAGTTGTAAAGACCCGCTTTTACTCTTTTAAACTTACTTAGTCGGTTAGAAAGAAGACTAATAAACTTTGAATCAACGTGATCCATTCACAAAAGCGACCGCTGGTGTTACTATAACACTTTCAGCAGAAGATAACAAGGGTCTAATCATTTTTATTGCTTGTGGATTGGACAGTGCTATAACTGCTCCCAGTGCTCCGAGGCCAATCCAAAGTTTCCGTTCCAATATTGATAATCGTTGACTAACGATGTCATGATCGCTGTCCATTTTATCACGCAGTTTGTCGATTTTATCAAACAATACTGAGTCGATTTCTTCTTGCTTCGATATTCTTTCTTCATGAACCGCCAACATGCGCGACACATTATTATTTACCTCAGCAATTTTTTCAATGGCAGCGTCCAACTTAGAGACAAACATCTCAAAGTTCTCAAGTCTTTCTTCTAATACAGCAACCTTAACTTGATCTGCCATTTGTGGGGGACCATATTTTTCTTAAACCTTTTTGGTAAATATATTTCTTTTTCTTCTTTCTTACAGGGGGATCATCGCCTGCTTCTACAGTTCCAGCAATTTGCCCACCACCAACGTTGTTTACAGGAGCATCTTCATACAAAGACTCCCTAACAATATCTAATATTTTATTAAGAATCCTTTCTTTCATTGTAAATCTTTTGTAATTCCTTTAAACAATCAAGGTCAACAGGAATATCGTGTATATAACACTTTGGATATTCTGGAATACGATTCAAAAATAACATAAAAGTTTTTATAATAGACCACAACTCTTTCTCAATTTTGAAAAATAACATCGGAGTTGCCGCTTCCCCAAAAATATTATAGAGAATAATAAAGTGATTGATAAGAAGGGGAACTTTGAGTTCCCCTGAGTTCTTATATCGTTTCAACAGTCTTTTGACATACTTAAAATGGTTTAAGTCTCTGTCAAAATCTTCTTTTGTTACGGCTTGGGGATTTTCATAATTTTTAATCGCGAATAAGAGGAAGTTTTCCTCATTCAACTCAGTAAAAAACATCTATTATCAAGCAGGAGGATTACCATATACAGGGGAGTTACCAGTGGTAATACCAGACATTGCAACAAGAACTTCAGATTTAACTCTCAAGTTACCTGCATTGTCGTTATAGGTAGTAACACCAACCCATCCTTCGTGACTCAGATGATATGAAGTTCCTGTGGTTGCAGTCATTCCTTCATCCGAAACACCGTAGACGAAGGAGTCTTCGGTTCCGTAAGATGCCTCACTATACTTAGAATCTAAGATAGTGGACTTAGGAAGTTGACTGATAGTAAAGGTTGTACCAGCGATACCTGCGCCGCTCAGACCCATAGTGGATCCAATAGTGAGAGAAATGGTGCTTGCAATACTAACAATTACAGCGTCACCAAAATATGTGCCATCGCGATCACCAAATCTGATGATGTCGCCTTCTTGTGCTGCACCAGTTTGACCAAACGTGGTTGCCGTGCCAGTTACAGCACCGGTGACATAATTCAGTGATACTGTGCCACCCGTTCCAACGGCATCGTTATTTCCCCAGAGTGCCATGTCTTTCTACCGTAAAAAATTATTTGCTTCAAATATTTATAAAAATAGGAGACCCTAGAAATAAGGTCTCCCTATGTTTTCACTCCTCATCTCTTGCCTTAATTGCCTCTGTGACAACTTCAAGAAGTTTGTCGTCCATGTCAGTTTTGGTCAACTTAACCGCTTTAGCAAGGATAACAAGACAGATCTCAACCAGTTTCTCACCAAGTTCTTCGTTTTCTGGAATCTGTGCGACGGCATCTTTGATTACCTTTGATGCTAATGGAAGTAAAAGTGCGAGCATGATGAACCTCAAGGTCTACAAACTATATATCGTCAGTCTTTGTTTGAAACCCACTTTTTCTTTTCTTTGTCCCATCTCTTCACTTCACCAGGACGGAGACGATCCTTTGCTTCTTTTGCTTTGGTATAAAACTTACCAAACTTCATGCGCTTGTCTGCCTTAGCAAACTGCTTCTTCTCCTTATCATATCGATCATACTTAGTTTCTTCATTCACATCACCTTTTCTATCTCCTTTATGGAGATTCTTGAATAGGTGCTTATGAAGAGGTTTTGCTCTCTTCATAATTTTATCTCTCTGAGAAAAATCCTTTGCTTCTTTCGCAACTTTCTTCTCAGGGAGACCCTTATGCTTAGTCTTAGCAAATTTCTTTACGTCGGACTTGGACATGGAGGAAGCAGCTTGGGCAACCTCAGGCGACGGCGAGGCCATTTCACCTTTCTGAGCCGCTCTAACCATCCCGAAGAATCTTTGTTGTTTTTTGGAGACTGCTGGCATGTCACTTCTTCTTGGTGTCCATAACGGCACCCTTACCATACTTAGCACGGAGTTCTGCCTTTACAAAATCCATTGCACTCTGTTGTGCTTTTCTAGACTTCTTCTTTTCAGCATCAGTCATAGGACCTTTTTTGATACCCTTATCAGAAGCAGTGTTGCTGTGACCACGACGCTCAAGACGACGATCCTTTCTTGCGTCTGATGCTTCTTCAGGAATTATCTCACCTTCTGGTTCAAAATGAGCAACTTGAGTGGTTTTTTTTACTTGTTTTTTAACAAGACCCCAATCTCTCATTCTTTTTTCTTTTTCAGTATCAATTATTGGAAATGGTGCAACACCTTTCATTTTCATCTCTCTACCATCAATATCCTTTCCGACCGTGGGTAAAGGAAGACCCTGCGATCTATACGCATATGGAACCATTTGTTCTTCAACTTCGGTTTCTTCGCCGCGAAGTTGCTGCAGCATCTGATTTCTTTTTCTAAGTCCAGAAGCAGCACCTTGAATGGTTGGTTTTCCAATTGATTTATCACTATGAGTATCAGCTGCTTTCTTTGCTTTATTCATCATCATAGCAGCACCACCCAAAGCAGCAGCACCAGCAACAACAGGAATGATAGGAAGTTCTTGAAGATCCTGAGTCTCTTCACTCATACGGTCAACAACTTTCTGTGCTGCTCTTCTGAGTAATCCTTTTACACCTTTCTTTGCTTTCTTAGGAGCATCCTCTACTTTTTTCTTTGCTCTTCGTGCCTTATCACCTGCGGTTTGTGCAGTTTCTCTTGCTTTGTTATATGCAGCGACTTGTGCTTGTGCTGATGCCAGTTTTGCTTTTTTCTTTGCAGAACCGACCTTCTCCTTTGCCTTTCTACCAAGGAATCTCAAACGACCCTTTGCTTTCTTAACCATCTCTGCTCTCTTGATCTTAGCACCTGCTTTTTTAGATGCCTTCACTGCAGAATCATAATACTTATCGGATGCTTCACTGAGTTCTTCGGTCAGTGCAAATTCAATTGCTTCCTCAATATCATCTTCAGAGTAACCTTCTTCAAGCAGTTCTTCATAAACACTATCAATGAGAACGTCCATCTCATCAACTTCAACTACCTCAAGAAGAGTTCCGCCGATTTCTTCAACCGCTTCACCAAGTTCAGGGTTGATTTTGATTTTGTTATTGACTTTCTTTTCTTTGACTTCCTTCTGGTCCTCAACATCATCCATAACCTCAATGAGATCTTGTCTCCAGTTATGATAACCTTCTTTCATACTCTTCTTGGAGTCTTTCTTCTTCTCTACGTCAGAACACTTGACTCCTTCCTCGTCACAGTGACCTTCCTTGATACCTTTCTTCTTCTTAATTGCCTTACCGATTGCCTTTCTTCTGTTATGAAGATACTTATCAGTCTTATCAGTATCGCCGTCATTATCAATATCAGCATCCTCTTGACCTACTGGGTCAAGACCTTCACTCATTTTTGCTCTCTTTGCTCTTGCTTTTGCAAGCAGTCTTTCTCTAGCAGCATCTGCATCCTTCTGAGGGATACGATAACCATCACGGTCAGTCTTGAGTTTCTCTTTAGGTGCTTCTACACCCTTCTTATACTCAGGATGATCGTCTACCTTCATCCCACGCTTTTTCTCAAGACGTGCCTTACGCTCCTTGGTTCCCTTCTCGGGATCCTTATCACGAATTCCTTCGTTGATTTCATTAACTTCAGGAGTTTTAGCAACGCTCTCAAGATATACCTTTGAGATATCGTTCAAAGGGTTCTTAGAGATACCGAGTCCATTGGTTATCATTGTATTTTACTTAGACTTTTTCTTATATTTATTTATGAAATTCTGGATACTAGTTGTGTGAGCCAATCTCATTGCGTATTTTCTAAGAGAATCTGTTCCAACTTCTCTTTGACTTGCGGATACACCAGATTCATCAGTATAAGCAGACTCGGTTACATCTTTGATCCAAGACTTGAACATTAAACTTTCTTGAGTCAAACAAATAAGATGATTTGTTCCTCTGCGAATGACTTCTCCAATAAGACCAGTGTTGAGGTTCTCTACGATATCACCAATAGAATAAATTCTATCTGCAACATAGTTTTCACGCAGGTTCCTCATATCAAGTTTAGGGGCAATCTGCCACAATTCTTCTACTTCTTTCTTCTTAGAAGTTCCCATCTGCTTCTTAATCAAAGCAAATAGTGCTTTTGCATCTTTGTCCTCAAGTGAACTTGGAATTCCAGAGCGGAAAGTTTTGAAGTCATCTTCAGTTGCTGCCTTACGCATCTTGGATGCAGACATTCCTTCTACACCTTCAGCATCTGCATCTCTTTCACCAGCAGATACTACATTAATGTTTTCAAAGTCATACAGTTCACCATTATACTTATTAGCAAGGTTCTTAAACTCACCAAGTCTATCTGCACCAACAACAATAGTGACTTCACCATATCCATCATCATATGCTCCCTGAAGAACATTGAAGATAGTTTTCATATTATCGTCATTGATGATGTTGTCCTCATACTTAGGGAACATCTTCTTCATATAATCAACCTTAGAATCAGGATTCAAAGGGTTCTTTTTAGCATCCTGAGACCTTGACGGATATACCTTAAAGTCAGACCCAGCAGATATTCCATGTGCAGTATCAAGTAATTTCTTATGACCTGTTGTTGGTGGATTGAAACGACCAAATACAACAGTCAAAGTATCACTCTGCTTCTCCTCACTCTCACCCGCTTCAGGTGCTGCAGGTGCTGCTGTCTTCTGAGGAGTTGTTGCTGCTTGTGCTTTCTTTTCAGCATCTTCTGGTTGGTCTTTACCAGGTTTCTGTCCCTTATTATAAAACTTTAAATCACCACCCTCGGTCTTAGCAACAAACTCTCCTGCAGCATTATACCATCCACCGTGCCCATCACCCTTAAGACCCATTTTCTTGGCTCTTTCAGATGCAACGGATGCTTTTGCTTCAGTAAAGAATTTTAGAAAGTTCTTCATTTATATTGTAAGTCCTTATACTTTATTTATTACTCTAGTTTTATGTAAGGTGCAGAATACGTTGCCTGAGAACTTGCATACAAATAAAAGTCCTGAACAACTTGGTCCTTCACTTGACTTGGTGCTGCCGCCATAGTAGTCAAAAGTTTCAATACAAGATATTTTGAATAGCGATACTTGTCTGATTTTGATTTAATCATACCAGCTGCCTCTTGAACTTGTCCACTTTTTATCAGTCCAAAACTTACCATCATCTTTGCAATTTCCATCGCGTGAGCATCAGTATTACTCTTTGCAAGTTGAGCAGACTCTAGTGATGTTGGTAACTTTGAAAGTCCATGACGATTCAAGATAAAGTTGATAGGACCTAATGATATTTTACCCTGGTTTGCAGATGCGCCTTTAATCTCACCCTGCCATCCAGTCAACGATGCTTCACCGCCAAAACTTCTGAATTGAATTTTCTCAGTCGTTCCTTTACCCCACTGAATGTATCCATCCATAGCATCTAGGTTTGTTGTGCTTCCCTTGAATGATGCTGTAATCATTTTCTTATCAGTAGGGAAGTTCTTTTTACTTATCCTAGCACTTCCAGTTATCTTTTTAAGAGAAACTCCGATGAGTTGATTGGACTGAATAGACTCAAACATTTTTTCATTGAGTCCTTTCAATGTCTTTTCTGCTTGAAGAGCACCGACATTGAATCCACCACCTACCATATAGATGTCAGCAGGACTCCACTTGTTCAAGTTTCCAAATGCACCTTCTTGTCTATTGATTGCAGTAAATGTTTTTTCTACTGCATCAACTAACTTTGAACCTCTATGAAAAGTAAAACTTCCTTTTCCTTTATACAATCTATATAAGGCATTTGCACCAGCAATAGAAGAGTTAATCCAGTCATCCGGTAGGTTATTTACCATACTATCAAACTTTTCATCGGTGATAGCAGAACCAGATGCCTTAGCAAAGTTTTCTTTGGTCACATCTTTGATAGACATTTCACGACCAAGAACATTAAACACAACAGCAGCATATAGTGCCTGAGAAGACTCTGCCAGTTTAGTCAGTGCTGCACCAGCACCCGATCCACCGCCAGCACCTTTCTTGTAGATTAGTTTGATGACTCCTTTATTTAAAGGAATCTTGGTTACAGGAAAAGAAGACTCACTTTTGTCAATCTCATTGACGTATTTTACTCTTAACTGTTTGAGTCTTTTAGATATTTTATCTTGTATCTCTGCTCTTTGAGAAGATATAACACGTATCTTATCTACTTTCGGTCCTGCTTTAACAACCTTAGTTTGAACTCCTTGCAAAGCAGAGTTTATTGCAAGTAATACTTCGGAGTCAGACATTACAGGTTTTACTATTTCCTATAATATTTAGAATGGAGGATAGGAGACTCGAACTCCTGACCCCCTGCTTGCAAAGCAGGTGCACTACCAACTGTGCTAATCCCCCGATAAACCCCGAAGGGTCATTCAGATTCTGGTGCGGTTTCCAGATTTTGCTTTTCAGACTCTAGCACAGTTTCAATGCCGTTGTCAATGTTTTGAATGACTTCACGAACAGAAGTGATCCGTGGCGGAGTACACTTAGGATCGTGTGTGTAAATCTTTTGTTCCTCAAAAAGGATTTGACGTACTGACGCAGCAGTAAAAACGTCCATCTCAATGTTCACGGTGCTCACAGTTTTCCTCCAACAATTCCATCATTTACGACTCTAGTATACTCTCCCATTGTGCCTTCTTGGAGAGTCATAAGATGCCATCGAGTCATTTTAATAACATCTTCTCTATGTAGTCCAGTAAGAAAGTGTGCCCCATAGGGTTCTTTCAAAATACTGACGTGAAGACCAAAGCGAGTCTTCTTAACGTAAAAAGCATCATCAATCCACACTACATCTTCTGGAATGTTTTTTTCTACAGTCCCGCCAAGAGAGGTTTGGAGTGTATATTTTTTGGTATCAGTCTGAATCATCTGCTTTTTTGTTAAATCCGAATGGTCCTTCTTTTTCTTTCTTTTCTAATGCAAGTTTCAGTGCAACACCACCTACCGCTTCCATAACTTTAAGGATGTCTTCTGCTTTAGCATTTTCACCAAGTTCTTTGGATACATACCAATACTTTGGCCAGAATGTTTCTCCTGCGTTTTGATAATCTTCAAGTGTTAGTAGTTTCATGTAAAATTAGTTAACGAATGATAAACTGCTTCAATGTGCATATTGCCGTGGAAATATCCTGCAACAATGATACTCAAACCAAAAAGTATACATGCTACGAGAGACAATACCAAAGGCACTGTTGGATTACTTCCCGACGCCATAATCGGATGCTTGTGACTCGATATTCTCTTTGATACTCTTGTGTAGTTTTTCTAGTGCCTTGCGAGTCTCTTCAGTTTCTTCCCATTCAAAGACATCACCCTTAGAGTTGGTCAGTTTCTTTTTGGTCACAGGTCACCTTCCTTACGGTTTTCAGAATAGTGAACATCAAACTCTCCACCAGGATAACGTGCTTTGAGTTTTTCAACGTTCATCTCAATGATCTCATCAATAGTAGTATCAAGACCCATACACGCTTGAGAGACATACCACATGATGTCGCCCAGTTCACGCTTCAAATGAAAAAGGTTTTCTTCATTTACAGGTTTGCCTTGGAAGATAATCTTTTTGACGACTTCAGTAAACTCACCTGCCTCAGCAGACATACCTACAGCAGCAGTAAGCAGTCGCTCGGTAGGAAAGTCCTGATGGTAGAGATCTGCAATACGCGAAGTAAATGCTTCTGAACTTTTACTCTCTTGTGACGTAACTCCATTTACAAACTCAAGATACTTTTTAGTGTCAACGTTACTCATTAGAAATTAAATCCCTCAAACGACTTTTTAGGTTTTCTGTCCTCAAAATCATACTCTTCTTCTTTCTTATTGTCAAGCATATCATGCTGAGCACTCTGTTCACAGTCGTACAAACGCATCTTTGCACGGTCAATACCAACAATGAAACGCTTATGAATGGTCGGATCATTGTATCGGTTCTTCAACTGCTTGACTAGTAGTTGTCCCAGTTCCTCAAGTTCTTCAGTTGAAATAAGGGCAAACATAAGATCAGCAGTAGCAGGGAGACCAAAGGACTCACTAGTGTCAGTAAGCTCAACATCAGAGCTACCATAACCAGAACGAGTGGTCTGCGTGGCAGAAACGATAGGGACGTTTGCTTCAACAGCCAGTCCTCTAAGTTCTTCAGCAATAGCTTTGATATAGCTATATGAATTGACAGTGCTGTTTCCGCGATACCTTTCGGAAGCACATATATTAAGGTAATCAATGAAAATAATATCAGGTCTAAATGACTTCTTAAGTGCAAGTTCATTAAGAAGTGCCTTGAAGTGTCCAGCATGAGCAGAAGCAGTAGGATACTCCTTGATAATCAAGGTGCCTTGAGTTTTCTTAGCAAGGTTATTTACCTTGGTTTCAAACATACTCTTTGGCAGTTCAAAAATGTCCTGAATAGGAACATTCAGAAGGTTCGCGTCAATTCGTTCAGCAATTCTTTCTTCCGCCATTTCCATTGTAACGTACAATACGTTCCTCCCTTGGAGCAGGACGGAGCTAGCCACATGGCACATGAATAGAGACTTCCCGACGCCTGTACCAGCAAGCGCGATGTTAAGAGTTTTGTTAGGGAGCCCACCTTTCGTGATTTTGTTAAAGTAGTCGATATCAAACTCAATTTTTTCCTCCTTTCTGTGATAGGTTTCGTATCGTGATTCGTAGTCTTGTAAGTAGTCATGACCAATGTGATTATCAAAACTGACTGCAAGAGCATCAGACAGAATTGATGGAATAGCATCACGGTTCTTCTTTTCATCGTTGCCATCCGCAATATGGATGGACTCCATCAATGCCTGGTATATAGCACGATCACGACACCACTTTTCTGTGGTGTCACTCAACCATTCACTCTCTACAGGAACATCTTCTAGACACTCAATAAGTTGAACGAGTTCCCTAAAAGAGTTCTCGTTCACATCATTCCGCTTCTCAACTTCAATCAAAAGAACTTCTTTAGTAGCAAGTTCATTATATTCTTGAATGAACTTGAAGATTTCTTCAAAGACAATCTTTTGATTTGAATCTTCAAAGTATTCACTCTTGATAAAGGGAATTACCTTTCTTGCATAATCTTCATTAAACAATAGGTTTCTAAGAATTAGAAACTCAACCTTCTCCATAACTAAATTCTCTTTGTGCGATTTCGTCAAGTTGTTGCATCACTTCATCAGTGAAATAAACCTCAGGTTCTTTCAATATTTGTTTTGCATAGATTTTCTTACCAAGTATCTCATAACGTCCGGCGACATTTTTCCAAAGTCCACCGATCTCCCCAAGCTCAAGCAAACCATAGTAACGATCAAGACCCCGCTCATCGTAATAAAGACGTACCGTAACATCTTTGTTCTCCTTACTTAAACGCGACTTAGCAGTCTTAGCTTTGATAAGGTTTCCGACGATTTCCGTTCCATCCTTTTCTTTCTTCTTTGAGAGATGAATGATTGTAGAGGCTGCGTACTTGAGTCCACTGCCTCCTCCCATTTCTTTAGTTGGAACATAAGCGCCGATAACATCATATGTATGATTGGTAACGATCATTGGAATTTTTGCTTGACCCAACTTGAGAGTGAGCATACGGAAAGCACCTTTGATAAGTTGAGATTTAGTCATGTCCCGAACTTGTTTATCGTTAAGTGCGTCAGTAATCTCCTTCTCAGTTGAAAGCATCCCTAAAGAGTCTAGCACAAACATACAAGGTTTGCGATCATCTTCTGGTGCTTTTAGATACATATCTACAGCACGGAGTGCTTTGCTACGGAACTCCTCTACTGTGACGACGTTCACAACTACTAGACGGGTGGTATCAATGCCACGGGACTCGATGAGAGACTTAGTGATGGCAGCTTCAGTATCAAAATACAAACAATACCCATCAGGGTTAGTATCAAGGAAGTTTTTAACCACTGCGAGGGAGAAAAAAGTTTTTCCAGTACTAGACTCCCCAGCAATGGCAGTAATCTTATTCCCAGATACACCACCAAATATAGACCCTGAACAAAGTCCGTTAAAAATATACGAACCCGTGTCCACATAACTTTCAGACTCATCGATGTCTGCTGCGAGTTTGGTAAAGTCATCGCCAATTTCTTTTACAATATCTTTTAGGAAGTCCATTAAGAGAAAAATGAATCAAGGTTTACAGTTTTTTCAACACTCCATCCAATAGAGTCAAGAATAATCTTGAGTGGTTCAAGAAATGCTTTGTCAAATTGTAGTTCGTAGTCTACATATTTGTCAAATCCAAGTTCTCTAGGAAAGTCTTGGATGAATGAAATGACATTCTCGTGGATGGGATTTGGTTTTTTCAAATAACAAAATTTGATTTTTTCGCCACTTTGGATAAGTGAATATTTATTTGTAAGGTTTCCCTTCTTCACATAATGATTAAAGAGAAGTGCTCCTCTAGCGTGAATAGGAGTTCCTTTTGCGTAGATGTTGCTTGAAGATTTATACTTATCAACATCAGAAACACCTCTGGGAAATGAGATTTGTTCTGGAGGAAGTTTTCGGAAATCAGAACGACACTGTTCAATATATTCTTGAACTTCATCCTCTGTTCCCGTCATCAGAATCTTGAATGCATCCTTTAGCATCTTTCGACAAGGAGCAGGAGTAGATGACTTCACAGACTCAATACCCATAACTTTGAGTTTGGGTTCAGAATATTGAACTCCTTCACTATTCCATACGTTGAGAATATATCGCTTCTTCGCAGTCCAGATACCACGGTCAGCAATATTCTCACGCTTCATTTGCATTTTCTGTTCATACGCATTGACATAATCCGCAAGTTTTTGATAAGAGGATTCGATGAACGGTTCCAACTTGTCCTGACAAATCTTGTCAATGATCGAAACAATCTTGCCCTTGTCGTCAACTTTATTACCAAAAAATTTATTAACAATAGGTCCAAAGTTAATATAGATTGAATCGGTGTCAGATGCAATGACATAATCCACACCTTCTGTTTTTAACAGATTATTTAGATAACCATTAACCCTCATCTCAATCCAGCGGATGGAAACCTGACCAGAAAGCGTGATTGCCTCAGCATTTTCTAGTTTGTAATAGCGGAAATATTGGTTACCAATAGCACCATAAGCAGAGTTAAGAGAAATCTTCTTCGCCATTTGAATGTTGTTACAACGTGAGATTTCTTTCTCAAGTGCTTTAGTAGGCGTCTTCTCATACTCTTGCTTTGCTTTAAGCATTCGTTTCTTGAAGATAACGCGGTCTCCATACATCTTCTCCATTAGTTCAGGCAGAATACCTTTCACGTCCTTTCGGAACATTGCACCGTTTGCGCAGACTGAATTGTCCTTATACAACTCAAAGTTAGTCTCTTCGTTGAGAATCTTATTCACAGAAACACTAGGATGTTTATCTTCCAACAAAGTTTCAGGTGAAATGTTGTACTGCATAATCAGGTGAGGATACAGAGAGTTCAAGTCAAAACTTACAACCCAGTCATACACACCTGGTTTTGGTTCCTTTACATAGGCACCAGCATACTTTTCGTTCTTGTCTGCGCGAACCTTAGGAGGAATAACGATATCGCGCTTCTTGAGATAGTTGTAGATAATATTGTCCCACATACGGACCTGATAGAACACATCCACATAGTTGACCTTGGCGTCATATGCCATCGTCAATGCAAGTTCAATCAGTTTCATCTTGTCTTCCAGACGGTCAACAAGTTCCACGTCAACAATGTTGTATTCAATAAACTTCTGCCAACCGTGAGTGTAGAAGTCTTTGAACGTATCAAACTCAGAGTGGTCAAGTTTTTTCTG
>Ga0213858_10000547_pt1 | contig 17959 bp, 37 predicted proteins | sample PICome_FD_160122 | JGI IMG/M metagenome (GOLD analysis project Ga0213858, IMG submission 160122) | Coastal seawater microbial communities near Pivers Island, North Carolina, United States - PICO245 | ecosystem: Environmental > Aquatic > Marine > Coastal | place: USA: North Carolina | collected... | reverse complement strand
CAAGCAACTCCTGAACATCAACACCGTCAGGGATTGTTTTTGCTTCTTTGAGCTTGCCGATCAGCTCGTAATTCTTTTTCTCTAACGCTTGGATGCTGTTCTTGAGTGCATCCAGCTCGGCATTGTTTGGAGCTGCGGGAGACGTAATCTCCTGATTCTGCTCTTCAGACATGAATAACCCGTAAGGTTGTTTTCACGACCACTTTACTTTGTCCGCCCAAAATGCGGCAGATGTCTTGCCCTTCGCGATGTTTTTGGCGTGGCGTTTCTTGAATGCCGCACGCTTAGCTTTATCCGCAGCACTCTCACCTTTGCGCGGACGTTTCGTGTCAGCACCCTGCGCGCCGAACCTAATGAGCCTCGGTTTGCCGTCTTCCTTAATGACGACAGCGTGAGACTTGCCGCTCGGATGGTTCGGCGTACGGATGGGCTTATCAAAGCCCGAAAACGTATGGCCACCGCGTTTGATGCTCATCGTTTCTTGTTGTAACGGGCGTAGATCGCAGCATCAGCTGTGCGCGCCTTGTCGCCACGCATGTAGCTGTTGACCCTTCCCATAGCCCAAGCTGCCATCGGCACATTGCGAGAACCGCTGGACAGGTAAGCACCCTGACCCTTGCGATACACAGCAGCAAGCTCGCCGTAAAAGAACTTGGACTTCTCAGCCTTTTCTTTTAGAGCCTTTTTTGTTGCGGCGCTTAGTGGTTTTCTTTTTGGTGCCACCTTGTTTGGCCCTCGATGCGGATACGGCTTTGATGTCGATGAACTCGCCAGCCTTGTAAGCCTCAGCGGTTCGCTTGATCTCACGGGCTTTTGCAGCGCGGTTTTTCGCACCCGACAGGTACTTTTTAGGCAGACCAGTGGCCTTGTCCTTCGGAACGCGCCGCAGCTTCCGTGCCATTACTTTTTCTTGGTGCCCTTCTTTTTCTTTTTCTTGGGCTTACCCATTCCGTAATGTCCAGGCATCAGTCAGCCTCCGAAGGTGCTTGCTTTTTAGCGGACTTTTTCTTGGTCGTCGCTTTGGGCTTGGCCTCAGCGCCAGAAGCCTTGAACTGGTACTTAGCGGGCAGAGGTGCCATAGCCACGGGTGCGTAACTCATCCAAGGTTAGCTCTGAGCCATCCTTCGCAACAAACTTACGGATGGCATCGGATGGACCGTACTTTTTGACTAATCCATTCCACATTGCAAGACGTTCAGGACCAAGCGCATCACGCTTTACGGCATCGGTTTGGTCGTTTAGCCATTCGCCGTAATCTTCGCGTGCCTCCTCGAACTCTTTTTCAAGCCCGATCGGAATGTTGATGTAACGCGAGCGGCAGTTGAAATGTTGAGGCGGATATGGACCCTTGCCATGCTCAAACACCTTGCCGTCAAGCGCGCGGCAGATCGGTGAAGTCCGGCTATCAAGCGTCGCCGTATAGCGATACTTCGCCGTCACATCAGGATTTTCAGCAGCAATGATTCGATCAGCAGCAACCGCAACTTGATTCACACTGGTGCGGACGATTGCCCTGATCTGGTTGTTGGGGATGCTCGTCGCCTGCCCGCCCGCAGCAATGATCGTGTCGATAGATCCACGCTGCTCTTTTGTCAGCCGTCCTTTCAGCCTGCGCACAATGCTTGGGACGGATTCACCTTCCAGCAGGCCATTCCGTACGGCAACGCTGAATAGCTCGGCCTGCCTAGCGGACATCTTGCTAAAGGCTTCCCGGACGACTTCACCATTGGGCAGGCTTATCTCTTGCCCGATGGTCAGCTGGAATGTGATCGGATTGCTTGCGATACGCGCAAAGCTATCGCTCAGATTGACAACACCAGCCACTGTCGGCTGACTCGTGACGATCGCTTGCCCTAGGGCTGGACTGATCTCCACAGTGCCAACGGTTGCGGCAGCCCCTGCAGGCAGCGCCTTCTGTAATTGCTCCGCTGCAAACTCCGACTGCAGCACGGCCAAACCCTGCAGCTCCTCGGTCATCGTCGCGATGCTGTCGCCAGACCAAGTGCTGAGCGAGTCATTCAGTTGCGCGAGGATCGCCCGAAGCCGTGCAGCTTTGACAGGCGACGCAAGCTCATCAATCCCACGCAGCTGATCAACAGCATCCAGCACAGCGTCGTTGTATGCACGGATCAACCGGCGACTGACACTGTTGCTATAGCGGTTGAGATCAATCGCGTTTCGGAATATCTCGCGAAGCTCGCTCATGACTCATAGATGCCGAGATATTGCGGGTCATCGATGCAAGCCACTGATACATCACAACCGGCACGCAAAGCATTGCCGACAAGATCCGAAAACTCCGAGATCACGTCTTCCTCGTACAAACCAATCGCCGTCTCTGAAACGCCGCACACCTTGCCATCAAGGAACCAAGTGATTCTGATGACCGCATAGGTCTGCTCTGCCAGCTCTTGCTTTGAAAAGAACAGCAGCCGGTTAATCGGCTCTTCCGGCTTGCGCTTGCGCAGATTATCCAGCCAACTCATCCTCAGCCTCCGGCTCTGCTTCTGGCATTGTGACCTCTAATTGAGGCACAGGCTCGGGCTGAGGCTGTTGCATTTCGATCAGGCCACCAGCCTGCGTTGCCTCGACCTCCTCTTCAACGTCAAACTCATCGCCCAGCACCTCACCAGCTGAGAGCTGGTTCAGCAGCGTTTCTTGAGTAATGGTGCCTGCGGTGTAGAGCTGCAGCAGTGATTGGATCTCTTGCGGCTCAAGGCGCGTAGCAAGGAAGTCGCGGTTGATGAAGCTGCTGCCAGCTTGCGGTTGTTGCATGTACTGCGCGTGAAAACTAAGGCAGTTGTCGATTAGGTCTTGCATTTGCTGAGCAATGACCATCATCGTGCTGTCGCCTTGGCTTCGATCAATGCGCTTGGCCTCTGCTGTCTCTGCGCTGAGCTTTTGACCCAGCACAGCAGCAAGACCTAGTTCGTTGATCTGCCCTGCGATTTGATCAAGGCGCTTGAACTGCGCTTCATAACTGTTGCCGGATGGCTCGATGTATTCCGCCCGTGCAGCCTCGGGCAAGGCCATAGCTTCGCCAGGGCCTGCGCTGATCTCCTCTGCCGACTGCGGGAATCCATAGATCGCCAGCATGGGCACCGCGCTGATGTGCAGCTGGTTGTCGAGATCAGATTGCACCTGATACGCCTTCAGGTTCAGCTCAGCGATGTCAGCTAGCGGTGGCCGCGACTCAAGAACACCGACGCGGTTGGAATAGGCAACAGCGAACGGAATCTCGCTAAGGCTGGTGCTGCCTTCATCGACAAGAACAAAATCGCCTTTCTTGTCCTTTTGATGAATCTCAAAAGCGCCAGGAGTTAGCACACGCACTTGCTGCACCTGCTTCTCGCCATAGAGGCCATCGGGCACGGTGATCGTCTCCATCAGCCGCAGTTGCGTCAGCTGTTGCTTGCCGTCTTTGATCTCAGAGCGCCATCCCAAGATGCTTCGCGGATCATATGTTGCCCAGTAAGGCCTGCCGTTTTCCCCAGCTTTAGGGGCATCAACCAAGACGCCAACGTGCCCGTACCGGATGCACTTGCGGGCGGTCTCGTAGGTCCAAACGTTGAGATCATTGCCCTGCAGATCAACGTCGAAAAGCTGCTCAGTGACAACATCGCTAACGTCTTCAAGCCGGACAGGCTTACGGGTCAACATGCCCGCCAGCATCCGCTCAAGCCTGCTGTAAAAAGGCGCAAGCGTTGAGCGCATCAGCCTGTTGTCATAAGCCTCATCAAGTTCTCTAGGTTCTTGCGGTAGATATTTTCTGTGCCCTTTTCTGATTCCATAAGTGCCTTGCAAAAGTGCCTCGATCAGCAACCAATGAGGCTCCATGTTGATGTAAGCCGTGTTCGGGCTTTCCACCGTCGTGACGTTGCCAACACGTTGGCGACCAGAAAAGCCTGAGTACACAGCTAAAACCCACCCATGCGATCAGTTTAGTAAAGCCTGATTCCAGTACCACGACCAGCACGGGCATGGAGCATCGAAAAATCTCTGTAGACGAGATAGCCAAGCGCATCATTCATGTGGTCATAGCCCGCATCTTTATCGGGGTCTCCTGCCTCGCTGTAGCTCTGCAGCTCTAAACATTCGATGGTGCGCTTGCAATTGGCGGCGATCTGCAGCCTTACTTGACCTTTCCCGTTCTCCAGCAAAGCCTGAACAGAAGCCACCCGATCACGGATGGGAGGGTTGGCTTTTGGTGATTGATTGCTGAACCCATACGATTCCAAGATCTGGATGTCAGTGCGCGAGGCATTCGTGCTTCGGTTTCCGCCTGATGCGTCAGGGTAGATATAAACCGGGCGTCCATCAGCTCGGCGTTGTATTTCTTGGGCCATGGCGTCGGTGTCATGTGCGCCGCTGATCTCATCGATCAGGAGAAGTTTTTCTCCAAGACGAACACCAATGACTGCGTTTGAGTTGCCAACGTTGAAGTCGCAGCCGACGCGTAGAGGTTCGCGGCTTACGTCTGGGATGTTGGTTATGACGTGCTTTGCCCGGTCGAAACGGTCATAGACCTGGCCGGTTGTGAGATTGCAGAATTGGCCTTCTAAGTAAGCCTGCAACAGGCTTGGGTCGTAGTTGGCCTGCAGTCGTTCGATGAAGTCTTGGGGTAGATGCGGATTATCTACCGAGCGCATCCTAATGAGCTTTCTGTCAGGGCGCTGCTGCGCCTCTTCTGTGCCAAAGGTGTTCCACATCCAGCGGAAACCTTCAGGAGTTGACACAGCCGCAAATTGACGAACGTTGCCAGCACGCAAACGGCCGAGGATTTTTGGGAATGCTTTTGTCGCAATGCCTGGCGAAACAACGTCCACCTCATCAGCAAGGATGTGCGAAAAATTGGAACCGATGATGCGCTGCCAGTTTTCAAAACTGCGGCACAGCAATCGCGTGTCTTGTTCTAGGTGTAAGACGTATTCGGGCAACGGTGAAGCCCTGAAGGTGTAGGGCACGCCATATTCCTCCAGGAAGTTTTCAAAGTCCGCTTGCCAGATGTCACGAATCAATGGACCCGTGGGCTCCATCACGCAGCCTGTGAAGCCTTGGTTGGCAGCTGCCATGAAAACAGCCTTTGCACAAAGTGCGCGTGTTTTACCTGCGCCATAGCCAGCTGAAACGCCAATAATTTCTGTGCTTTGGTCGTCAACAAAAGCCTGCTGCCCTGGATGAAGGTCAGCGCGAATCCGTTCAAGAAGCTCTTGAGTTGACTGTTGATCGGGCGGCGTGGCAAAAGCTAGAAGCGGCTCTGAGTCTGTTAGCCCTGTCAGCAGTGGCATCAGATGTCAAAGCGCAGCAGCTTGGCCTGGGTCTCTAGCGCCTTGATTGCCAGCTGCAGATTGTCGTCCTTTCCAGCCTTCTGCTCATATTTAACAAGGCGTGCGATTGCAGCAGCTAACCATTCAGGACGCTCAATCTCTGCATCCTGTTGAATTAACTGGCGAGCACGTTGCATGTAGATGTCAGCAGTCCTTTCGCTGACATCCCACTGCTCCGCCGCATATTGCAAAATCTCAAACCGAGAATATGACTTAATTAGTAAGCCATAAACACAGCGGACCCTGCTTTCAATTTCTGCGTTCGTAGACTTCGCCATGCCCTGAAGTTAACAGGGGTTTGGGGCAAGGCTAGCTCAGGGCCGATGGACTTTGCGCCAATACTCTTGCAGCTGCAAAATCTTTGGCTCGACAAGGTGCATCGAGCTAACTGTCCCGACAAATTCCCCTACTTGGATCCGAACACAGCCGTCGGCTTCCAAGGTGCGGATCTTGGCTGCGGGCATAGGCAGCTCTGAGCCGTCTTTCATATTCGAGCCAAGCGTTGAGGTCATTCTGTCTCTGAAAAGCGCGGTGGGAATCTTGGTCCATGGTTCTGAGTTGTGGTGTCGGGGTATGGATCGGACCTCAACCCGCCCGCCCTGCTTTTCCCTCCTGGGTGTTTTATGGCTTTCAGCCTGAGCGGGGGACAGCTCAGGCATCAGGCTCCCCGACGCGTGGCTAGTCGTACTCCTCCACGGTGTAGGAGAAGCCGCAGTCTTTGGCGTCTTGCACGAGCTGGTCACGCTCGTGCTCGGTGTAGGCCCATTCAGTCCATTCGAGGCGATCGTTGAGCTTGGCCTCGACGTAGTAACGGGTGGCAGGTTCCATGGCTTTCAGCTTTAGAAGGTTTGTAGCTTCAAGCTGATCTTGGTGCTGCTGGAAGGACTCGAACAGGTCGAGCATGTAGTTGTGATGATCCATGACTCAGGCAAAAACGACTTGATTGATGAAGTCACGGATGCCTTGCTCATCAAGGTTTTTAAAAAGGCGCTTAGCAGTAGTGGTGCCGTTTTCGTCGAGGCAAATGACCTCGTATTTGCCAGGAAAATACTGGTTGATGGCGAAAGGCAGTTGCTTGCGGTCAAGTTCCTGGCGGGCAGCGCAGACGATGTCCCAGGTAGTTGCGTTTTTCATTTGGTTGAGGTGTTGTGTGTGGGAAGCGTCCCCGCCTCCCGATGACATAAGTATGGCATACCTATGGCATACCGTCAACCCTCCGCCGTCAAAGCGCAGATAACCGTGCAGACAATCGGCTCAAGCTGATGCCGTGGGATGCAGTGGTATTGACGCGTAACCGCGTCAATGGCGCGGTCAATAGCATCACGACCTTTGGAAACGACAGCGGGCTTGTAAGCGGGCAATGAGCTGGCTTGGCCTTCAGGGGTCAACACAAGCTGCCTGAGCATGTCCTGGCGGCTGACGCCGCGTTTCTCGGCTTCGCTGGTCAGGTAGTCGCGCTCTTCAACGGTCAGGCGCAGATCAACGCGCACGGGCAGTGAACGAGTGGGTTGAGTCATCAGAAATCAAAGGATTCAGGTTCAGGGGTGGCAGGCGGCGCAAAGTCTCGGGGGCTTGGCCCCGCTTCGACTTGCTCAGCCTTGGGCTCGTCCCGCAGCAGGTTGCGGTGGTTTTTGCTGATGCTGCCTGGCGGCGGCGTGTCGAGATCTTCCAGCGTCCAGTAACCCTTGGCGATGCCATCGCGCAGGGTCTTGATGGTGCTGGTGATGTCCTGTAGTGGGTTCATCAGTAGGGGCGGCTGGCTTTGTATTCAGCGTCGGCTGCCGGATGCAGGACGAACCTGCCGGGCATGATGCCTTCAACAGATGGGCAGTAGGTGCAATAGCGGCCCAGGTGATCAAAGCGGCCCATGCAATACGGCGCAGCTGGGCGGACGCGACCATCCATCTGATTCAGGGCTGATTCCATGTCCCCTGCACGGATTGCCTTGAAATCGGGCATGGCCCCTTCCTTGGCATTCATGGGGACAACGGCAAAGACAAAGTGCTCGGCGGCTTCTGGTTCAAACAGTTTCATCAGAGGAACATGGAGGACTTGGCGGGCGCGGGAGCGTTCTCTTCGAGGTAGACGGCGTAGCACTCGTCCCGCAGCCAACGGAAGCAGTCAGGCAACGGCGAGGCAAACTCTCCGACACCTTGCCGGGATCGGATGTCCTCAATGGCACCGTCGATGGCACGCATGAGGTCATCAGGTTGTAGCTCGTCCGGAACCAGCTGGTTCCAAAGCTCTACAGCCTTGGGTTTGGACTGACCGTTGGCGCGATGCCGACAGCCTTGATACCGCTTCCAGAATGCCTCGAACTCAGGGGTGCCCTTGGTCTTCTTAGCGCGTGATTTACGCGCTTTTTCGACCTTAATTTCACTTTTAACAACTATATGTTTTTTTTCGTGGTCAGGTTCTTGGGCAGAAGGCGGAACAGCCGTTGTCTGGTGCGGAGGTAACTGCTGCTCTTGAGGAGCTTCTGGCTCGCCTTCAGGTTGCTTCAGCGAAGGCTTATTACCTGTGAGAGGGCGAAGGTTACCTTGTTGTGGTCCCGCACCGGACACTGCACGCGGGTAGTCTAACGGCGGGCGCAACCCCTGAATCTTGGAATCCATGAGATCCCTGATGACGGCTGACTTGTTGCGGAATGGTCTCACCTGTGATTCCAGCCAAAGCAGCTGTTGATCGGTGATTCGGACGTTGATCTGTGGCACAAACACTTGCGAATGCAGGACAAACGTGCCACGTTTGCGACGCATACGCAAGCCATTTGTGAGACAACTGCTAGATCCCGTGCCAGGGCTGGAGTTTTACCCCCTGCAGCACAAATACAGGCTGAACGGGGAATGGCTGCCGTACAACGTCAGCACCGTGCTTTCCTTCGACATGTCGCCCACCCAGCGGGCGGCCATCGAGCGCACAAAGGATGGCCCTGATGGATGGGCAGAAAGGGGCCGGACGATTCACCGCGTCCTGTGTGAGGAGTTCCTGCGCGGCGAAGGTTCGATCTATGACGAGAGATGGGCACCGTGGATTGAACCGCTGTTGGATGAGCCGCTGTTCAAGGGGGTCGAGACAATGGCCACTGAATACGCGGTCTGCGACAAGATCAAACGGATCGGCGGCAGCTTTGATTTCTTGCTGCGCACTACAGATCCCAACGACAAGCGGGTGATTCTCGGCGACCTCAAGACGGTCTCATCTAAAAAGGGAGTCTCCAGCAGACGCCCAGCAACTGCCCAGCTCCAGGCCTATAGGAGCTTTCTTTCCGTACATCACCCTTCGTTGGTGGTGACAGATCTGGTGACGGTGGTGTGCGGGCCTGATCGCACGCGGATCATCAACTCAGATCCTGAAGGGTGGCAGGAGTGGGAAGACGCATGGGGACGTTTCAACGCCACGATTCCCGACTTCTAGCTTTTACATGAAGTGCCCTCATTGCGGATGCTCCTGGATCAGCGTCCTTGAATCACGCCACACGAGCGAAAAGGCCATCAGCCGAAAACGTCAGTGCAAAACCTGCGACCACGTTTGGGCCACTGCTGAGATCTGTGTGCCTGACGATGAGTGGTGCTACAAGCCAACAGAGCGCAGCAGTGGCAGGCCAAAGGCTGAGTTCGGGGTGAAGGCACGAATGCTCGAACGCCTGCAGGCTGCGTGAACTGGTCTGAGATTCTGCGGAAGGGGGGCGTGCCTGAGCCCCCCGGCTACGTCGAAACCGTGGCAAAGGTCAGCAGCAGGCCCAAGCGAAAAAAAGGCAAAAAGAAAAGGCCATGAAGGCCTTTCCCCTTGGTATGGCTGGGAAACCCAGGCACCCGTCGCTCTCTCATTTTAGTGCAAGCAGTCGCAACCAGTCGCATCTAGTTGCCTCAAAGCTCAACCAGGCTCAACTCAAAAGCGACACAAAACATCTGCACTAATATGGGGCACAACCGTTTAGGCACCCGTCGCAGGGTCTAACCGGAAACTAACAATTTCCTCATGACCAACCTCGTTACACGGGCATGGAATGGCACGCCCATCGCTCGTCGGACCACTGATGGCTTCGTGAACGCCACGGCCATGTGCAAGGCCAACGGGAAAGAATGGTCCAAGTATCGGGAAAGCGATCGCTGTCAGACCTATCTAGACGCCTTGGCTGAAACCTCCGAAATTCGGATGTTTGACTTGATCGAATCACGCCAAGGCCAAGGGGGCGGTACATGGGTACATCCACAACTGGCCGTTGATTTGGCCCGTTGGATCAGCGCACCCTTCGCCGTGTGGATGGACGGCTGGTTTTTGGAGGAGGTCGAGCGAGTGTCCCAAGTGCAGGACACCCAAACTCCGGCACTTCCTGCGCCAGCCGATCAAGTCAAAGCTGCGGCTGAGGGCTTGGTTTTTATTTGGGACGCTCTTGAAACCCGTGGCCTAGCCGATGATCGAGACCGCATTGAATTAAAGCGTGATCTCAAGGTTCTTCACACGGCATTGGTGCAAACCACAACTGGGCAACTACCGGGAACCAGCAACGTGCTGTCACCTGTTGACAAGCTGCCGCGTTTCTTAGGCCGCGCCGTTGATGTTGATGCGCCTTTAACCCTTGTTGAGTGGTCTGCAGCGTATTTGCCACAAGAGATCAACAGTGTAGTTAGTAAATACGATTCGGCTTTAGGTAAAGAACTGGCAAGGATTTACAGAGAGCGTCACAACGATGAACCTCAAACCACGGTCCACCTTTCAATAAAAGCCGAAGAAGGCAGAAGAAAATTAAATCTGCCGATGTTTGGGATGGCCCGTAACGGCAATGCGGTGACACCAAAGATTTATCTGCCAAGAGACTGGGATCTGATGGTTCTTGCCATGAGGCACAAGATGGTCATCACCCCTGACAAGGCTGCTGAGCTTTTGGCCGAGTGTCAGCAATTCCGCGAAGGCCTTGGCCAACTGTCTGAAGGTCAAAACCCAAAGATATTCCTGTAAGGGTTGACATGGCATACCACCCAAGTCATACTGCTGCACATGAGCCCTTTCTCTCGTTCGCTCATGACTCGCAACAGCATCTACGATCGCAGCCCAGGTTTTTATGACCCTGAGCGCCACAGCCCCAAGACCAATGCCATTGTCATTGCAGTCTTTTGTTTACTGATGGGCGGTGCCTTCATGTACTCGCTCGATTCAACTTTGACCGAAATGACCCAGCGTGATTGCAACGCTGGCATTCAAAAAGCCTGCAACTCCCTCAAATGAAAAACGTCCAAATCGTTCTGGATCAAGATCGAGCCCACAAGCTCTCCAAGATCTCAGAAGCCACTAAAGGCAACATGACCAACGTCTCAATCGCAGGTGAATTTATTGAGTTTGAGCAGCCTAAGCTCAGTGCATCGAAACTTGCTCAGGCTCTCCTGAACAGCGCAATTGACAGAGCCTTCAGTCAGCTCCAGCAGTAACTCGTTCACGTTTACTGTTCTCGGAAAGCCTGCCCCGCAAGGCAGTAAGCGCCACGTCGGTCGAGGCGTCATGGTCGAATCCTCTAAGAGGTGCAGACCATGGCGTCAAGACGTGCGCATCACTGCTCTTGAAGCAAGGCCTGAAGGCTGGACCGATTTGCTAGACAAACCGATTTTTATCTCTGTCACGTTTGTCTTTGCACGGCCTAAAAATCACTTCCGAACGAATGGTGAGCTGAAACCTTCAGCGCCTGATCACTGCACCGCCCGTATTGGCGATGTCGATAAGTTGTCGAGATCAATCCTCGATAGCTGTGCCGATGGAGTTTTATACGCAGCAGATGAACAGGTGATCAGCCTCATTGCCCACAAACGCTATGCCAACACCAGAGAACAACCCTGCGCCATCATCACCGTCACAGCCCTTCCCTAATCTCGGCAACGTCATCACCACTGATGATGTCAGCCAAAAGGGATCCGGCAGCTACAAGGCTGATTATGTGAACTGGTGCCGCACCATGCACCTGCTTCACGAACATGCCCCCGGATGGCAATTTGCTTTAGCTGCTGCGCCTGGTGGCGGCCATGTCTGGAAAGCACCGAATGAAACCGGCTATGTCGTCGGGTATTTCATCGGCCCTGATCGTCAAACGTCGCCGCACTTTCCGCAGGCGATTATGGACAATCGCAACAACGCGATTGCTTTCACCAAAGTCAGCGCACGCGATTTGACTGATAGCCATCGCCGCTGTCTTTGCACAGCTGCTGCTGCACAGTTCGGACTTGCTTGGCAGCTTTGGGCACGCGAAGAGGTTGAAAATCCTCACCGCGAAGAGAAGAAAGCGAAGCCTTCAGCCGGGCCATCTGTTGCCGGTGTATCCAAAGAGGAACAGCCCCTTTCGGATAGCGAACGCAGCTTCCTACTGCAGTGGATTGGCGACATGCCCCAAGACAACCGAGAGGCTTTCTGCAAAGCATTCCGGTCAAAGTTCAATCTGGCAGCTAACGCTAAGGTTGCCCCGGCAATCACCAGCAAAAAGCACGAGGCTTGGATTCAAGCCGTCATGAATGAGTATGCCTGATGAAAAAACCACGCAAGCTAAGCAAGACGACAAACGTCGTGCTCAGCACTTTCAAGTTCGGCTGGACAAACAGCTAGCCGAACAGCTGCAGCACTACGCCGAGCAACGCCATCAAGGCGTAATCAACGCTGCGCTGCAAACCATCATCCTCAAATTCTTCAATCAAAAGTAATGGCTGACTTCGCACCTGACGCCTTCAACATCTGGGGCAACTTCAACAAAGACCAAAAGAAAGACGGCCACTATTGGGCAGCCATGGAAGTTCCTGTGGCTGAACTGCGCAAGATGGTCGAATGGGTCAAGACCGCAGACCGCTGCGAAAACCAAAAAGGCGAGGAATGCGTCAAGCTCCGCGCAAACCTGATGCCGCGTCAAAGCCAAGCGGGCAACGATTATCTGCTGATGGCTCTTAGTGATGCCAAGCCCCGGCCAGCTGACAAATCAGGCGCTGACTTTTAATCTTTATGTTGAACGAGAAACTAGGAGCGCCCCGCGCTCCTTTTTTTATGTCGAAGCCAACCATGAAGCAAGTCGAAAAAGACGGACTGCTGTTATGGGAGGTTACCCAAGGGGGAACAGTCCGACATTTCAAGCAAGACTGGAAAGCCCGCTGGTATTACGAGTCATGCATTCGCTACTACCGCACCAAAGTTCTTGGCAAAGGCTCCTAGTCCCAGGTGGCAAGCTTGGCGTCGAGTTCCCCAATGCGGCCGACAGCTTGGCTGAGCAGCTTGCCCTGATGCCAGCTTTGTCGAACAAGACCAGCGCAAAGCTGTTTTAACGCTTCTTCGTCTTGGCAGTTGTTGACTTCCCTTACGCTGCGCTCAACCTCAAGCTCTTCTTCAAGGGTTTGATTCACCACCATCCAGTCGGCCCAGCCCATCGGATTGTTTCAGAACCTTTCGTTCTGAATGGTAAGCACCGTTTTTGTGCATGTCCATGACATCCCGCACCCAGGGCACAAGCCACTCATCAAAGCGTGAGCAACGATCCCATAGGGCAGGGTCAATGGTGCACGGGACAATCAGCGTCGTCCACAACGCGCTGACGTAAGCCCAGACCCAATAAAAGTTACTCATTCACAAGGATCACCCATCCCGTTCCAGGGCCTTCTGTCTGCCAGCGTTGGTAAAACGCAGCCTGCCTCACACGGATATTCCGTCCTAAATGCGGGTTGGAGTGACCGCCTTTTTCCATCTCGGGATAGCCACGAGGATCTTGCATGATCCACTCTGGATCGTTGCTGTTCTTGCCTGCATAACCACTGATCACGCTCCAATGTCCACAGCCCAGGCCATTGCACATTGGTGGTTCGCCCAGAAGCATGTTGCCTGCGTGCAACCAACCAACCAGCACTGGTCTGCCAGCTTCAATCTCCAGCTCCACCATGTCAGCGTCACCGTCCTTCCGAAACTCAGCCTCTAAGCCAAGGCTCCGCAACGCTGCTAGCTGAGCCTCTACTGACGTGGTGTCTCCGTACTTGGCGCGGATCTTGTTGTACTCATCATCCGTGCGCACCTTTTTGTAAAACGCTGCCACCATCGCGGCTGCCGACGAGAAGCACTCCCTAATGCCGGTGCCTGTCTCGTTATCAAGCTGTTTGAAGTAGGGCATAAAGACCTGCTGGTCATATCCACTCTCCTTCCACGCTTGAAACCAATCAGCTTCGTGCTCCTCCAGTAGCCCCTTTGGCATTGACTCCTCAAGCTGTTTAATTGCAGCCAGCTGATGGGGCGTACCACGGAAAAACCGGAAAAATGGCAACAGGCTGAGCGACATTGCCAAAGCGATCAGGATCGGTCTGATAATGCCGGGCGGCAGGTGCTTTCGCCAACGCTGAATCCGCCGATGAAAACCAAAATTGAAGCGCAAAACAAAAGCATGACCGCGCCTCCTGCAACGAACCAGCCAGTTGCGGAGAACGCGGACAACTTCACTTCTCAACACGAGTGCTGGGGAAGAGGTTCTTACTGACGTAGTCGCAAACCTGATCGTCAATCGTGTTGTCTGTGGTCTTTGCGTAAGCACGCAAAAGATCCAGAATCAGCCTTTTGACTGAGTCTGACTTTAGAAATGCCATCAGGATTGGCTTGATGATGAGGATCATTGCCTTGCCTTGAACAACATCAATACGTTAGTGCCTATCGCTGTGACCTTCCAACCGCGCCACTGCACGCTCCAGCTCACTCAATCTCCCGAAGACTTCCACGTCTTTGCTCTTGATGTCTTGATGCAAAATATCGAGCCGACTAGATAGGTTGTCCACAGCAGTCGTCAGACGGATCAAAGAGTCTTGGCCCTGACGACTTTGACGATTGATGCCTGAAACGCCCAGTGCAGCAGTAGTTATTGACGCTCCAGCCACAGCGGCCCAGACTTCAACCATGATCTGACCGCAACTCGCCTCATCATGGCAGAACCCAAGGAAACAAAAGGCCAAGAACAAGACGATGGAAACTCGCGGCTTGGCGATGTTGTCAAGATCGTTTTGCTTGGCTGGGCTATGGCAATCTTGACGGCAAACTATTTGGGAGTGTTCAAGCAATCACTTGACCCGACTTATCCGGCGTCAATTTTGAGCGGAACCGCTGCTTCGTTTGGTTTAGCTGTCGGCGGCAATAGAAAGAAAAAAGAGGAGCCTACAATTAAGCAAGAACCCACCACCGCAAAACCCAAATGAAACGGCTCGCTTTCGTATTGGGTGTGACGCTTTTGGGATTGCCTGCTCAGGCGGACATCACCCATAGAATCCAATCCAGCGTTCAACTCTCGGTAGATGGCGCAGGATCAGTCGCAAATCGCGTCCCGAGTTCGCTGGCAGTATCTGGCTCTAACGTCACTCTGGACACTGCTCCTGCTTTTGGGTCGTTCACTTCCGGCACTGCTCTTGGGTACACTCCTGGCGCTTTTAGTGTCACTACTGCTGGTGACAGCTTTTCGTATCAGGAGTCATATCTTGAAGGCGATGACGTCCCAAGCGTCCTCTCAACAACAGTCACCTCCGGAGTAGTAACTGCTCTGCCTGCCTTTGGTTCAACCACCACAACTTCTGGCGGCGTGGCTGGCAACCTTGCAGGCAGCATTGCAACTGACGGTGCAATCTCAATCACTGCAGGCGGAGCCGGAACAAGCGCAATCGGACAAGTCATCCAAGAGCTAACCATCAAGTGATGTGGACAGGCATCTGGATCACTTGGGGCGTTCTTTCCGTCATCGCTCTTGCTGCCCCAGAAGCAAAGTCGATTCCGGTGGTTCCTTCGTTCAATCAGGGAACTTTGAAGTCCACAACAAAAACAACGCAGAAAATTACTGAGGTCATCAACTCCTACGAGTACCGCACTGGCTACGAGCTAACCGTCAGCGGAACAAACATTGCCCCAGTTGGCGGCGCTGTCGCTCCTGACAAACTGATCACCACAACCAACAACCTCAACGGCGTGACAAGCCAATGGAAAGGGCTTGATCCAGCTAGCAAACCAGACTGGAAAATTGTCGATCAGGGTGCGTCGTTCCAGTTCATTGAGACCTACAGCGGCCCAGGGCTGACGAATCACACGGTCATTAACAGAACGACTGACATCGAATCCCTTGCGGAGACGCTCAGCACCTTCACCCAATGAAGCGAGTTATCGCAACGCTTTTGCTGTTTTCCGCTCCAGCACAAGCGCAGGTTTCCAGCACTGCAGCGCCGGTCGCGAATAGTTCCGGAAGTGTCACAAACCAAGCGGTCCAGGTTGTTCCCGGAAAGGGCTTCACCTACCAATACGGGAACTTTTCCTGTCAGGGAACAAGCCTCACAATTAACCCCTTCATAAGCACAACCACTGGATGGGCCGAACCTTATGAGGCTTATTACAACGAGCCGGTCTATGACACAAGAGCAGACGAAGACGGCAACCTTCTAAATCCAGGCAATGTTCTTTTCTATCGTCCGATTCGTACAGGGCAAAAAACGAACTACTCGATTAACGGCGGCATCACTGCCACGATTTCGATACCGCTGGATCGCGCTCATATCAAGAGCTGCCATCGAGCGGCCGAAAAGCAAGTGGCGCTTTTAGAACAACAGCTGGCCGATAAACGCTTAAATCACGAGATGGCCAGACTCAAGAACTGTGCAGAGTTACTGCAGAAGGGAATCAGCTTTCACCCCAAGAGCCCATATGCGGGCATCTGTGCAGACGTTGTTTTAAGCAACCCGCCAGGCACCTTGCCGCCCCACACACATTCAATCCCTACTTCCGTAAAGACCGTTGAAACTTCTGCCGCTCAAAAACGGACTCAACCTTAGTTTTCTTCCCCAGCTTCTCCTTGATCTTCTTGATTGTCTTTTTGACGATGGGTTTGACCGCCTTGAGCAGGATGTCGCCTAACGGTTTTGCGAAAATGGCCGCTGTTGTCGCCACAGCTGCAATCGTCGCAGTCGTCGCAACAACAGGCGCACCAGGAAGATAGTTGCCAATAATGGTCGGTATTCCCAGCGGCTCATAAATCGGCTCACACTTCCCATCGACCACTTCGTAACCAATGATGACCGCAGTTTGCGATTTGTTTTTTGCACCTAAAGGAATTGCGTCAGGCGGAGGACATGGCAGCTCAGTGTCTACCTTTGGGGTGTCAGCTGTAGACGGCGCAGCTGGCTGGGGTGCAGAAGCCGGCTGTTTTGAGCGATCAGCCGGTTTTTCCTCAGGGTCAAGCGTTGGCGGCTTGGTTGTTTGGTGCGTGTGCTGACCTGGCGTGTAATTCAGCGGCTCATAATGTGGGATCTCACCACCAGGCATGTCTGCCACCGGAAAACCCAGCATTAACGTGACTGGTGGCTCAGCTGGCAATCGTGGCGGTGGAATGATCTGCCTTGCTTCAACGCTTCGCACGCCTACCGTTCCAACACCAATCTCCTGAATCTCTGGCATGAAATCAAGCGATCGCTTCTACGCTGGTCAGCTTTGGATAGAGAGAAACCGCAGAAGAGAGGGGCCACCCATCGTTTACACCGTAATGTGTGGCACCAGCTCTAGACCCTTTACAGATACGAAGCAGATTCTTCGCTGGGTTAAGTGGCCGAAAGGTACGCCCACAGGTGACGCTTTGCGCGAATGGTTAGCGTCGTTTGACGAAAAACCAGAAGCACCCGCGCCAGAAACGGACCTTGCTGAACGGATCAAGGCGGAAAGCTGGGGACCTGAAGCGCATGACCCGGAAGATCCAGTCTCTGGAACTAAAATGGTGACTTGATCGCCGGACCTGTCTGCGTTGGCAGCTGCGGCATCTCAGGGATCTCTGGGACGGGAACCTGTTCAAGGATCGTTTTTGTCAGGTCAGCCTTCAGATTGTTGACGTACCTTTTCGTCATTGACGGAATGCTGGTGTAGAGCATCACGCCGCCAATCGCCATCGTTCCAGACATCACGAAGCCGAGAACGCCCAGCAAGTTGTAAATCCGTTGCATATGAAAAAGGCCCCAGTAAAGGGGCCAGGAACGTGTGAGGTTCTAACCGAAATTAGCTCAGAAGTTGTACTTCGCGCCAATTTTGGTTCCAAAGTTGGCAGCGTCAAAGTCGTCCACGGTGATGAAACTGACTTCTCCGTAGATGCTGAGCTTCTCGTCTGCAGAGACAGCAACGGATCCACCGATCTTGCCGGATAACTCGACGTCAGTCTCACTACCCTGAGGGCTTACAAGAGCGGGGCCAGCCTGCATGTACCAGGAAGCGCCATCGCCACCTTCGATGCCAACGTGAAAGTCGGTCACAGAACCGGTGTAGTCCATGCCGAGACCATCACCACCGGCAAAACCAGCGTTGTTCTCAACGTTGATGTAAGGACCGGCGATCGCAGGAGATCCCAGCACAGCTGCTGAAACGGCGACACCACTCGCAATGAGAGTTTTGAGCATTGGAAAGAGGTTTAACGTTTTCCTTGTCCACGATACTTCTTCCGTCCATGTGACGGTTTTGAATGTGATCCATCACCTTGACGTGTCTTTTTTGGCTTGCTAGGGACAAAATTTTGTCCAGTGAGTGACTTAGCCATTAGTCCTTCGCTTTTGCAGCATCATGTACATCGTGAGACAAGTCGCTGCCGCCATCAAGTTCAAAAACCTCAATGGCGCCGAGCGGAA
>Ga0213858_10000544_pt1 | contig 17974 bp, 11 predicted proteins | sample PICome_FD_160122 | JGI IMG/M metagenome (GOLD analysis project Ga0213858, IMG submission 160122) | Coastal seawater microbial communities near Pivers Island, North Carolina, United States - PICO245 | ecosystem: Environmental > Aquatic > Marine > Coastal | place: USA: North Carolina | collected... | reverse complement strand
AGAAAAGATGATGTTCTGTGACGGTTCACCTATAAAAGGTACTGTGTTAGGTCTATTAGACGGTGCAGACGATGGTGTCACTGTCAAAAACAATAAATTTGTTGATTGATCAGTATATTGATACCTAATCGCCTTTTGTGTTGTACTTGTTAAGTTAGAGGTAACAACTGTGCAGTAGAATGATGATGTTACAACTCTATAAAAATTAGGAACTTTCGTTCCATCACTATTCAAATACTCTATCCTATAACCCACTAAACCTTGGGGAGTGAATTTATTTCTATCTTCAGAAGGTACGTTACTAAGATCAACTATAATACCCCTAACAGAAGGTAGTGATGCTAAGACACCACAATCCGTAATTGATGTTCTGATCTGTTTTGGTCTCAGGTGTAATGTATATACCCCTAATTCATCGAAATCGGAAGAATCTAATTTTAAATTGTATAACCCACCCAATATTTCAGTATCCACTGCGTCGGTTGCGTCAGTTGTATCTGAATTATGGAATACAGGGGTTAGTATATCTTCTGAGTTTAATTTTTTAAATTGAACAGGTGCCGTAGCGGTCCTCCCTGAGACGTAGTGATAGAAGATTTCTACATCTGATGGTGATACATCCGCCGGTCTAACTGTTCCGTAACTACCTACTGCCATAATCTTTTAATTAATAAATATTATTTTATTGTTTTTTAACTTGAAAAAATCCATTCCCGTAGATATCTAATTCTCCAAGATTATCAATTTCACCAAGTCGGAGGTTCATTTCTAAAACTCCCTGTTTTCCTCTCTCAACAAACACGTCAGAATAAATTGACGGTTCATCGATAAATCCAATGAAATGTTCGTTTCTCGTTAACATCTCATTAAACACTTCTTCCTTATAAAAATTAGTTGTTGTACCTGTTATCATTGTGGTACCATCATCATAATCTTTATATGATAAGTTATCTATAGTGTAACCCGTATAACTACCCCCAACATCACTACCTGTTGATGTTCCTTGGTAGGTGTTTTCACCATATCTTTTTAGTTCACTCACTCTACTTCTACCAACTGCAGCAAAATAAATTGTTGCGTCACCATCATTATCGGTTATATCTAAATCATTGATATAATCTTGTGATGTTGTTACGTTTGTATATGGGATAGTAAATGGACCAAAAGTTCCATTAGGATTTGTTACTGTATTATCCTGTGGAACTGTTATTTTCTTTGTTAATTTTTTTGACACCCAACTGTTATCTATCTCTATTGAAACTTCATACGTTCCCGCAGAAGGAAATGTGTGTTGAACGTATGATAGTGGATTACCACTACTTACACTTATTGATTGTGTATTCCCGTCACCCCACTTTATTGTGAAGGTTTGATTTTTAATAATTTTAAGTGCATCCCTATTAACTGTATTGTATAATCTTATACTATTACCACCCGTATGTGAATAGTGAAAGTTAGTTAGTTGTTCAACTTGTTCTATATCACCATCAAAACCAACCATACCACCCATTTCATACGCAGTAGAGTTTAAGTATACAGGTAGGTTATACGTTGTACCTGTAGTTGTTCTCAATATTTTATGATAACTCTTCTTCATTTTATTGTGTATATATGTCTGATTGACCCATACCTGAGGTCACTCCCCCATCTAAGGTTATTTCCGCACTTAAGGTGTATGGATAGACACCTGGTGGTATTGTTAATGTACTTGGTAAACTATATTCCTGAGTATCACCCGAAGCGGCAGTCGCAGTTAAAGTACCAACACCCCCAATACTTAATGAAGCTTCTGATACATTTACATAGTTAAACGCTTTAGAACTTCTTATGTAAACATTTACACTACCATTCGTTACTGTAACTGAACCCGTAATGTCATTAATATTATTGGTTTGTGGAGTGTTCGCACTAACAGTAACTGATGTACCCAATGACCACGAGATAGTTGGTGTGCCACCTGACGTTGGGGTTGCTGTTGGTAATATCGATGTGGCGGTAGGGGTTGGTGTGGGTCCACTTGTAGGTAGTGGTGTTGGAGTTGATGTAGGTTGAATTACAGTACTACCACTAGCACCTATCTCATAAAACTTGATTGGATCTGAACTCTCACCTCTTCTATTACCTCTTACCGTTCCTGAACTATTATAATCTGTAATATCATAGTGGTACGAAGGTGCGTTTGATCTATCCATTTGTACTTCAAAGTAGAGATCATCTTCTTCAACGACATCCGCACCATTTAAAATTTCTTTATTTGCAAATTGTATCCTTGAACCATCCACCGCATTATAAAATTTGGCGGTCATAAAGAATGTGGTTCCTGTGAGTAATGTTTCCTCTAATACACTATCATCTTCGAACCAAAATAAGTACATGTTCTCTTTGTTCTTATAGTTAGACCCCATAAAAACAGGAACATATAATTCACCATTCAACCCACCTATAAAACATCTTTCACCAACGGGTAATGACAAATTTTTTGCAAAAACTAATCTTCTATTTGATCTATTGGGTGGATCATTGTTAGGTGTTTTATAGAATTCTAACCTAAAGAAACTATTCTTCACATCCGCTAATAGTTTAGTTGTTTGATCTAAACCTTGTGGAGTGTAGTCTAAAATGTAACCACCATTTTCAACAAAATAAAAATAGAACCATATATCAGTTTGTTCTATTCCACTAGAAGATGTGTAGGGTTTATGTATATACCTACAAGTTTCATAGTTTTCTATCGGATTAATAATATCCTTTAATACCTCATCTTCATAAGTTTGGAAAGATTCATCCCAACCAGAATCTGTTCTAAACTCCTGTTGTTGATCTAAAATTAATCTTTTACTTTCTCCGTCAAATCTGTATTTCATTTAACATATTTCATCTCCTGATCCTCCTCTTAGGTTTCGGATTCCATATGCTTTATTTCTAAAACTATCCTCGTTCCTAAAATAGAAGTTTATGTCATTTTTGACGTAGTGGTAATTGTTTGTGAAAGGGAAGTCAGTTCCAAATCCATCCGAATCTTTGTAACCGTGATCGTACAGATCCCTCCATTTCCATAGATTAATATATTCATCATATACAGTATTCTCAGGTAAATTCAAGATATCATCTGTATCAGATGTCTCTATGTATGGGGATAATTGTCTTAATTTGATCTGATGATGAACCTTATAAAAATACCCAATAGGGTTAGTAGGTGATGCACCGATATAAACGGTACTGTTCGTTTGACCATGATCAAAAACATCGGGGTTAGAGTTGAGTTTATGAAAAGTATCTGATAGGACCACTTCCTCAAAATCAATGGGATTATATTCAACGAAATCACCATCTAAAGTACTATCTATAGGTAACTCATCTCCCTTTGTAAAAGTTATACCACTTTGAGTAAACGTACTTGAGGGTAAGTTAGTGTCACCACCACTAAAACCTGTATCGAATTGTTCATCACCCCAAGTGTCGTGAAAGTTAAACCTCCAACCTAATCTTGGTGGGTAATTAAAATACCCATTCCCATTTCTAAATACGGTTGTTAAAAATATCTCTGTAGGTGTATACCCTAAATTATTCCTATACTGACTAAGATCTATACTATTTTTGAAATGGTATAGTACACTCTCAGGTCTATTCTGTTCTACATATTTGTCAGATTCACCATCAGATGTTTCAAACTGTAGTTTTCTCTCTACTTCAAATATGGGACTTTCAAAACCAGGTATATCTAAAATATAATCATCTAACGTAGTTATTGTTTTGTGTTTTCTAACATAATAATTAGATGTCGTTTGTGATATATTAAATTTATCTATACATTTTTTACCAAATACAACACCACTTATGTTTTGTGATGAAGTAAATTCAGATTTATTTAAATTAATTGTATAATATTCAGAATCATATATTTCATTTCCGACCGACGATATACCAAATACTCTTTGTGAATCTGTTCCTGTTGATATTGTGTTACCACTTAATATCACATATTCACCCTGTGACATATTATGTTTCAAAGGACTTGTTAATTCATAATAGTTTCCCTTATCAGTAACCCTAAATGGAACTCCCATAGATGCGGTGAAATCATAAACAGTGTTACCCGATAATGTATATCTCATTAGATGATTTTCATCTTTATCATAAACATATGATAAGTATAAATTCCAATTTCTAAATGGTGCCTCCATTTGTGAAAAGGTTTGATGACCTGTACCACCTGTTACAACTATGTTTGGTTGGAAATCGCCTCTTGTGACACCCGTTGGGTTTTGGAATTCTCTAACATAGTCTCGCCTTAAAAAACCAAATTCATTATATGACTTAAACCCACTATAATCGTTTGGGTCGTAAGTATCTGTTTCTAAATAAAGATTATTAAGTAGTGGTCCGTAAAGTGATGTCCCACTATATAAGTTCCTAAAAACCATATTTAACTTACCATAGATCTTGTAGTTGGTACTTTGGTTTCTCTCTTTTCTATATAGTTCCGCAATATCAAGAATAATGGTCTTATCACCCTCCCTCATTAATTTTTCAGAGCGTTCCAAACCTGTACGGATTCCCAAATCTTCAGACTCCGCTTTCTTGTATCTCTTACTTGGTGATAATATTTTTTTATTCTCCATTATTGTTTATTAAATAAATAATTCATAACACATTCTAATGAAGTAAATGGTTGTTTTTGTACACTACAAATTCCATTTTCTACCATTAGTTTATTATATTCATACGCCATACCACATGTTTTCCAATTCACTTCCTCACCCTCATCTCTTGTATGAATGTTTAGGATTTCGAATTCATCCTTTAACATACCATTTTTACTTTCGGGTAATGATTGTACCACACTATCACTATAACCTTTTTGGGTACATTTACAGACCACCGCTTTCCCATTCAAACTATATTGACTGTGCATCGACCCGACATTAACCCCATCATACTTTTCAGAAAATTCAACTAATTTTCTATGAGATAAACCCCCAAAACAAGTGGCGAATTGTATCGTACCATTTTCATCCAATAAATTCACCAACTCACCCAATAGAACATTTAATTTTTCTTCACCTTCTTTATTTTTCAATTCTTTGGTGTTTACTAAATGTTTTCCTTCCCCATATGTGTTAATTGTGATATATTTTAATTTAAAGGGGTATTTTTCTTTAAATTTATTTAAACCAGTAATAGCTTCACCAATGGTTTTAACCGGCCCGATTGAGTAGGTTAGTTTAGAAAAAATTTTAAACAAGTATCTATCTCTCCCATCATAATCTAAATAAATTACCAAATTATTTGGTTTTCTTTTACTAAATAAATCTTTTACCCACATATTATCTTGGTCCAAAACTTTCAATAAATTTATCATACGCGGTTTTTCCCTTTCTAAGACCTAACTGATAATGGAATGGTACCCCAATCTCCATTATGTGTCTCTGTTGTCCATTTACGGTGTATTCTTTGTAATTGTCATTTGCTTTAAGTTTAGTTCCATTAACTTCAAGACAATCTCTAATTGGTGGTAATAAGTAAGGACTGTAATATGAATCATCCGATGGGTCGGAATTTAGATCAGTATTTAAGTTCGCCTTAAATTGTTGGATTCTTTGGTTGTATATTTTATCATCATAGTAATCCTGATTTTCTCCGTTACCCGCATTTTCACCAAATCCATGGCCTCTTGTATCCCACATGAAATAGGGTACTTTTTGTGAGGTATCACCTAATCTACCAGGTTCATTTAAACAAGCTCTCACTAATTCACCCGCCTGTTCTAATTCAGGTGTATCGGGGTCGTCTTCAGAGAATACTAAATTTAACCCTACAGGTCCTTTACTGTCAAATAGTGTTGAATATTCTGCCGTATACGGTGAGTCCAATTCCTCAAATTCAAATGGGTATATTCCCGTTTGAGTATTAAAGTTCATAAGTTGAGCAATGTCTCCATCTATTTTACCCGCAGTTCGTGCATCAAATAAGTCCTGAACATCTAACCTACCTTTTTCTTTTATTTCTTTTGATTGTATAATATATTCCATCAAATCATCAATTCCTTTGTAAGATGTCGAACCGACACTCCTTGAAATCGAACAGTTAGGATCTAACTCAGGATCTACACATACTTCTTTTAACCACGTATTTCTTGGACCTAAATCAACCACGGTGGTTGGAAAATTAATTTCTACTTGATTTATAACCAAACCATCAGTATTTGGGTAAAGAACTCCTTTTCTACTACCGTAAAAACCTGTAGATCTTTCTTGGTATTCTGTTGTTAGGGTCGAGTTAACTCCTGTACTATTACCATTGTTATCGTAATTGTATTGGGTTTCAGAATGATTATAATTAGGATCAAAAGGTGTGGACCTGTAGTAGTAGTGTACACCTGTGTCGTCCACAATTCTTTTTACACAGTCCTTACAAAATCTAGTACTACTTCTTTTCATAAATTGGAAAAAGTACATTGCCCCGTTTAACCAAGAGTTTGCGAATGTGTATGATATAACACCTCCACACATAAGTTTACCAAATAACTTTCTTCTTCTGTATGAATTTAATAATTCTCCAGTTCTACCCGCGAGAGGTACTATCGTAAAAACACCATCTCTAAATTCTGAATATCCTGAAACAGTACCGTCTTTAACTAAACTTGAATCTACCCAATAAGGTCCTTTCTTTTTAACCTTACCATAGTATTGTCCATTAATAACACAATGAACAACATTGTTTCTAAAGCTATTTGGATCTCGGTATGTAAATCTCTTATTATGGTGAGACATTACCGCAAGTACGTTGTATGGGTTTCTCGGTTCACACTCAACCTCATTAACTCCTGTAATTTCATCAAAATAGTCTGAACTAGTCGTAAGACTGTATTGGTACCATAATGGTATTTGACCCCATTGTGCACTACCAAAATAACCTTCACCCGCTCTATTTGTTAATAAATCATCTCTTGCTTCGGCATATGTTGTATGAATGTTACCACTCGAACCTGTAAGTGGTGATAATAGAGGTCTTAGTTTCATATCTCCCGTTCTACCAGATTCGTCCTCGATTATAGTGTCATATTTGGAACAACCACTTTCTGACTCTACAAAATCAACATCATCAACATCTATAGTTTCAATATACCATACATAGTCTATTAATACTTCTCCTTGTGTTCTATGTGCAGTATCATTAACCGGTTCATCTGCAGGTGTGTTGAACGCCTCACTAATACTATCGTTAATAACCCCATATAGTCCCTGAACAACCCACTGACCACTATTATATACTATGGGGAATTGTTGCCCAAGTCCTACCGTTAAATAGGTATCTACTATTGGGTCTCCATTTGAATCGACAATACCGGCACCGTACGCGTCTACACGGAAAATATAAGTATTGAAAAGGTAATCACCTTCTTCAGGATTTGAAGGTGCGTTTATAATATTAAATGCTGCGGGAAAATATAAATCATCATCAGCATTAAAAGTACCGGCACCTAAGGACGTTTCAGTGGAGGATAATCCTGCGTTTGTGAAAGTACTGTTTTGATTTTCAGCACCTCTTACAGTATCTGATGCACCATCAGCAATAGTAAATGTTTGAGATACCCCCTCACAGTTATTATATGAGAGCGTCACAGACGCACCAGTACTATTTGAAACTGTATAGTCTGAACAATTATCTAATGCGACCGAATATTGTTCTAAAAAGGTAAACCCACCTAACGAAGTCGCTGTAGTACCTGTGGGTATATTAGGATCTACGTTACCGAGATCTGTACCCGCGAGAACCGCGTCAACAAACTCCTCATTAACATTATATTGTTCTACACCTATTATACTTGTTTCACTTTCTTCATTATCTTCTTCACAGTCGTAACAGTCGGGGTACGTAATTAATCGTAATTTAAATATATTTTTAAACTGAAACTCTTTTGCTCGTCTAAACATTTTAGCCGCCGCCTTCTTGGTCACACCAGTACCCGCCAAAATTTCTGCAATTGCAAAGAGTATTTGAGTCGTGACTTCTTTGAAAAAAAGTTGTATTCTTAAACCAATATATTCAATGAAACTAATGATTGTCAGAATAAAGAAGTTGAATCTGTGGTTTCTAACCGCGTCGTTTATAGGGAAATAATTATTAGTTTGAGAACAATCATCTTTCTCTGACGGCCATATTTCTTTAATACCAATAAAAGATTCGTTTCTATCCCTAACTAAGAAACTAAATAATTTTTCAACCCCACTCTTCTTATAATATTGATTTATAAAACTTGAAGCAGCAAAAACTCTACCATATCTAAACTGATAAAAGTAATCTTGTGGTACGTGTCTTTGATTGGCATTAATCGCCTCAGTACTCGTACCCGCTATTTCATCAATTGCTTCCGCAGGGTAGTCATCTAAATTTGTACTAAACGCGTATGATTTATCATTTATGGTTGTGGGTCCACCTAAATTATTTGTGTCGTTAATATGATACTCTCTAATATTAGGTACCAAATACTTTCCTGTGAATCTATTTCTCTCACCCGTATCCTCATTTAAACTAAACCTAAACCTATAATTTCCTTGTGTTGGGATACCTTTGGTCGGATCTATGGTTTCTTCCATTTCTCCAAACTCATTAGTGATAAGTCGTTTTAAATTCATTGGAACTCTGAAGAAATAAACTCCGTCCTCATTTATTTGTGAATCTATAGGGAACGCCTCTAATATAGGTCTACTTCTATTTATGGTACCGTCCGCATTTTTCTCATATAATCCCGAAAACCGTATCGCTTCAACGTCACCCATAAATGTGGTTAGTCTACATTTCTCACCCATTTGGTTATCCACATTACAGTTAACCCTGAGGGCGTCTTTACCTGAATCAGTAAACGTACCCCCCATCATAATTGCATATGGTTCAATACGAATACCTTTTTCTTTTAAATCGAAATCAGTTCTTGTGATACCAATTGCACATAGGTCTTGATTACCCCAAAATGGATATACCTCAATTGTTCTTTCAAAACTGACTATTTGTGGTAGACCGTCAAGATTTTCAGATGACATGTAAGTATACATGTTTTCGAATTTCTCTTTAGACGTACCTTCATATACAAGATCATATGGGACTAAAGAATTACAACCCATATCTGATAAATCAACATCCACATGGATAGTTTGGGGTCCCACGGGAACTCCCCATATCATAAAGTCACCAGCATCGTTTGTTTTTACGGTGTACTTATAATACTTTTCGTAAACTTCTAAAACCTCTTCTCTACCTAAAATATCTTCTTGATCGGGAAATGTTCCCGTAGGGGTATGTCCACTATGTTGTTTTCTTGAGGGTAATAAGTTATACCTATACCCCTCTTCCGTCCTATCCGTGGTTGATGTGTACGGGTATAACTCACTTATGATTGGGTCTTCAGCATCTTCGTCAGACAGTGGTATGAATATTGAAATTCTCGCATTGGCCACCCCAACACCATCGTTTACAGAGATACGACCACAAACAACCCCGTAGTCCGCACATAATGATGTGTAGATGTCTTGTTGGGTAAATTTCAATGAAAGTATCTCTAAAAGGTCATAGTCCTGTTTTAATTCTACAGTTAACCTTTGATCTTTCCCAATTTCAGTTCTTATTCTATGCTTTTGTGCCATATCATATAAATAGGTTGGAACCTATTTTCCTTAATTAATAATGATACAGAAAAAGAAAATTAAAATGTAGTGGAACCGAGTGTTTTGACTCTGATTTTTATATCTTTATTGGGGAATCTAATTTGGAAAATTTGATTACTCTTCATAAAAATAGTTGAGTCTGATTTTGCAATTTCTTTTGTGGTTTCATCAATGTAACCTTGACTAACCTCTGCAGATGAGTATTCCCCACCGATTTTACCGAATACTCTAAGATCAACAACATTGACAATACCACCAATACCTGATATTGATTTTTGTAGTTCCCCAACAAAAAGAGGGTCACCCATTTTTCTGTTTTCAATATTAAAGTAAGAAGATGCTTGGGTCACGACATCCTTTAGAACATCTGTTTGATTTATGTTTTTATCTAATAATAAATCAATCTCTAAACCTAAATCAACAACTTCACCACTTTCAATGTCAATGAAATCATTGATCATTCTGTAGTTAGTCAAATATCTTAATATGTTGTTTTTTAACGTAGTGGAAACAGTATCAGTAAGACTTCCCTCATCATCATATGACAATAATTTGATCTTAACCTTATTATCTTCTTCCATCACGTTTACTTTAGCTGGTGCACCGTAAGTTGATGGCATGGTTTCAATTAAAACTTTGTAGTCGTTAAGTGTGACTGCTCTGTCTTGTGCCGCAAAGTTATAACCAACCATATTTCTTATCTCTTCGATTGTTGGTTGATCAGAACCACCCACAGCCGGTGTAACATTAGTTACTCTTAAAGATTGTCTTACTTGGTTATTGATGTTTGTTAGAGGACCGTTAATGTTGAATTCAATATTTTCAACACTTGTAATTACGTTAACACCTAAATTAGTGTTCTTTCCTCCCCCAACTCTGTACTTTATGAAAATTGTTGAGTTTGTTTTCGGTGTTGCACCTAACGATAAATTATTCAGGTATGTACCTAAATTAACTTTTAATGAACCCTCGTTAAAAGAATCTAAATTTTCTAATGGATCAGTATTTCCTGAACCAAATGTTACTGACATGTAACCCTCAGGAGTGTATTCTGTTATAAATTTATTAGTTACTCTTTTATAATCACCCGCAGTAAAGTTTGTCTTGTCTGATGAAGATGTTTTGTTTGGTAAAAATACTTTATCTTCCATAAGACTTTTCACCTCATACCATCTATTTGTTTCAGAAGTAAATTCTGATGAGGATGGATTTCCTGTAAAGTTAGTACCTTCTTTATGTATAATCGAAGTTACTCCCAACACGTTTTGTTCAGGTAGGAATAATTTAAAAAATGGTTTTTGGTCTTGATTACCAATTACTCTTCTGAATATTCTTGATACACCATTTACAATCGCCTCACGTTTTGTAATTGTATATGATATCAGTTTATTATTACCATCAAAATTTGGGATTTTTAATCTATTTGGTTCTCCCTTACTGTTAAATGGACTTGAGAAGTCAATATCTTCAATGGTCTCAAAAGTTTGTCCTCCACCTGATACTTGTGCACCCGCCTTAAGAATACCCAAATACCTCTCATCTTCTTTATCCCCTCTAACGGGAACATTTATGGAAAAATCAGATAACGCCACCGATGGTCTATTACCTGGTAATCTTATACCATATGTCTTAGCAATATGAAAAAGAGATCTTCTTTGTTGCGCAAAATCCAGCATAGTCTCTTGCCAAACTCTATCAATGTGATAGTGTAAATTATCACCAATTGCGGCGTTAAGGTCTAATAATACTGAATAGATTGATGCGTCATTCGTATTCTTGATCAGATCAGGATAATAATCTTTGGTTAAGTTTACGAGTTCCTCTCTTAAACCTGCAAAATCCCTTTTAGCGTATGATATTTTCTTTGACATATTATATATTAATAATTATAAAATCTGATGAGGAAAACGCACCATTATTTACTGTATAATCAATTTTAACTTTAGCGGTGTATGGTTTTGTACTTTCATCAACTAGTCTAAATAGTCTTTCATCCTCATCCTCATCAACAGTTGTTACAGGATCATCATCATTTTCAGAAGAAATTACATTAATTGAATTGATATCTAAGTTTGGTAAGTATTTTTTACATCCTTCTCTTATTTCCTCTTCAATTAGATTAAAACTAATCATGTCATTCTGATCAAATATGTACTCATAGATTCTTGTACCAAAGTCTGGTAAATAAAATCTACTACCCTTTTTGGTTAGAATTAGGTGAATTAGATTCGCCCTAACCTCTCTTTCGGGGGTTGTAGTCATCTTTAAATAATCTCCTGTCACACTTTCTCTAAAAGGAAAGTCTATTCCATAGGTTACTGCCATACTAATAAATATATTCAATACTAAAATGAGTGTAAATAAAAAACCCCTCGAGTTGAGGGGTTTTAAAAAATAACTAAATAAAACAGGTTATGAACCACATCCTTCACAATCGAACGGTGAGTCATCAGGTCTTATTGTTGGTTGTGAAACCATTTCTAAGACCGAATTGTCACTCAATAGTGAATTAGATGTTGGAGTTGGGTTTTCTTCTTTTACCTCCTCCTCATCTTTATTGTCTTGTTCTTGTGGAACAGGTTTTGTTCTTGTTGTACTTACACCCAATCCTTTAAGTGGGTCAACCGCCGAACGAGTCCTTAGATAGTACATACCCGTTTTCAATCCTAAAGACCACCCATGTAAGTGTGCCGCTAATAGTTTTGCCTTAGTCGCATTACTAATAAATAAGTTCAATGATTGTGATTGATCAATGAAGACGGATCGTCTCGCCGCCATATTCAGTAATTTTTTCTGAGACATTTCCCACACAGTTTTATAAATTTCTTTAATGTTTGTTGGGATCTCAGGTATATTTTGAACCGACCCGTTCTCCATTATCAATTTATTTTTAATATCATCATTCCATAAACCAGATTCCATTAATTCCTTAACAAGGTGTTTATTAATTACAATAAATTCACCCCCTAAAGTTCTTCTCGAATAAAGGTTTGATGTAAATGGTTCAAACGCCTCATTATTACCAAGGATTTGTGCGGTAGACGCGGTTGGCATCGGTGCAAACAATAAAGAGTTTCTTACACCATACTTAACCACCTCTTTTCTCAATGCCTTCCAATCCCATCTTCCTGATAAATCCTTATCTTTTAATCCCCACATCTGATATTGGAAAATACCTTTTTCAATCGGGGAACCTGAAATTGTTTCATATGGTCCATGTTCTTTCGATAAATCCTTAGAAGACGCCATCGCCGCAAAATAAATCGTTTCAAATATTTCGGTTTGTAAGTCGTCCGCCACTTCACTTTCAAAAGAATGTTTTAACATACAAAACACATCAGCTAAACCTTGGATACCTAAACCAATAGGTCTATGTCTGAAGTTTGATCTTTTGGTCTCTTCTGTTGGATAAAAGTTAACATCAATTACGTTGTTCAAATTTCTAACCACCTGATACACATACTCATACAATAAATCATGATTAAATTCACCATCCACAATATATTTAGGTAGTGCAATTGATGCTAAATTACATACCGCCTGTTCTGTTGGTGAACTGTATTCAATAATCTCAGTACATAAGTTAGAAGATTTGATTGTACCTAAATTCTTTTGATTTGATTTAGAATTCGCAGCATCCTTATACAACATGTATGGTGTTCCTGTTTCAATCTGAGCCGTTAAAATCGCATCCATTAACTTTCTTGCCTTTACAACTCTCCTACCTTTCCCTTCAGATTCATATTTTGTATATAGATCAGTGAAGTCTTTTGATTCAGGGGAATCATAAACATCCGATAGTCCTGGGGCTTCATTTGGTGAGAACAATGTCCAATCACCATCTTCTTTAACCCTTTCCATAAATAAATCAGGAGTCCACATAGCAAGGAATAAGTCTCTTGCTCTCATTTCTTCCTTACCGTGGTTCTTTCTCAATTCAATAAAATCGAAAACATCTGCATGCCATGGTTCCAAATAAATTGCAAAAGAACCTTTTCTTTTACCTCCTTGATTAATCCATCGTGCCACCTCATTATATGTTTTCATCATTGGTATAAGTCCATCAGACTCACCACCTGTACCTTTGATATAAGACCCTTTCGCACGTACATCATGTACATGTAGTCCTATACCACCAGCCCACTTTGAAATATTTGCAACATCTTTAATAGTTTCAAATAAACCATTGATATCATCACCTTTATTTCCAATAAGGAAACAAGAGGACATTTGAGGTCTTCTTGTACCAGCATTGAATAGTGTTGGTGTTGCGTGTGTATAGAAATGTTGTGATAGGTCATCGTATATTCTAAGACCCATTTCAAGATCTCCTTTACATATACCCAAAGCAACCCTCATGTACATATATTGTGGTCTTTCAACTATTCTTCCACCAATTTTTAAAAGATAAGACCTTTCAAGTGTTTTAAATCCAAAGTAGTCGAAATCAAAATCCCTTTCCTGTACAATTGCACCATCAATCGCGGCTCTATTCTTCTTTACAAAATCATGTAGTTCATCAGAGATGAGTGACGATTCCACACCAGTTCTCGGTTCAATAAAAGAATATAGTTCTTTGATCGCTTGTGAAAACTTTTTAGGTGTTGTTTTATGTAAGTTAGTAACGGCAACACGTCCCGCCAATTTCGCATAATCGGGGTGTGTTGTTGTCATTGACGCCGCTGTCTCAGCCGCCAATGTATCTAACTCCGTAGTTGATATCCCATCGTATATCCCCTGAGTTACTTTTAGGGTGATATACGTCGGGTCAACATATTCTAAGTTTAAGTCAGAACACAAAGCAGATATTCTCCTTGTGATCTTATCATATCTCATTTCCTCTAAGGAACCGTCTCTCTTTTTTACCTTCATTCTATATTAAAAAATTTAAAAGTCCATATCACCGAACGCAGAATCAAGGTCCTCATCGGCTTCATTATTTACACCCGCCTTTTGATATTCGGCAACTCTTTTCTCAAAGAAATTAGTTTTACCTTGTAATGCGATGTTTTGCATAAAATCAAAAGGATTCTCTACTTTAAAGTGTTTAGCGACACCTAAAGAATCTAATAATCTATCAGTCACAAATTCAAGATATTGTGACATTAAATCAGAGTTCATACCGATCAATCTAACCGGTAACGCTTCAAGAATAAATTCTTTTTCAATCTCTAACGCAGATAGAATAATTTCTTTAATTCTTTTTTGAGTTAATTTCTTAGATATATGTTCGTTATATAAATGACACGCAAAATCACAGTGTAACCCTTCGTCTCTTGAAATTAATTCGTTTGAGAACGTTAATCCCGGCATTAGACCTCTCTTCTTTAACAAAAAAATTGAACAGAAAGATCCTGAAAAGAAAATACCTTCAACCGCAGCAAATGCAATAAGTCTTTCTGCAAAAGAGTCAGACTCAATCCATCTTAATGCCCACTCCGCCTTCTTTTTAATTGCGGGAATTGTTTCGATTGCGTTGAATAATTTATTCTGTTCATCAGTATCCTTGATATATGTGTCTATCAATAAAGAGTATGTTTCTGAATGAATGTTTTCCATAGCAATTTGGAACCCGTAGAAAAACTTTGCTTCAGTATATTGTACTTCATTAACAAAGTTCTCCGCCAAGTTTTCATTGACAATACCATCAGAAGCCGCAAAGAATGCTAATACGTGTTTAACGAAGTGTCTTTCATCGTCATTTAACTTATTAGACCAATCACTAACATCTTGCATTAGATCAATCTCTTCAGCGGTCCAAAAGGATGCTTCTTGTTGTTTATAGAACTTCCATATATCATGGTGTTCGATAGGGAAAAGGACAAAACGTCCTGGATTTTCTTGTAAAATCTTTTCAGTCATTTTTTATAAATTTTTATTATTATTGTATACCGTGTGTTTTCTTGTAAAGTTCAGCCGCCCTACTTAATCCCGCCTCTTCTTTCTTGAGTTTGTGACCAAGTAAAGTGTCTTGTTCTGCAACATCGAAATCCATCATTTCGTTGTCGAATTTACAATTGATAAAGCTCACACCATCTCTACCAATTCTTGATTTGACTAATGTGAGGTTAGCCATTTTATTTTCTTTCTGTTCGAGTGTTTTCGCAACTGATATAATGATATGTGCTGTTTGTGCTTTCTTGATTGATCCACCCATATCATCTACGTTTACAATATCCGCCGATATAGAACTTCTATTACCTTGTGATGCCGTCCATAACGCGATGTTCATTTCTGAACACATTGAGTCTAATTGTCTGACAATTGCACCTTCTCCTTTCCACTCTTCGTCATAACCTCTGCCACCTCTTTCAGGAATTAAACAGTCGATATAGTCTAAAACCAACATATCTATTTTAAGACCTTGTGATTGTAATTTCAATAATTTTCTCTTGATATCACTTACAGTGGTCGCCGCGTTCTGCATCCTAATCATTTTCAACGCCCCAAAATTCTTATTTGATGTTATTTCTTGGGCCTTACCCAAAGTGAAGTCTTTGTTCTCTTGGTTGAGTACTTGTTGTTTAGCACTTAAACCTGACCAAACTGTATAATGTTTCTGTTTAATCTGTTGATTAGAATCTTCAAAAAATATTTGGACGACTGTGTGACCAGTGTTAATCGCAGTGTTCGCGAACTTAGTTAAGATAGTTGATTTTCCTACACCTGTTGGTGCTAAAATCATACCTAACTCACCTTTTGCTATTCCACCTTCTAAGAGATCATCTAACCCATCAATACCAGTTGGTATAGGGATTCTTGGATCAATATCTAAGGATATATCTAAGTTATCTGTAATATCAATTATATCGTCATCTGAAGTACCGACTTGTAGTGACTCTTGTATCATTTCAGTGATCTTGTCATAAGACTCAAAATCACCCTTTTCTATAATATCGTTTACTGATTTTAGAGTTTTTTTTAGACTCTGTTGTTTACAAAATTTAAGTGCCGTGTCTTTGACATAAGTGTTACCAACAATAGGGACTTCAAGGTCTTCTATTTGAATTAAAGTGTCCGTATGTAACTTACCCGCCAACTCATTAGATGAGTTTTCAGACATTATTTTTTGTTTTAATGTCTCATATGTCGGTACAGTCCTAAAACTCTCCGTTAACTCTTTAATATGACTTACAATGTACTTAAACGAATTGTTATCAAAGTATTTACTTTCAAGAACCTCTAATACCTGTTCTCCATACTTCGGATCTTCGATTATTGATTTAATTAGTGATTGTTGAAATTGATTGCCTAATTTTCCAAATGTCATCTCTGTCATAATACTTTAATTTTCGTTTTTTAATAAATTATACCCTAAATAGTTTGTTTCTAATTCTGTTGAGGAAAAGGTTTCGCTAAGTCCACCTAAGAACCCTCTAAGAAATGGTCGAATGTCCACAGAATATCTCACTTTTGGGTGAAAGATATGTGCGGGAATTACTCTTGAAATAAATACATCGTCATTCTGCTTAATCTCTAGTAAGAAGTACTCTTCTGTGTCTGGACCCTCATTGTTATTAGGGTCGAAAAGTGGAAAATAATGTTGATTTTCATGTAGATATTCCAAAGTTTTTTCTTTCAAATCTTGCTCAATAATTTCTGAAATTTTTTTCACATTTTTATAAAGATCTAAAGATTTCCTAACTTTGGGATTATACCCTCTCACATTGAAGAATCTTTGTACAATAATGTTACCGCTCAGGGTTAACAAAAATTCAAGTTTTGTAGTTTCGTTGTTACTGTTACTCATTTGTTTTAATTTTAATAACTCTTTTATTTTTTTCTTTACGTGTTAATCGTAAAAAAGGGTTGAGGAAGTTTATCCAAGCGTCATCTGATTTTGGTAGAACCGTAAAAATTCCATCCTCCATCATCATCTTCATGGTGTTTTTATAGGATCTTCCCTCAGGATCCAATTCATCATTTATAAGAGCGGTAATTGTTTCCCTTGCCTCATCGGTTAGAAACGGTTGGTCTAAACTCACAATACTTTCATTTAAAGAGAAGAACTCCTCCCCAAAAACTCCGTACTTAGTAACCCCCGTTAGGAGATTAGTGATTGTTTTATTGTTTTTATCTTCCTCGAATAATTTATTCGATTTATCTACAATTTCATCTAATGTTACTGGACGAACTTTTACCTCAGGAAATAGTGATAGGAATTTTTTTATCCCCATGTTCTTTATACCCGCGATATTATCTGACCTATCCCCACACATCATCTTAACGATTTTAACGTTCTGTATGTGGATATCTTCCTTCTCATAAGGAATTATATCGTTTTGTTCGTAAAGTTGTCTATGAGAAGG
>Ga0213858_10000543_pt1 | contig 17982 bp, 12 predicted proteins | sample PICome_FD_160122 | JGI IMG/M metagenome (GOLD analysis project Ga0213858, IMG submission 160122) | Coastal seawater microbial communities near Pivers Island, North Carolina, United States - PICO245 | ecosystem: Environmental > Aquatic > Marine > Coastal | place: USA: North Carolina | collected... | reverse complement strand
GCTCGATTTGCTTCCTCAGGTGTAGTAATCAATGAAAGCAGTAATGCATCAGTTGATTTTAGAGTAGAAAGTAATAATGATACCCACGCATTATTTGTAGACTCAGGAAATGATAAAGTAGCTATAGGTACATCCACTGTAGGTGATTCATTGTTAACTATAGATGGTGATGTAACAGCTACAAATATAACAGCTTCAGGTGAAATAAGTGCAAGTGGAGAAGTATATTCAGATAATATCGAAACGTTTTGGACATCATTTAACTGTGATGGAGATGCTGACTTTGCAACAAGTGTTTATGGACCAAACACACAAGGTATAAATTATTACTTTTGGAATAAAAACTGGACATCAACAACCTTAGATAGTGGTAACCCAACGGGAGACAATGTTCATAGAACAGAAATAAATTCAGGTTGGTATGTACCTTATAAAATAAGAATTGTAGAATTAGCAGGTGGTCTTCATGATGGTGCAAACTCAGCAACATCTGACTGTGAAGTAGGTTTATGGAATACTGCGGCTTCATTTAAATCATCTGATTTAGATTCAAATTCAGCAACTACAAAAGAATTTATAGTTTCTGGATCTGTTTCATTAAATGGTAATAGATGGAAACATTATTCACAAACATGTGATGTAGTATTAGAAGAAGGACAATATGTTTTACCTAGAATACGAATGGGTTCAAATATAGCAAACTTAAGAGGTCAATTTACAATAAAATATAAAAGAGTTAAATAATGTCAATAAGAAAATTTAATGAACTAGATAGAGAAACAGACAGTAGATTTGATAATGTTAAATCAGATGATAAAAGAGCATTAATAGCTGTAAGATTTGATGATTCAACAGAAAATGATAATCCATACGATGATAGTATTCAATATTTAAATAGAAAATTAGATGAATGTATTGACTCTATTAATACAAATAGGGGAAAAACAACATTCCCAGGATTTGGAACCAGTAATTCAACTGCGTTAAGAGGTAACACTACAACAATATCTACATCACAAGCAAACGCTATAATAGCTAATTCAGCTAAAACAGGAATTACTAGTGATCAAGCAAACGCTATAACAGCTAATTCAGCTAAAACAGGAATCACTAATAGTCAGGCTTCAGCTATTACAGCTAACACAGCTAAAAGAGATGCCCAATATATTTATATACCTGTTGTTTGTAATTTTTATGGTGATTTAACAACAGGTGAATATCATGTACCCTTTTCTGATGGTGAAACTGAATCTACGTCCACTACAAATAGAAGAAATCAATTTGTAGCTCCATGTGATGGTAATTTTCATAAAGTAATTATCAGAAGTAATAACAGTACTTTAGAAAGAGGTGCTGCCACAAGATTAACAGTTAAATCTAAAAAAGTATCAACAGGAGGAGCTAGTGTTACTACATTAGAAACTAAAAACCTAGATACAGCAGCAGCTGAAACACCCATATCAGCTACATTTGATAGTACTAACTCAGCTTTTAGTGAAGGTGATAGATTACTATTATCATTACAACTTACACAAGGAGCCCCTAGAGGAAACAAATCATTCTTTGTAACAGTAGTATTTAAAATAGATCAAGCGGATTTAGATTAAATATTCATAGTTTTTACTGTTAGGAGTTAAGTAAAGTCATAGTATAATATATTTATAATAAAATGTATTAATGGGTAAAATTAAAATTAAACATAGAGAACCTAAAAGAACTGAGTTTACTCCTAATGATATTGTTATTGATGTAAAAAATGGTAGACTTTTTTATAAAAGTAATCATGATATATTTAGAGTAACAGGAGTAAATATAACAACTGTAACACCTACTAATAATAATGCTATTGATCCCGCTGTAATAGATCAAATAAATGAAGCAATAGCACAAGGTGATGCTGATCTAGCCGCTCAATTAGAACAAAACGCTATAGATATAATTAATTTAGAAGCAGGAGATTCAAATTTACTTGATGACGCCGCGAATACAGAAGTATTATTTAATAATAATGGTACTATAGACGGAAATAGTTCTTTTAAATTTTTACCAAACTCAACTACTTTACAAATAGGGGCAACAACTAACATAGAAGGTAATTTTACTTTAAAAAATAATTCAACCCCCACCCCTACTTTTGATAACAGTGCAGGCGCTGGAACCCAGAACCCTGGTATTACATTGGGGGGTGAGGAGATTAATGAATCTAGTACTTCACCAGGTAGTTTTAGTGGGGGTTCACTAAAATTACAAACTCCTTTTGGCAATGTAAAAATGGGTCCAAGAAATACTGGTTATTGTCATTTTTACACAGATAGATCTAGATATTACTTTAATAAAAAAGTTGTTGTTGATGAAGGGCAAGTTTCTTCTTATAATGAATCTTTAAAATTAATGGTTAGTAATTTTAGTACAGATAGGTCTCATATAGTTATTAAAAATACTACATCAGATTGTTTAACAGAAGTTTTTGGTGATTTAATAGCTAAGGCTAAAGGTGATGCTAATGGAAAAATATCAGCCGAAAATGATATTGTAGCATTCGCTTCAGATAAAAGGCTAAAAGAAAACATCATAGAAATATCTAACCCCTTAGATAAAATCAAACAGATAAGAGGTATATACTACGATTGGAAAGAAAACGTAAAAGAAAAAGGATTTCATCCAAATAGAAAGAAAAATGAAATAGGTATGATCGCACAAGAGGTAGAAAAAATAATACCTCAAGCGATTGAACCTGCACCCTTTAATAATGATTATAAAACTATTAAATACGATAGAATTATTCCATTATTAGTAGAGTGTATAAAGGATCAACAAAAACAAATAGACGAACTTAAAAATAAATTAGATGGATATCTTTAATGGACGTTACATAATTCAAAGAATACAAGATATACAAATTGGTGTAGGGGGTATTACTGTTGATGATTTTCTTGATGATATTAATATTGATGATTTTCAGGATGATGATGATCCACCATCACCAATCCCACCCCTATTTAGAATGCAAGGAGCACTTGCTGCTAACACAAGTGATCAAATTGGATATTTAGATGAATCGGGTCCAGCAGAAAACCCACATAATTTATATAACTTTTCATTTTTATTTACTTTAAATCATAACGCTCATCTTAATTTAACTAGATTAAATTTCGATCTATCTACTTTAAGTTTTACAACTAGTGAAGTTTTCACCACAGGTAATAATCCTATAGCATTTGATGAAAATACTTTTACTTTTGATCATAATGGTAATCCTACAAATATGGGTTTTAATCTTTCATTAAAAAGATATAATGATTGTATGGTAGCAATTAATAATGGTCCAGATTCAGCTGTTATAGATGGAGATGCTTATAATACAGCTGGGGTACTTGCACCAGCTTCAGATCTTGAAACTCCTGTACGCGTACAAGAATTTGCAGCAGGAGCATTTTATCCATCTAGTGTAACTACGGGTAATTTTGGAATTGGTGATGGAGATGTTGTTTTATCTTTCCCATAAATTAAAATAATATGCCTGATAATTATCAAATTGGTAGAAATATATTTGCAATAACCCCTTCGGGGATTATAGCAATCCCATCGGGTTCTAATACCGTGGCAGGAACTGCCATATCAGCTTCAGTTCCACAAATATTAGCCGTAACATGTTCTTCTAACTTTAATAATAGATTAACTAAACTTACTACTTTAAATGCATTTGGAACAATTACTTTATCTAGTGGTAGTTCTAATTTTAGAGATACTAGAATAATTCTAAGATATATAGATAGTTCTTCTAGGGGTATAATAGAAACTATAGATGACGCTGGTCTGGGAAATGATGGTGAATCTGTTACTAAAAATCTAAGTTTCACGGATACTAAATTAAATGATACTGTAGTCGATATTCCCATAAATAATAATGACGACTCATTTTTAGTAGCTTATAGAACAATAGAAGCACTAAATAGTTCTCCTGCTTTTAATAGTTCTTTTAAAGCAGAAATAGTAGATGACGGTAGTTCTTTAAGTGCATTAACTGCTTCTATAGGTAATATGACTATAGGTTCTGGGTTTAAAATTAGAAATTCAGCATCTTTAGGAACTAATTCTTTAACAGATGGTGGTGAAGGAAAATTTACTATAACTAGTATAAATAGTGGATCTGTTGCCCTTCCTGATTTTTCAGGTACTCAAGTACAAGTAGGGGGAATGATGATAGGTTCTTCTTTTAAAGTAGGAGGATCCCCAGATACATTTTCTTTTAATGTAATACAAGAGGGTTCTGGAAAAACTAACCAAAGATTTTATCCAGGTAGAGTATCTTCTGTTTCAGCTTCATTAGTTCAAAGAATAGACCCTGATGATAATAAAAGTTTTGAGTTTTTAGCCCCTTCACAATCTGTGGGTGGAGATGATGATTTATCTGCTCTTTATATTTCATCTTCTAGACGAATAGGATTTGCTACTAAAGATCCTCTAACTGATATTGATATTAGAGCAGATGAATTTCAAATTAAAAGAAAATTAGAAGATAAAGGTTTAAGAGTTAACACAGAAGGTAACATTGAAAGCTTTGATAAAACGCCAGAATCCGCAGCCACAGGTAGTGAATTTATTTTAAATTACTCTAGGGGTATTTCTATTACAGCAGCATTTGTAAATGCTATTTTTGGTCAAAGTTTTTCTAATGACACAGACGCACAAAATTTCTTTAATAATTTAAAACCAGATGATCAGTCAACAGGTATAGCAAAAGGAGAACAAGCAGGGTTTATAACACCACCACAAGTAGGAGATACATTAGGTGCTATTAGATGGGTAGCACAATCAGGCTCAGTAGGTGATTTTGATGAAAGGGGAGCAGGAGAAGCCGCCACAATAAAAGCAGTTGTAAGTGATGGGGCATCCGATGGTATACAAGCTGATTTAATTTTTAGTGTAGCCGATAGAACAGGAGGATCAGCTCAAAAATTCTTATTAGATGCTAATGATCAACATCAATTAACTGGATCCTTAAATATATCTACACTTTTAACTACGAACGTATTATTTGCTGGAAATGCATCCTTTACTGGTGACATAGAATTAGGGGATAGTAAAAAAATTAAAAACACTAACCAAAATGGAACCTTCATTCAAGTTGTTAATGATGATTATTGGAAATTTAGCGCAAATAACCAACATTTAGCTGATTTTCAATCAACTCTTATTAATTTTAACCCTGGTGGAGCATCGGGACTTAATTTTCAAGTTGAAGGTGATACTAACCAATATTTAATTTTTACAGACTCATCTGAAGATAAAGTAGCAATAGGTACAAACACAGTTAGTGATTCGTTACTAACTGTAAATGGCGATGTAAGCGCAAGTGGAGATTTATCTATTCAAGGTTTTTCTAGTGTATCAGCCTCATTAGCAGCCGCTGGAGGTGGGTCAGCTGACAACTTAGGTAACCACACAGCTACTCAAGACCTTAACATGGGTGGATTTAATATAAATAATTCAACAGTAAATGGTGGGTCTTTCTAATTTACATATATGTATATCCGAAATTAATTAATAATAAAAGTTATGGCAACAGAAGAAAAAATCCCTTCACCATCAGACTTAAAAAAAAGTCCGGTACAATTCACAAATGACGAAATTACTAAACTAAGAACATTGCAATCTAAATTTAATAATGCTACAATTCAATTTGGGCAACTTAAAATTAGCCAACTTAAGTTAGAAGAATCAGAAACTATATTAAAAAAAGCCTTAGCAGAGTTAGAAAAGGAAGAAACCACCCTAGCTAAATCTCTTACTGAAAAATATGGAAAGGGTTCTTTAGATATAGAAACGGGCACATTCACCCCAGCAGAGTAGTCTTTAAAAATAGTCTTATATTTATTGGTGATTAGGTTATATACTTAATCACCTACTCTGGTTTGGTTTGCATTTTTTCTTTATATTTATGATAGAACCAATCAGAGAAATAACATACTAAATAAAATATAAGATGGCAGAACAAATTATTTCACCAGGTGTTTTTACAAGAGAAAACGACCTTTCATTCTTACCTCAAGGAATTGGCGCAATAGGCGCAGCAATTGTTGGACCTACAGAAAAAGGACCAGCATTTGTACCAACAGTAGTAAGAAGCTTTGCAGAATTTGAAAGACGATTCGGACCTTTAAGTGCAGAAACTTATGTTCCACAAACAGTTAGAGAATATTTAAAAAATGCAGGATCAGTTACTGTATGTAGAGTATTAGCTGGAGGTGGTTACACATATACAGATGGTACTAACGAAGTTGTAGTTATCGCTGCTTCTGGTTCAGATGGAAATGTAATGTTAGGAGCAATTTATCCTTCAAAAGCTTCATCTACACCAGACTTAAGTCAAACAACTTTTGCCCCATCTGAAGGTGTAGATGTTAGTAATAATTTTAGTATAACATTGAAAGGAGCAACAGGTGGTACTGGTGCAACAGCTGGAACACAATTCTCTGCCTCTGTAAACCCAGCTAACCAAAACTACCTATTTAAGCAATTAGGAAATAATCCGAATAATAGTAAAACAGGTGCTAATGCTTATAATGGTACTCCTGGATACACATACGTGAATTTTAAATCACTACAAACAAGTATTCAAGCTGCAGCAACTCAAGAGGTAACAACAATTACGTTCCCTACAGGTACCGATACTATTATAACATCAAGTTTACAATTTGGCCCAGCAGGTGCTAAAGGTAAAGGTACAGGTTCTATTTATTTAAGTACAGTTGATGCTTCTAATGATAGTGTATTACATACTTTATTTTACAGTAGTTCTAATTTTACAGGTGCTCCAGTAAGTTCAGGTGCAAATCCAGGACAAGTTTCAGGTTCATTAACAGCAATTGATATAGATACAAATGCTGTATTAGCGGGAACAATTACTTTTGAAAATGTAGCGATAGCCACAAATACATCTATTAATACTATACCAGGTTTATCATCTTCAAGAGCAGGCCAAGTATTAACAATAACTAACACTGAAGCAGGTTCTGTGCCAGATGCTTCAACATTATTAGGAAGTGGTACTGCATCTATTGCTACTACTACCCAAGGAGCAGATGCCTCAGGATATTTTGGAATAGCAGCCGATTCAGCAGTAATTCTTATTACACAATCTGCTGATATGGTGTATAGTGGGGAAATTGGCCAAACAGAAGGATATGGATATGCTTCTACACCATTTATTACTTCACAATTCTTAGATACTAATAAAACAACTAAGGAATTATTTAAATTCCATACATTAGATCATGGTAAACATTTATGTCATGAATATAAAGTTTCAATTGCAAATGTAAAAGAGCCAAGTGATATAGATGGAGTTGAACAATATTCTCAATTCTCAGTACTTATAAGAAGAACAAATGATAAAGATAAAAACCCAGTTATTTTAGAACAGTATAATAATGTAACTTTAGATCCAGATTCACCACGTTATATTGCAAGAGTAATTGGTGATAGATATCCACAATATAATGATACTTTAGATAAAGTTGAATTACTTGGAAATTATCCAAATATTTCAAATCTCATTAGAGTAGAAGTAGCATCAGCAGTAGCTGAAAAAGCAACTTCACCTAAATTATCTCCTAAAGGATTTAAAGTAATAAGAAACACAATCAATACAGCTTCATTTGCTACTAATTTTACATTCCCATCAGCTTCATACGAAGGAGATCAAGTAATTGGTGGAAACTATAGTTCTAAAGCATTTTTAGGATTTAAATTTATAGATAAAGAACCAGATAATGAAGCTTTCTTACAACCATTACCAGATAATAACACAGCAAACGTATCAGGTGATTTTAATGTTGAAAACTACTCAGGGCACGCTAGTTCAGGATTATGGACAGGTTCGTTAAGTGCATCATTAGATTCAACAGGAGCAACAGGTCCAACAGCTAATCAGCTTAAATTTACAGTACCTTTCCAAGGTGGTGATGATGGTATTGCGCCATACACTGTAAAACAAATTGGATCTAATATAACAGCAAATAACTTATATGGATTTAATTTAAGTACTACTTCAGCTGCAGGATATACAGGATATAAAAAAGCAATTGATATTTTATCGAATCAAGATGAATACGATATTAATATGTTAGCTATGCCTGGTGTTATCCACTCATTACACCCATTAGTATCAAATGCAGGTATTGATATGTGTGAAGAAAGAGGAGATGCATTCTTTGTAATGGATTTAAATGAAGTAGGTGCTTCAGTAAACACAGCAGTAAGCAATGTAAGTGGTTTAGACACTAACTACGCTGCAGTTTATTATCCATGGGTTAAAGTACTTGATTCTGCAAGAAATAAACCAGTATTAGTACCACCATCAGTAATTGTTCCTGGAGCTATAGCTGCTTCAGACAGAATTGCAGCAGAATGGTTTGCACCAGCAGGTTTAAATAGAGGTGTTTTAGGAAATGTAATTGAAGCTAAAATAAGACTAAACCAAGCTGAGAGAGATACATTATATGATGCTAAAATCAACCCAATTGCTACATTCCCACAAACAGGAGTTTGTATTTGGGGTCAGAAAACGCTACAAGAAAGATCAACAGCATTAGATAGAATTAACGTTCGTAGATTGTTAATTGCACTTAAGAAATTTATTGCAAGTTCTTCAAGATACTTAGTATTTGAACAAAACACACAAGCTACAAGAAACAGATTCTTAAATATTGTTAACCCATATCTAGAATCAGTACAACAAAGACAAGGATTATTTGCTTTTAGAGTACAAATGGATGAAGGTAACAATACACCAGATGTAATTGATAGAAATCAATTAGTAGGAGCTATTTACCTACAACCAGCTAAAACAGCAGAATTCATCGTATTAGACTTCAACGTATTACCTACAGGAGCTACGTTTGATGGTGGTGGAGGTGCTTCAGGTGGTGCAGGAGGTGGCGGAGGCTACTAAGAAAAGTTTAAAAGGATTATATTTATAATAGAACAATAAAATAATATAAAAAGATGGCAATATTAAACACAAATGAAATGATGTTCACAGCATTTGAACCTAAATTACAAAACAGGTTCCTGATGTTCATCGACGGTATCCCAGCATACTTAATTAAAAAAATCTCACGACCAAGTATTACTTTTGGAGAAGTAGTTTTAGATCACATTAATGTGAAAAGAAAAATTAAAGGTAAGGCAAACTGGGAAAACATTACATGTGATTTATACGATCCAGTAACACCATCAGGTGCTCAAGCAGTAATGGAGTGGGTAAGATTATCACACGAATCAGTTACAGGTAGAGATGGTTATTCTGATTTCTATAAAAAAGACATTAGAATTAATACATTAGGTCCTGTAGGTGATGTTGTTGAAGAATGGATTTTAAAAGGTGCTTATTGTCAAAATGCTAACTTTGGTGATATGGACTGGACTTCAGATACACCAGCAAACATTAATATGACTATAGTAATGGATTATGCCATCTTAAATTACTAATAATAAAATTTCTATAAAGAAAAAGCGCCTTTTTGGCGCTTTCTTTTTTCCTACATATATGTATATCCGAACTAGTTTTAAATAAATAATAACGTTATGGAACAAACACCAACAACCCCAACAATTCAAGAAGAAAAATACCAATTTCCCACTGAAGATGTTACTTTACCCTCAAAAGGTTTATTATACCCAGAAGGTCATCCTTTAAGATCAGGAGTTATAAAAATGAAATATATGACTGCTAAAGAAGAGGATATTTTAACAAACCAAAACTTTATAAAAAATGGTACTGTTATTAATAAACTACTGCAGTCATTAATTGTAACACCTGTAAGTTATAACGATTTACTTATTGGTGACAAAAACGCAATTTTAATAGCAGCTCGTATTTTAGGTTATGGTGCTGATTATACTTTTGAATATACTAGCCCTAACACAGGAGATAAAGAAGAAGTAACTGTTGATTTAACAGAGTTAGATGATAAAGAATTAGATGAAAATTTAATGATTGAAGGAAGAAATGAATTTGCTTTTACTCTTCCAACATCTAAAATTGAAATTACTTTTAAGTTTTTAACTCATGGAGATGAAGAAAAAATTCAAAAAGAATTAAAAGGTCTTAAAAAACTTAACAAGCAGTCTTCTTCAGAATTAACTACTAGACTAAAACATACATTATTATCAGTAAATGGTGATAGAGATATTAAAACTATTAGAGAATTTGTTGATAATAGATTTTTAGCTAGGGATTCAAAAGCATTTAGAAACTATTTATCAGAAATTATGCCTGATATTAATATGCAGGTTGATCTTGATTTAGAAAATGGTGACACTATCGAGGATGTAAACATTCCCCTCGGTATTAGCTTTTTTTGGCCTGACGCCTAAGTATAGGGGTATTATATTCCGCGAAATACATGATTTAGTGTTCCATGGAGGTGGTGGATTTATACACTCGGAAATATATAATATGCCCATTTGGATGAGACGTTATCATATTGAAAAGATAAATGAACATCATAAGAAAGAAAATGAAGAAATAGAAAAACAAAGAAGAAAAAATAGCCCATCTAGCAATAAGGTAGCAGGTCCTAATGTAAATCCTTCTTCAACATATAATTTTTAAGTAAAGGCATCGCAGATGCCTTTATTTTTTTTATATTTATATACGAATAATTCTATTTTTAAATGGCTAACGAAGAAGAAGAAGAAAAATTAGATTTAACTAGTAGATTAGTTAAAAATTACCAAAAAGCAAATGTTGCTTTATTGGAAAGGGTCTCTATTATGAAAGAGGCCTATAAAGAAGCGGCTAAAGAAAATGAATTAGTTAAACAAATATTACAAAACGCCCAAGCAGCTTCAAAAAATAAAAAATTATCTAGGGATTTACAACGTGAAGCAACAGAAGGTGATGTTTTAGCTAAAGAAATTGAAGTAGAAAGATTAAAACTAGAAGAAAAAAGATCACAATTAGCTGCTGATAGAATTTTAGCTGAACAAGCCGCTGAAAAAGCTAAAAAAGATGGTCTAAAGGAAGAAACAGAACTTTATCAGGATATAGTTAAAGAAATAGAGGAAGCTACAGCCCAATTAGATAAAATGAATGATGCTGTTACGGGTGTAAGAGATAAAGCGGCAGAAGTAGAAAGTAAAAGTGGCTCAAGTTTTTTTCAAGGATTAAAAGATATATTACCTTCGGGATTTACAGATTCACTAGATAATATAGGTGGTGCTTTTAAAGAGGGGGCAAAAGAAGCTAAAAAGGTTAGAATGGAAACTGATAAAGCTAACCAAGCAGCTGCAGAACTAGATAAAATAGAAGAAGTAAAATTTAAAAGAGGAGGAAAAGACCAATCTAGATTTAGATTTAAAAAAGGACAAGACCCAGGTGGAATAAAAGGAGGTCAACGTTTTATATCAGGTGATAAAGTAAAAGGTTTACAAAAGACGGCAAAAGGAGCAAAAGGAGTAGCTGGAGGTTTTCTAAAAGCATTTGGGGCAGGGTTTAAAAAGGTTGCAAAGATGATTTTTAAAGTCCTAAAAAAAGCTATGGGCCCTTTAGGACTACTAATGGAATTTATTCAAGCTATAGGCCAAGTAGACCAAGAAGTAACAGAATTAGGTAAAAGTTTAACATTATCCCGAAAAGAAGCTGAAATACAAAGATCAGCTTTCGCAAACACAGCAGCAATGTCGGGGGATATATTTGTTACGACAGAAAAACTAATAAAATCAAATACCACACTTAATAAACAATTAGGTACAGCTGTAGCTTTTAATAGCGAAATATTAGTAACTTCTACACAATTAGCAGAAAAAGTAAAACTACAAGGAGAAGAAATGGCTGGGTTAGCAGCCCAAACTATAGTAACAGGAGGATCTATGAGGGATAATTATGAAACCTCATTAGAAACTTCATACGCAATACAACAACAAACAGGTGTTGCTGTTGACCTTAGAGAGGTATTAATAGCCGTAGGTAAAACAACAGGACAAGTAAGAGCCCAATTAGGGGGAAGTACAGAAGCTATTGCTAAGGCCGTAACTACAGCAAAAACCCTAGGAATGGAATTGAGTAAAGTAGCTGCTACTGGTAAGACATTATTAAGTTTTGAAGAGTCTATTTCAAATGAATTAGAAGCAGAACTATTAACAGGTAAACAACTCAATCTAGAAAGGGCTAGGTTAGCAGCATTAACAGGTGATTATGAAACTTTAACTAAAGAAATAGCAGCTAATGCAGGTGATTTTACCGAATTTAGTAAAATGAATGTTCTACAACAAGATGCATTAGCTAAATCTTTAGGTATGCAATCTGATGAGTTATCAGACATATTATTTAAACAAGAAGTACAAGGTAAAACAGCCCGAGAATTAAGAGATATGGGTAAAGATGAGCTAGCAGCTCAACTAGAAAGAACTACAGCTCAAGATAAATTTAATGCTTCTATGGATAAATTAAAATCCTTACTAGCTGATATTGTAACTCCTCTATTACCTTTATTAGATTTATTAGGAAGTCTATTTAGTTTAATAGGTCCTATAGTAAAATTTCTTAACCCTCTTATTCAAGCATTAAGAGTAGTTATATCATCTGTAGTAGATTATATTGAAAGTGGTGGCTTATTCGGAATACTAAGGGGAAAAGGAAATTTTGATAGAACTGCCTCAGCATTTGAAGGTTATAAATCTTCTTTTTCTGGTAAAGAAGAAAAAGGACCTGCTGCTAGTATGAATGATGGTACAATTAGTCCAGAAGGTCTAGTTGTAAAATCCCCAAAGGGTTCTATTCAACTAAATAAAGATGATTCTGCAATTGTAGGAACTAATTTAGGGGGAGGTGGAAATAATACATCAAATAATATAGAAATAGATTACGATAAAATGGCAAGAGCTAACGCAGCAGCAATGTCAAATGTAACAGTAGCAAGTGCACCATTTAATTCTTGGGGTTCTAGAAGCCAAATGTCAACTGATGGGATAAACCAAAATATGATAAAAAATAGAAGAGCTGTATAATTAAATTATATGTATAATAAAACAATAATATCATGGGATTAAAAGATTTAAATTCAACATTAGACTTAGTAGGAGGAAATGATCCAGTAGGTAATATGGAGGGTCAGATAGGACCACAATTTCAATTACCTATCACAGATGCCACCCAAAAACATATAGATTCATTGCAAGAAGTACCGGGATTTACAAGTAATTCACCATTTCAAGACTTAAATGGTGTGCCTGATCCTAACTTCAATACTTTAAATGGAACAAGTAATTCACCATTTCAAAGTGCAACAGGTGATCATATGGTAGATTTACTTACACAGAATGCAGTAAGCACAAATACAGGACAAACTTATGATCCGGCGCCTAATCAATCACAATTTCAAGACTTAAATGGTTCACCTGGCCCCCAATCACAACTACCAACGGAAGCAGCATCTCAAAAACATATAGACTCGCTACAACAAGTACCTGGATTTACAAGTAATTCACCATTTCAAGATCTAGATGGGGCAGCTAATAACCCAAGTTTTGCTAGTGAAGAAGGAGCTGGACTGCAATTAAATGGTGTTGATTTACATGAAGCTCTATTAACACAAAACTACCAATACTCACATAACACACCAACAGTAAATATAAATAACGGTACTTTTGACTTAGATGGAAATACTCCTTCAGGATATGTTAACCCTGAAACAGGAGCAACTTTGGAATAAATATGGCTTTAAGAGAATTATTAACAAACCTCGAGGAGGGTATACAGTCATACCCTAACCACAATACACCCTCTACTTCAGGGGGTTTTAACTATGGGCAAAGCTCTACTCGTATTTTTGATAGTAAAACTTTTAGACAACGTAGTTATAAATTTGGAGAAGGTACTGCATTTGATAGACCTGGAAATGAATTTAGCCAAGAACCCTTAATTGGCAGAAATATAGATATTCCAGGCCCAAATGATCAACCAGGTGCTGGTGGTTTTTTGAATTTAATTGGTAGTTTAACAGATGGGTTTGTAAGAGGTGGTGTAGTTACTGCTATAGAAAGATCAGCTCAAGATGTAGCTCGTTTAACTAAATTTTATTTAACTTCAAGGGGTATAGGATTTTTAGCTAAACAAACAGCTTTACAACTTACTAATCCAAGAATACCTGTTGGAAGTACTACAATTCTTGGTATAGAAGTAAATAGAAATAGATCATTTAATTTAGGTTTAAATATATTAGCCCAAGCAGGAGTTAATTTTAGTGGTATCCATTTTGACAGATCAGGTGTAACACCTATTTTTCCCGAGGAAGATAAATATGAAAGATATTATACAAATTTAAGTTCAACTGAAGTAGCTACTGATAGTATAGGAGAGATAAACAGAAGACAGGGTATAACAGGTGGTAATAGGCTTTTAACATTATATGATTCTGCTATATTAGGTAATGGTGAAGGTACTCCTGAGGACGAAAAAGGTAAATTAGGACAATTTGTCCAAGGTATAGGTAATAAAATAAAAGAATTAACTGGAAGAGGGGGAGAAGAATTATTCGCTTATAATGGTGGGCCTAATTCACTTTATGGTATAGGAAAAACAAGAATATTAAGAGCCACAAACACAAGAACAGAAGCACTTAATACAGACTTTGATTTTCAAATTATAGAAGAAGGTACCCCTATGAGAGCAGGTTATATTCCTGCAACATATAGAGGAGCTGTTTCTTCTATAGACATTTATTATCATAGATTATTTTCAAATACCCCTAAAACAATATCATTAGGATTCCCCTCTTCATATATAAATGCATTTGGTGATGCAGACAATGTTAATAATCCTTTTGCTCCTAGTGTATTTGCAAGGGTAAATGGTGATATAGCTAGAATGTCTAGTAACTTAGCAAACATATGGAATTCACAAGGTTTTATGACTTATGATACCATTATGAAAGCAGGTATATCTGATCCCGATTCAAATAATATTAGAGATTTTAGATCAAGAAAAAGAAAACAAGGAGTTTATAGAGTCCCTAGTTTTAATTACCAAAAAACAACGGCTAATGGTAAAAAGTTTATAAGAGAACAAAGAGTTAACTTAGGTAATCCTGGTCAACTAAAACTAAAACATGGTTTTGCTTATAATGTATATGATGAAAGAACTGTAGATAAAATAAATGCCCTAGATGTAATTAGGGTAAAGGATGGAGCTTTCACAGACCAAAGATATAGAGATTTAATTAGATTTAGAATTGAAGCCGTAGATGCAGATAAACCTACAGAATCTGATGTAATGGTATTTAGAGCATTTTTAGATGACTATAGTGATAACTTTAATGCTACTTGGAATAATTTTACTTATAATGGTAGAGGAGAAGAATTATATACTTACCAGGGATTTAAACGTGATGTAAGTTTTAGTTTTAAAATAGCAGCACAATCACGCCATGAAATGATACCTTTATATAGAAAATTAAATTTTTTAGTATCACAAACAGCACCTGACTATAAAGGTACAAGAATGAGAGGTAACTTTGTTAAAGTCACTATTGGTTCTTTATTAGATAGAACCCCAGGTATAATAAATAGTGTAAATTTAAAATGGCAAAAAGATTATCCTTTTGAAATAGCTATAGATTCCCCTGAAAATGGAAGGGATACCGAAATGCAAGTATTACCACATGTTTTAGACGTATCTGTATCATTTACACCAGTACATAATTTCTTACCTAAGAAATCAGTAACAGATTCACCATTCATATTCTTGCATGAAAGAAATGGAAAAATTCCTGATGCTAGAAAATGGTATAGAAGAGGAGCCGCTGAAAACTTAGATGAAGCTTCAATAGAAGGTCAACATAATAGAGGTTTAGGAACCCCCATAACAGATATAAGTAGTATTCCTGAAGAATCTGTAGCAAATGATTTACGTAAAAAAGAAAAAGAGTTAGAAGAACAACGACAAAGAGATGCAATAGAACTTGCAAATGATCCTGTTGTTCCAGGTGATGATGAATTTGATTGGAATGATATATATCCAGATGATGATGAATTTGATGATATGGAAATAGAAGAAGAATTAGAAGAAGGATCTGCATTTGCAATGAATGATAACACAGCCATAGCAGCTCAAAATCAAGATAATAAAGATCAAGAAGCTAAAGCTGCATTAAATAACCAAGCAGACCAAACAAATCCTACACCTAAGGCGGAACCTAAAATAGACACAGGAATAGGTAGCCCAACGTGGATTAAACAACAAGAAGAAGAGTGGAAAAGGGACTTAGAAAAACAAAGACAAGCCCGTAATAATATGAGCAATGTTAGAACATAAGATATGAGTAGATTAAAATCCATAATAAAAAAAACAGGAGCTAGAGGACAATTCTATAAATATATTAAATATCCCGAGGTTCCCCTATCTTTTAATGATATATATGTAATAACAAAAATAGAAGATAGATTGGACTTATTAGCTAATCAGTTTTATAATGATGAATCGTTATGGTGGATAATATCTATTGCTAATCCAGGTTTAGTAAAAAGAGATTCGTTTTTTGTCCCCGGGGGAATACAATTAAGAATCCCAGCCGACACTCAATCTATTATAGATGATTTTAACAGGTTAAATTCTTAGTATAATGTCTATATTTAAGGAAAGTTTTAAAGATTTTGTTAGAAAACAAATAAAAATTAGGGAAGCAATTATCTCTCATGGTAATAGTTTTGGTAGTGATTCTCAATCAGCTAGAACTAATGCCCCCAAAGTAGACTTATCCAATTTAGGTGGACCTAAAGAACTATCCTTACCCTCCCATGCATTTTACACAAACACAGTTAATAGACAATGTACTATTAGAATGTCATCTGGTGTTGATTTAAGAGAAGATAATGAACTTATAGTAGATAATAGTAATACATTTGAAAGAAAAGACGATTTAGTAAATGAGGGATTAGCACTTAGATATGTTTTAGAAGGTGGAACTCCTATGATAGATAAATCTGTAGAACAAGTAAGTACAGAAACTGAAGGTAATAAAACAACAACGAAAAGTAAAATCAGACTAAGACAAGCAGCAAGATCAGGTTTTACAGGAGCTAGTAAAAATAGATTTGGTCAAACATATGGAGACCCATCTATTAGAGCTAATTCAAGTGATGGCTATGGCATAGTTCCTATGCCCGGAATTAAGGATGCTAATATAAGAACAGCATCCGCTTATGGGGGTGTAAGAGAAGCAAAAGTTGAATTTGTTTGCTATAACCTTAAACAATTAGAAATATTAGAAATTTTATATATGAGACCTGGTTATCCTGTTTTATTAGAATGGGGTTGGACACCTTATATAGGTAATGATGGTAAAAGAGAAACTTCATTCCCCTATATTTCAGAATGGTGGGATCAAAATTCTACTATGGAAACTATAAATGAATTAGTAATACAAAGAAAAATAGACACTGGGGGAAATTATGATGGTTTAGTAGGGATGGTAAAAAATTTCAACTATACAGCTAGACCTGATGGAGGATTCAATTGTACTACTGAATTAACAGGAATAAGTGAAACCATAGAAGCTTTAAAGGGCAGAGCAGATATATATGATATTGAGGAGGGTAGGTTCACAACAGCATTAGAAGAATTTTTAAAAGATATATTAGCATATAGTATATATGCCGATAGTACTACAGTAGATGCTAATGAAGCAGAGACAGCTAGAAAAATTGATAGTGCTACAGGTGGTGTATATAAGGTTCAAAAACTTCAAAAAAGATGGAATAGATTTAAGAAAAAAGTCCTTTCAAAAGCAGAAGAATTTAATCTTTATTCGGCACCTACAGAGGTATTTGATTACTTAAATCTTAATTGGTTAAAAGATCATAAAAATATACCTAAAGAGTATAGTAATTATGAAGATGCTTATAGTTCAAATGAAGATAAAAGTAAAGATATTAAAAAATTAATTTTAAATAACTTTGTACTTTATAAAGATCAAT
>Ga0213858_10000541_pt1 | contig 18000 bp, 8 predicted proteins | sample PICome_FD_160122 | JGI IMG/M metagenome (GOLD analysis project Ga0213858, IMG submission 160122) | Coastal seawater microbial communities near Pivers Island, North Carolina, United States - PICO245 | ecosystem: Environmental > Aquatic > Marine > Coastal | place: USA: North Carolina | collected... | reverse complement strand
GAGTGACATTGTGCCGCGGCAGACAACGTCGATCTGGTCATCGATAATGTCACGTCGCACACCCAGAAATCTTCGCCCAACTGTCAGGAAGCCCATGGCGGCAGCATCTTCCGGACGCGCATCCGGTAACTGGTCGGCGGCGATCTGCAGCATGAGAAAGCGATCATAGGGCATATCATCCTTCATGGCGTTGATCAGCCAGTTTCGATACGCCCATGCATGAGTCCAGAATCGCTGTTCGCGACCGTAGACATAGCCTTTTGTGTCGGAATAACGGGCAATGTCCAGCCATTGTCGAGTGCGGTGTTCGGCGGTGGCGGGATCTTCCAGCAGTTGATCAACAAGGTTGGCCCACGCATCGGGATGCTGAGAGTGCACAAATTCCTTCACCGTCCGGGGACTGGGTGGCAGACCGGTCAGTGCGAAACTGAGCCGACGGACGAGCGTGCGTCGATCTGCTGTGGCGGAAAAATTCAGTTTGTGCCGCTGGAGACTCTGCAGCAGAAATGCATCAACGGGAGAGCTGGCAGAGTTTACGGGAACGGGCGGATCCTGCACGGGTTGGTAGGCCCAGTGGCGGGCCGCTCGTTGTGGAATGGAGTCTGCCAGTGGTGCTGCCGTTGCGGGCCACTTCATCCCGGCCTGAATCCACGCTTCCAGAGCGTCGATTTCGGATGGCTTCAAAACTTCATCCGGAGGCATCTTCAAAGTACCTGATCGGAGAACAGCCTGCAGCATCAGGCTGTCCGTCGGATGTCCCGGAACAGCGGCAGGTCCGTGTTCACCACCCAGCAGGACAGCGTCCCGGGAGTCCAGCCGCAGGCCGCCGGATTGTTCGTCCGGTCCGTGGCAATCCACGCAGTATTGTGTCAACAGTGGGCGAACAGAGGATTCAAACTGGTCCCCCGCTTCATCTGACCGAGCGACTTCGATGCCGCAGAGGGCAACGCACCAGCAGACCGTGTGGAGAGTTGCGCGGTGCAGTGGAGTCGGGAAGCCCCGAGGCATCGTTGGCATCCTGATGTTCCGAAAGGTTATGATGAGTTAACGCGGGCCCTCGTATTCTCATCGACGGTTGTGGCAATCACAAGTCCCTGTCAGCGGCCGTGCTGTCAGCCGCGAAGGAATTTCGAAGAAAGCGTGATGCTGAAGATTCATCTCTTCACGATCAGCGAGATCAAATTCAAGGTGGTGACGGGAATGCGAATCGTCTTTTTCATGTGTCTGGGTTTGGTTGCGGCTCAGTCCGAACTGTTTGCTCAGGCACAGCAATCCGCCGGAGAATACGACGAGTTTGGAATCTATGCTGCAACGGCTCCGCGCGCCGCTGAAGCTGAGCCTGTGACAACGATGCTTCCGCTAAAGCCAGCCCCGAACAGTCGCATCGTGCTGGTCGGCAACACGCTTTTCGAAAGAAATGGAGAATTCGGGCAATTTGAAGCCATGCTGCAGCAGCAGTTTCCGAATGCGAAACTGACGGTGCGACATCTGGCCTGGTCAGCAGATGAAGTTGCAGTGCAGCCACGCCCTGCGAATTTTGCCGATACAGAGCAACACCTGACCCATGAAAAGGCGGACATCATCCTTGCCGCATTCGGATTCAATGAGTCGTTTGCAGGGGCGGAGGGTCTGGATCAGTTTCGCGAAGAACTGACTGTCCGGGTCCGCCAGCTGCAGTCGCGTTCCTTCAATGGCCGCGGTGCACCGCAGGTGGTGCTGATCTCGCCGATTGCATGCGAGAACGTCGACGGTGTCGCGGCTGCGGATCTGAACAACGAGCGGTTGCAGCTGTATCTGGAAGTGATGCGCGAAACCGCCACGGAACTGGGGGCCGGGTTTGTTGATGTCTTCAGTCAGACCGAGCAGGAGATGCGGAGTCCCGGGTCGGATTTGACGATCAACGGAATCCATTTGAATCAACAGGGTGATCTGGAATTTTCGAAGACTCTGTTCAACGGACTATTTCAGCTTCCGCCACCGCAGCCGGACCCCAAACTGACAGCAGCGATTGTCGACCGGAATCAGCAGTACTTCCGCCGGTTTCGCCCACTGAATACGTTCTATTACACGGGAGGCCGAAACGGGACTTATGGCTATCTGGATTTCCTGCCGGCGATGCGCAATTTCGATTTGATGGTCCAGCATCGTGATCAGCGAATCCACGATCTCGCGGCCGGTCGACCGGTGCCTGAACAGCCGGATGACTCCGGGCTGCCGCAGTTGCCGGCTGTGGCACAAAGTCGCGGTGCGAACGAGTGGTTATCTGCGGCTGAAGAAAAGAAAGCGTTCCGCATGGACCCTCGGTTTGAGGTGAATCTGTTTGCGGGTGAAGAGGAGTTTCCGGAGATTGCCAACCCGATACAGATGCGATGGGATTCCCGCGGGCGGTTGTGGGTCAGCTGCTCCACGACATATCCGCATATCTATCCGGGAAATGAGCCGGATGATCGGCTGGTCATTCTGGAGGACACGGATGGAGATGGTCGGGCGGATACCGCGAAGACGTTCGCTGACGGGCTGCACATTCCCCTGTCTTTTGAATTCGGTGATGGAGGGGTCTACGTTTCTGAACAGCCCTGCATGACATTTCTGAAAGACACCGATGGCGACGATCGAGCGGATGAGCGAACCGTCATCCTGTCCGGATTTGGAACCGAAGACTCTCATCACTCACTGCACGACTTCACGTGGACGCCCGACGGAGATCTGATTCTGAGAGAATCGGTCTTCCATCATTCGCAGGTGGAGACTCCCTACGGTCCTGTACGACAGCAGAACAGCGGCTGGTTCCGTTTTGAACCGAGAACGCATCGGCTGCTGAGTTTTGGTACCTACAGCAGTACGAATCCCTGGGGTGTGACCTTTGATGACTGGGGCCAGCATATGGCCAGCCATCCGGTTTACGCCGCCGCTTTTCATTCGCTGGATCCGCCTTACCCGGATCAGCACCCGGGTCCTCGAGGGCTGCAGGCTTATTCGGGTGTCTGCGGTCACCAGATTGTGCAGACGCAGTCGTTCCCGGATGAATTGCAGGGGCACTTCATCAAGGTGCGCTACAAGCCCACGAATCGAGTGGAGATTCTGAAGTGGAAGGAGGGGCCTTTTGGCTTTCAGGAGGAGTACGTCGGAGACCTTCTGTTTTCCACAAATCTCAGCTTCATTCCGGTGGATTTGCAGTTTGGTCCTCGGGGCGACCTGTATGTCTGCGACTGGTACAACCCCGTGAAGGGTCATATGCAGTACTCCCTTCGTGATGACCGTCGGGATCGGCATTCCGGCCGGATCTGGAGAATTACGGCGAAGAACCGCAGTCTTGCGGAACAGCCAAAGATCGCGGGTGCGGATGTGTCGGAGGTGCTGGATCTGCTGAAGCGGCAGGAGCCGGCGGTGCGATATCTTGCCCGCCGCGAGTTGCGGAATCGCGATGGCAATGAAGTTCTGCGAGCCATGGAAGAATGGATCTCTGCTTTGCAGCAGGACGATCCGCGATATGAGCATCACCTGCTGGAAAGCGTCTGGGTTTGCCGCAGTATCGGGCTGGCAACAATGGCGGAATCCGTTGACCTGCCACAGCCGACCGCGGTCAGGGACAGCGACCTGCGGCGGATGCCGACTCTGCTGATACGAACGTTGCTGGACAGCGACAACCATCTCGCTCGGGCTGCGGCAACGCAGCAGTTGAGGTACTGGCACATCTGGATGAGTGACGGGATTGCCCTGCTGCGAAAGTCGGCGAATGATCCCAGTGGAATTGTCAGAATGGAGGCGGCAATGGCTGCTTCCTGGATCGGCAGCAGGGAAGCCTTTGATGCCATGCTTGATGTGCTGAAGTATCCGCGCAGCGGTCATACGGCTTATGCAATTCGTTGTGCACTGGGGTCGCGGACGCTGCGGCGATACTGGGAAGGTGATCTGCAGTCACCCGTTCCCGGGATTCTGCAGGCGGCGGCCCGCGAAGACCGAATCAGCGAGCCAAAGCCTACACGTGAAGAGCGTGCTTTTGACAAGCAGTCGGATCTGAAGAGTTTGTGGATCAGCTGTGTTCCTGAACGCATGCTGTTTACCACTCGACAGTTTGTGGTCAGGCCTGGGCAGCCTGTGAAACTGGTGTTTTCCAATGCGGATGCGACGAATCACAATCTGGCGATTCTGATGCCAGGAGCTGAAGAAGAAGTTGGAGCAGCGGCCAATGCAATGGCGCGCGATCCACGAAATGCCATGTCGGACTTTCTGCCTCCGCAGAAGAGTGAGATGATTCTGCAGGCGACGTCGATGATTGGTCCGTCACGCAATTCCAGAATCGACGTGCTGCGATTCACAGCCCCCGAAGAGCCCGGGATCTATCCGTATCTGTGCACTTTTCCCGGGCACTGGGTTGTCATGAATGGCCGCATGGTCGTGGCCGAGTCGGACGCTGCCGCGGAAGCAATGTTGCAGGAGAGTCTTCCGAAAGTGGTTCGGGAATGGTCGATCGAGGATTTCCCCGATGTGCCTGCTGAACTGAAGGAGGAGTCGGACGAAGTCATCGCCAGGGGAATGACGGCCTTTGTACGGGCTCGCTGCAGCCAGTGTCACATGATTTCCGGTCATGGAGTGAACCTTGGTCCAAAGCTGACGGAGTCAGTGAAGAAGCTGAAAGGGAGAGAATTGCTGCGGCATATTCTGGAGCCGTCACTGACGATTCACGAAGACTTCCAGGCACAACAGTTCCTGCTGCTCGACGGGCGGGTGATTACCGGAGTTGTGATGCAGGAGACCGACGATGACCTGCAGGTAGCGACCAGCCTGCTGACCCCCGGAACACTCACACAGGTTCGTCGGTCGCAGATTGAAGAGCGACTGCCCTTGCGGACGTCTCCCATGCCGGAAGGGCTGTTGAACACGCTGACGAAGGAGCAGATTCTGGATTTGCTCGCTTTCGTTGAGCGGGGTGATTACGAGCTGCCGGAACACCTGCGGCACATGCATCAGCACAGAGAAAAGCCGAAGCAGCAGGAAGGCCGTTGAGGAATTAGAAGCGGGCCTGTCTCTGCGACAGGTATTCGACCAGCGCTGTGTCAAAGGGCATGCTGGTGTCGAGCGGAACATAATCTGCGCCGATGGACTGGCACGTGGTGCGATACTGAGTACGCAGATCATCGAGGGCCTGCAGATAATCCGCTCTCACGGAACTGGCGTCGACGATTTCGTTGTCGTCAGACTCCGGTTCCAGCAGATCGACACTTCCAGTGAAGGGAAATGTCACTTCCGCTTCATCGAGAATGTGAAACAGGATGACATCATGTCCGCGAAACCGCAGGGCACGGACGGCCTGCAGAATCTCGTCCGGATCATCCAGAAGATCGGACATGATCATCATCAGGCTGCGATGGCGAATCATCGATGCAGCGCGGCGAAGGTTTTCCGCGATCAGACTGCTTCCGGACGGTTTGCATTGCTGCAGGACGGCGAGGATATCGGCGAGATGTGAACGACGACTGCGAGCCGGCAGGCTGGCGCGCAGTTTTTCGTCGAATGTCATCAGGCCGACGGGGTCCTGCTGGTGGATCATGAGGTAGCTGATCGCTGCTGCAAGACAGATGGCGTAATCAAATTTGGTCAGATTCTGTCGCCACGTGTATCCCATACTGCGGGACAGATCCATCAGCAGATAGCCGGTGATATTGGTTTCTGCCTGATATCGCTTGATGTAAATTCGATCAGTGCGGGCGTAGACCTGCCAGTCAATATCGCGGGGATCATCACCCGGCTCGTAGCGGCGGTGCTCGCTGAATTCGACGCTGAATCCCTGAAACGGACTGGCGTGCAAACCAGACAGCAACCCTTCGACGATAAATCTCGCGCGCAGGTCAAGCCGGGCGATATTCCGAATCACTTCGGGTTTGAGGTATTGTTCGGCTGAAGTCATTGTGAATCCCGACGGTGTACCGCGGTGTGCTCGGTGTCATCGCGGGATCAGATCATGACAGCTGAGCGGCCATCTCACCAGCGTGATAGCTGCTGCGAACAAACGGCCCGCTGGCAACCATGCTGAAGCCCAGCAGCTTTGCCTGCTCGCCGATTTCGTCAAACTCTTCGGGCGGAAGAAACCGCTCCACGGGAAGATGTTCGGGGGACGGCTGCAGATACTGCCCGAGAGTCAGCATGTCACAGCCAACTGCACGCAGGTCGGCAAGAACATCAAAGAGTTCTTCGCGAGTTTCGCCGAGGCCCAGCATCAGGCCGCTTTTCGTTGGCATACCGGGAGCTTCATCGTGGACCTGCTGCAGCAGGTCCAGTGTTCGTTGATAATCAGCATTCCGACGCACGCGGTGGTACAGGCGTGGAACTGTTTCGGTGTTGTGATTGAACACGTCCGGCCGTGATTCGATCACTCGAGCGACAGCGGCACGGTCGCCTCGAAAGTCGGGCACCAGAACCTCGACCTGTGCGCCGGTTCGTTCCCGCACGGCAACGACGGTTCGGTACCAGTGTTCAGCCCCGCCGTCCGGCAGGTCATCACGTGTGACTGAGGTGAGAACGACGTATCGCAGACCGAGCCGTTCTGCGGCCTCGGCGACGCGTTCCGGTTCGTCGAGTTCCAGTTCTTCGGTTTTTCCCTTGGGAACGGAACAGAATCCGCAGGGGCGTGTGCACACATTGCCACCGATCATGAAGGTGGCTGTCTTTGTGGACCAGCATTCGGTTCGATTCGGGCAGCGGGCACTCTCACAAACGGTTTCGAGATCAAGATCCGCGATCACATCGCTGGTGTAGGCCATCCCCGGTTGCGGCAACGGACGCTTCAACCAGCGGGGCAGCCGCCTTACGGCAGCACCCGGGTCTGTCGTGACGGGGTGATTGTGACCTTCATGATTCTGATTAAGAATTGGCAGATCGGTCATGGATCAATGCTCTCGTTCGTCGAAGGAATGGATGTCCTGAGTGAATATGGTAGTCAGGAAATCCCAGCTGGTTACAGAGATGCACCGCAAGGCTGGAACGAATCTGATGCATGGGAGTGGGTCGGACACGTTCGGCGTTGAGAGACGACAGTCGTTGTCCCAGCAGACCACGGCCGATTTCCCGCATTTCGTCCAGCCGCGGGCAGACATTAAGGAACAGCCCGAAGGAGGTCACTTCTTCTTCCAGGCCGAGTCCCAGTTCGGCAACAACGCCGTGTCGTCCATAGACGGCCGCCCTGTCGTCGTCTCGGATTGTTGCTGAAACCTGCATTTCAGCACACGTGAGCACGACAGCCTGCTGAATGTGGCGGCGAAACTGGTCGTGTGAGATGCCGAGTTCACGAAGGGACACAATGATGTAAGCTGCAAGTTGTCCGGGTTGGTGCAGGATGGCGTGCCCGTCCCGGCGTAATCGATGAACCCTGATCAGGCGGGATTCCAGCTGTCGAGGTTCTACAGGGAGTTCGAGCAGGCTGGCGCCGGCCCCAATGCTGACCGTCGGCGGATGCTCACAGAGCAAAATGACCGCCTGCACGCGGCTTTGACGGGATACTTCATGGACCATCAGTTTCTGCAGGGCGACGACTGACGGCAGATCGACATTTCCCAGCAATCGCACTTCGGCGGTACTGCGGGTCTGTTCAGAGAATTCATCCCAGTCGATCTGTGCCATAGTCCTGGTGCAGTTCTGAGCGGCCCCGGGGGCAGCGTTGAGCGGTCTTGGAGGTGCAGTTTCGTGGTCAATGCAGGGAATTATAGAGAGGATTTTCACAGCGGAGTTATGTTTCCTGTGCATTCCGTCGAGCTTTCGGAACCCGGTCCGGTTGTTTCGAAAACAGGACTGCCGCAAAGTCTGCCGCAAACCGGTTTTAGGATTTTCAACGACGGAGAATCTGCTGCAGCCGATCAATGGCGGACCTGTCCGATTTGTCTCAACGGTCTATCGTTTTTTGGGGCCAGTTCCATTTCAGGGTCGCCGGAAAAGTACGTAATCGGTAACAGCCGATTTTCGGAGGGAATGATGGGATACAGAAATCTCAAAGACTGTGTGATCGATCTGGAGCGACATGGCCACCTGATTCGGTTACCCAACGAGGTCAGTGCGGAGCTGGAAGCGGCCGAGATTCACCGCCGGGTGTGTGAAAACGGCGGCCCGGCGATCTACTTCGAGCGAGTGGCTGGTTGCCGGTTTCCAATGGTCAGCAATCTGTTCGGGACACTGGAGCGGGCAAGGTTCATTTTTCGGGATGCGTTGCAGTCGGTCGGAAACCTGGTACAGCTGAAGAAAGATCCCACGTGGCTGCTGAAACATCCGTTGCAAATCCCCGGCACGCTGCGAACGGTCGCCTCGATGAGGTTTGCACCGCGCCGAAGCGGGCCAATCATGGAATGCGAAACAACTGTTGACCAGCTGCCACAATTGAAAAGCTGGCCAATGGACGGGGGGGCATTCGTCACGTTGCCGCAGGTGTATACGGAAGATCCGGAGAAGCCGGGGTACATGGGATCCAACATCGGGATGTACCGAGTGCAGCTGAGTGGCAATCAATACGTGCCAAATAAGGAGGTCGGCCTCCACTACCAGCTGCATCGGGGAATTGGGTTCCATCATTCAGCGGCAATCGAAAAGGGAATCCCGTTTCGTGTCAACGTGATGGTTGGTGGTCCCCCTTCGCTGGCCGTCGCGGCCGTGATGCCACTGCCGGATAATTTTCCCGAGGTGGCTTTTGCCGGAGCATTGTCTCGCCACGCGGTCAGGATGGTTCGGATTCCAGGCGCACCGATGATCTGTGCCGAGTCAGACTTTTGCATCTCGGGCACTGTGGATCCGGATCGAGTGCTTCCGGAAGGTCCATTTGGTGACCATCTTGGGTACTACAGCCTGGAGCACGACTTTCCGGTGATGAAGGTGGACGCCGTCCGTCATCGCAAAGATGCGATCTGGCCATTCACGGTGGTCGGACGACCTCCACAGGAGGACACAATTTTTGGCGCTCTGATCCACGATTTGACCAGCCCCGCTATCTCCGCGGTGATCCCCGGCGTTCATGCTGTTCATGCGGTTGATGCTGCAGGCGTGCATCCGTTACTCCTTGCCATTGGCAGCGAACGCTACGTGCCCTGGGCTGAGACACGCCAGCCTCAGGAGTTGCTGACAAATGCCAACGCAATCCTTGGTCAGGGGCAGTTGTCGCTGGCCAAGTACCTCTGGATCTGTGCTCGCGAGGACGATCCGAGTCTGGATATTCACGACATTGAAGCGTTTTTCTGCCACATGTTGTCGCGTGTGGACTGGACACGTGATCTGCATTTTCAGACTCGAACAACGATCGATACGCTGGACTATAGTGGGGCCGGGTTGAATGCCGGCTCAAAGCTGGTGATCGCTGCTGCTGGTCCGCCCTGTCGCAAACTTTCGACGGAATTGACCGGAGACACGTGGTTGCCGGAGGGCTTCTCAAATCCTCGTGTCTGTCTGCCTGGCGTCCTTGCTGTCACCGCTCCGGAGCACGGCAGTACGCCGCACTGCAAAGATGGTAAAGCCGATCAGTTCTGCGAGGAACTTGATGGTCAGGCCGGAAGCTGGCTGGAAGGCTGGCCTTTGGTGATTCTCTGCGATGACAGTGAGTTCTGTGCGGAATCGCTGAGAAATTTCCTGTGGCTGACTTTCACCCGCAGCAATCCGGCGGCAGATGTCTACGGAGTGTCTGCGTTCACCGATGACAAACACTGGGGCTGCCGCAGTTCACTTGTCATCGATGCCCGGCTGAAGCCGCATAATGCCCCACCACTGGTTTCGGACCCGGACATCGTGCGGAGGGTTGATCAGTTGGGGGCGCCCGGTGGGCCATTGCACGGATATCTCTAGGCGTCATTAAGAAACACCGCTGCTCAGGCAGGAATGCCGAGCAGCGGTGTTCAGTTTTGTCGTGCCGGGGCGGATGCTCGAAGGCGATCCGGTTCAGCTGTTCAGTTCCGAGTTGGGATCACTGACAACGCCCAGGAGCGCTTCATCGATTAGCTGCAGCGCACGAGCAGCTTCTGAATGTGTCGGCAGGTCGATCATCTGATCTGTCTGCTCGGTCCGCTCAGCCAGAATGACTTCCGGGCTGAATTCGACGATCTGATCAGACTGTTCGGCTGCCTCGACGGCGGTTGCCTGTGGTGACGTTGGACCCAACAGAGATTCCGGCAGTGCCGCAAGTTGCTGCTCTGCCTGAGGAAGTTCTGTTGCTGCCTGGATCACGAAGACACCGGAGTCGCTCCAATTACTCGCTTCCCCCAGGGAATTAAACGATCGGGCCCAGTAGCGGTATGTACCATTACCGAGTGCCCTGTTATCCGGCAGTGTGTACACGGCATCTGTTCCGGTCGGATCAAGCTGGAACGAGCGAACCTGCAGGATCAGCATTTCGTCACGTTCAAGGTCTCGAATCAGCAGTTCGTATCTGAAGCTGGCCTGATGGTGGGTCCAGCGGAAGACCGGCGTGCTGTCGTTGACGGTTCCGCCAGGTGAGATCAGCCGTGGTGTCACAGGATTCGGTACATCGATACGGATTCGGAGTTCGTCGCTCCAGTTTCCGACGTCTCCGGAATTATTGACTCCGCGAACGCGAGCGATGTAGGTCAGTTCAGAAAGGCGATTGTTGTTCGGAACGGTGTAAGACTTTTCCGTCAGACCCGTTTCAGACAACAGCAGCGAGCGATCACCGGTCTGACTGTCCACGAGGTACAGTTCAAATTCATAAGCCGGGGAGTCGGTATCGATTTCCCAGACGAATGTGGGATTCGCGACATCCACAGATCCTGCGGGGTTGGAGACAGGGGCCACGATGGTTGGTTTGAGCGGCGTTGGTTCGTCAATCACGAACGAATACGCCTGACTCCAGGGAGCTACTTCGCCTGCAGAGTTGATGCCGCGTACCCATGCGCGGTAATTGCCCTGGGTCAGGTCACTCAGTGAGGTGAAGCTGAGATCAGTGATGTCATCGCGACGCACAATCTGATATTCGGCTGTCGAAAGGTTATTGACCCAGAGGTCATAGCGGACAGCACGATCGGCCGCCTCCCATTCGAATGTGGGATTCAGCGTCGTAATCAGACTGGATCCATCGCTCGCGGTGGGTCCGGTCATTCGAGTTCGGTTGGGTGGCAGCACATCTACGGTGAAGACGAGCGGCTGGCTCCAGATACTGGGATCGCCGTTGCCATTGACTGCGCGAATCCACGCGGTGTAGGTGCCCTGCTCAAATCGCGTCGGGTCATAAAAGGTTGAAGAGCCAGGCAGGTCAGTCTTCCGCAGATACTGGGCTTCACCCGTGGAGTCATTGTTCACCCACAGGTCGTAGAACGCTGCTCCGCCTGCCGGATCCCAGACAAATCGAGGATTAACGCTGGTTGTGAAGCGGAATGGCGCGGTCAGTTGCGTTGACTCCGGTGGTGGAGAGTCGATGATAAACTCGACTTGCTGACTCCATTCGCTCAGTTCACCGACCGAGTTACCGGCGCGGACACGTGCCAGATACGTGCCGTCGGCAAGGGAATCAAAGTGCTTGTAGGTATTGCCGATATAGTTGGTCTTGTAAATCACACGCTCGCCCGTGCCGGCATTCTTGACGATTAGTTGGTAAACGGCGGCGTTTCTGGCTGTTGTCCATTCAAAGGTGGGAAATGAGCTGCCAACTTCTCCGGTCGGTCGGATCAGCTGCGGAATACCCGGCAACGGCACATCAATGGAAAACGCGAGGTCTTCGCTCCAGTCACTCACGGACCCATCCGGCGCGACGGTGCGTACGCGGGCGACAAAGTCACCTTCCGGGAACTGTTCGAGCGCTTCATGCAGTGTTCCCGTGACATTCTGCGTGTAGAAGCCAAGCCCGCCGCGTGTGACGTCGTCCACCTCAAGCTCGTAATAATCTGCATTCGCACCGACCGTCCACTGGAAGACCGGCAGCGGCTGCGGGAGTGTGCCCGTGGGTGCCAGCATGGTGGGCGTCGTTGGCAGAGGGATCACGTTGCCTGTCAGCGTGTACTGGCCAACGGCACCGTATTCGTCGGTGCTGGCCACTTCGATGTAGTACACACCGGCGGAGACGTTTGCCGCAAGGGAAGCGCTCAAAGCGTTGGTTGGGGCGTCCTCGGCGATCAGGTTTCCTGAGGAATCGTACAGACGCAGAATGGCGTCCAGATTCGTGCCCTGCTTCAGATTTCTGCCGGGGTAAATGACATTCAGGTCAAGACCGTTCACGGCAAAGGAAATGTCGCCCGTGTTCGTTTCAAAACGCATCACATCGGCATCGCTGTTCTGCTCAAGAACTCCGGGGATGGTGATGTTGGCAGAATTCACGAACAAAGGCGTTGCTGTGTTCACCGAGTTGCCAAAGTCGTCCGCACGAAAATTGAACACGCGATTCTGCCGGCGAGTCATCGTCGTCATGTCGTCCTGGATGTTCGTGACGGAGGAGGGCGTGGGACCTCTCCACCATGTATCACGATTTGTTCCATAGCCAACACCCATAATCGGTGCTGAGAACGGCGTACCACCGTAGTAATCCTGCAGCTTGTTTCCATTGGCGTCATATTCTGCCTGGTGGTTCAGCCCGAACGTGTGCCCAGCTTCATGCGAAATCACTGTCGCGACGTTGTGACCGCCAAATCCAACTCTGCTGGGAAAAGCAAAGCAGGTGTTGGAAGCACCGTTACTGAAGGCATTCAAAAATGCGACGCCGCCGGCGCCCGGGATCCATCCACCGTTCCCACCAATAACGACTCGAATCGATTCAAAGTTCCGGATCGCGGCTGGCTCGACGGTACTGACGTTGACGTTGAAGAGACTGAAATCTTCTGAGACCCGATACCAGATCTCTTCCATCCGCCGCAATTCTTCGCCGCTGAAGTCGCTGGTGTCGCCATCGAGATCGAATGCCGGGGTTACGATTGGCTGATTGCCGTTGTTACTGGCCCAGCCAGCATCCGTTTCCGTGTGGCCATCGAAATCCAGATACAAAGTGACCGGTGCACCGCCAAGGCTGTTCAGCACTGGTACGTCCAGTGTCAGCAGTCGCCTTGCTTCCAGGTTTTCGCCGCAGTGCGAAGCCTGAACGGTCTTTCGCCTGCGAGACTCATTGCCTCGGAAAAAACTGCTGAACAGGTTCCGAACGCTGTAGTTGGAAGCCATCTTTTGATCCCGACAGATACTTCTTGGATGCAAAGCAGGTAAACCCGGCGCGCAAAGCGTACCGGTTTCTCCTTCTCGATATCGGACGCACAGCCCACCGAGAAACCAACAGAACAGTGGGCAACCCAACGAAAACTCGGCGGAAAGTCCCCGTTTTTTTGTTTGTTCTGATTGTACTGCCTGTACTGGTTCGGAGGAATGGGTGGAATGGGCGGATTGTTTCGGTGTTCCGTGACGCTCCTGATTCTGCACTGAGATTCCAGCCAGCAGGTCTTCGGTTCAGTTTACGATCTTCCGAAGTCAGTGCCGTGTCTTGCCTGTCAGGGAATGTCGCCCGATTGCAATAAACGGAAAGCTCTACCTGTTTTTCCTGAATGAACCTGACTGCGGTGATCGCCGGTGCACCCGCAGGTGAGTGCACAAGAATGATCTCCTCGCGTTTGAACCCGGTTCTTTGAACCGTCTGCGGGGCTTCCGCCGAACGACTTGTACGTCCACAGTCTGTACGGTCACTGTCAGCGCGTCACAGTCGCAAAGCCGAGCCCGATCAGTCCTTGCCTGTCGAGCACGACTGTGAAACTCAATAGGGGGAATGAGCCAGCCCTGAGTGCTGTACAAAGGTACAAATCCGCTTCGGCTTGAGATCGGCGTCAGCCAGAAAGTCTGGCTGGTTCAAAAAAACGACGAATAAAGCAGTCTAATTGGGCTGCAGTGGAGTTTATTGTCAGATTGCGAATAGAATCTGTGGGGGCGACAGATGGCTGTTTCTGTCCGTTGCACAGGAATCGTAGGAACCGGGGTCGAAAATGATCATCAGTGCACCGCATCGATTTGCGTTTCTTGTGACCGTATTTTCGTGCATGTTTCTGTCTGCATCTGTGCCGGTGCAGGCATCAGAGGAAAGCGTGCTGCCCTCGATTGCTCAGCGTTTCGAGACTGGCGTCGCTGAAGAGACGCCGGATTTCCAGCGGCATATCGTGCCGCTAATTGGAAAGCTCGGCTGTAATGGTCGGGCCTGTCACGGTTCGTTTCAGGGACGGGGCGGATTTCGGCTGTCGCTCTTTGGGTATGACTTCAAAACAGATCACGAGGAACTGTATGGGCGTTTGGACACGGAGACTCCATCCGAGAGTTTGATTCTGCAAAAGGCTCTGATGCAGATCCAGCACGAAGGTGGCCAGCGGTTGAAAGAGGGCAGCTGGGAGCATCACGTGATGTTGCGGTGGATTCAGTCTGAGGCTCCTTCGCGAGCAGAAGACGCGGCGACATTGCAGAGACTTGATATCACCCCGTCCGAGCTGCTGTTTTCGGCGGCGGACCAGACACAGCAGTTACGTGCAGTTGCCGTCTGGAGTGACGGTGTTCGTGAGGACGTTACCGACCTCTGTCGGTTCCAGAGCAATGACGATCAGGTGGCAGAAATCGGTCAGGATGGGATTGTGACATCGGCAGAGCCGGGTGACACCCATGTCGTTGTTTTCTATGACAGGGCCGTCGTTCCGGTTCCTGTGATTCGTCCTGTAACTGATCAGTTTGGCGAGAAATATCCGGACGTCCCAATGCCGACCGAGGTCGACCGTCTGGTCGTCGAAAAGCTGCGGAAGGTCGGCATTATTCAGTCAGATTTGTGTTCTGATGAGGAGTTTCTTCGTCGGGCAAGTTTGGATGTCACAGGTACTCTGCCGACGCCTGCTGAGATACGGGAGTTTTTGGCGGACTCATCTGAAGACAAACGGGCCCGCAAGATTGACGAGTTGCTGGAGCGTCCCGGTTATGTCGCGTGGTGGACGACCAAGCTTTGTGACTTCACCGGTAACAGTGATGACAAGCTGAACAACGTGACTCCGGTTCGACAGGAAGCATCGAAGCAATGGTATGCATGGCTGGAGAAACGTGTTCGGGACAATGTTCCCTACGACAAGCTCATCGAAGGAATTGTCCTGGCGAAGAGTCGTAACGATGGCGAGTCGTTCCGTGAATACAGTGAGAGCATGTCCAGTTTGTATCACCGAGGTGGAGTTGGTGCCGTCGGTTATGCAGATCGCGAAGGGTTGGCCCACTTTTGGTCGCGTCAGAACTTTCAGTCTTCCGAGGACCGTGTGATCGCTTTTGCTTACACATTTCTCGGCACTCGGATTCAGTGTGCACAGTGTCACAAACATCCGTTTGACCGGTGGACTCAGGATGATTTTCAGCAGTTTGAAGGCTTCTTCAGGACGACACGCGGGCGCGCCACAGTTCAGCCGAATACGCGTGAAGAGTACGACGCGATGGTTGCTGGTATTGAAGGCGCTGAGGGTCTGAAGGGAAATGACCTGCGTCGTGTACTGGCCAGTGCACTGCAGGATGGAATGATCGTACCGTTTCCCGAAGTCTACACGACTCGCGTTCCGGCAGCGCGAGCCGGCGCCAGAAGACGAAATGCCGTCGTTGCTTCACCGACAGCGCGGCCCCTGGGTGGCAGCGAAGTCAATTTGTCTGAATTCGAGGACCCCCGTCAGCCACTGATGGACTGGCTGCGGTCACCTGAAAATCCCCTGTTCGCGAAGGCCTTTGTGAATCGCGTTTGGGCGGCCTATTTCGGTCGTGGAATTGTGCAGCCATCGGACGACCTGAATCTTGCGAATCCTCCCGTGAATCAGGGGCTGGTGAATTACCTTTCCAGCGAATTCATTGCCAGCGGTTTTGATATGAAGTGGTTGCACCGGGAGATCCTGAATAGTCGCACCTATCAGTTGAGCTGGATTCCGAATTCCACCAATCGGATGGATGAAAAGAACTTCAGCCGTTCCGTACCCCGACGCCTTCCTGCTGAGGTTGCCTACGACATTCTGGTGCAGGCGACGCTGAATTCGGAAAAGAATGCGGCGGTTGTTTCGGATGTCAGCGGACGAGCGGTTTCAATTCCCGGCTCCGGTCTGCGACGACGGGCAAACGGTGAAGCAGCGTACGCAATGACGGTGTTTGGCCGCTCGATTCGCGAGAGCAACTGCGATTGTGATCGAACTGACGAACCCAGCCTGCTGCAGACGATCTTCCTGCGCAACGACGATCAGGTGCTGGCGATGCTGGACGCAAACGATGGCTGGTTGCGCGAAGTCTGCAGGGCCAATGAGATTCCTTTCAGTAGCCGATCCAGTGGCGGAAGGACTGGTGTCAATTCGCGACAACTGGCACAGCTCAAGGCTCGTTACCAGCAGCAGCTGAAGAAACTGAAACAACAGATCCAACTGGCGGAAAAAGATGGTTTGAAAGGGCGACTGCCGTCGCTTCGAAATCAGCTGGGCAAATTGCGTGAGCGGGCTGTCTCTGCAGGCGTTGTCACTCCGACTGCCGAGGAAGCCGAAGCTCTTGCCGCCGCCCAGGAGGCAGAAAAGGCAAATGCCTCTGCAAACGTAGACGCTGAGACGATTGTTCGTGAGGCTTACCTCAGGACTCTGTCTCGGAATCCAAACGATGATGAACTGGCGGTCTCTGTGGAATTCATCAATGCTTCAGAGGATGCTGCAGAGGGTGTTCGCGGTGTGCTTTGGGCTCTTGTGAATACGCGAGAGTTTCTGGTGAATCGTTGAGCGGTAAGGCTTTAGCTGGGCTTGAATACACTTCGATTCTTAGTGGCGTTTTAAAAAATCATAGGTCTCAGGAGACTGTGAGATGGCTTCGTTTCGCAATTGTGACGGCATGGTGCGTCGAGATGCCTTGAAGGCCGGTGTGCTCGGGTTCACCGGGTTGTCGATGGCCGGGTATTCCCAGCTCCAGGCTGCTAACGGTGTGGATCCGACAGCGAAGGGAAAGTCGGCGATTTTCGTCAACCTCAACGGCGGTCCGTCCCACATGGACACGTTCGATCTGAAGCCTGACGCTCCCTCTGAATACCGAGGCGAGTTCAATCCGATTCAGACATGCCTTCCCGGCGTGACGATTTCAGAGCATTTGCCGAACATTGCGGGCTGCATGGACAAGTTTACGCTGTTGCGAGGCGTCTCGCATTCAGTGGCCGCCCATGCACTGGGAACAAAGTATGTCAATACCGGAAACCGGCCGCTGCCGTCACTTGAGTTCCCGGGTTATGGGGCCGTTATTACTCGCGAATGTGCCGCCGATCCGGAACTGCCGCCGTTTGTGGCGATTCCGCGCAGCTCGCAGCGGCCCGGCTATATGGGTGTGAAATATGCTCCCATGGACACCACCTCCACACCAACAATCGGCCAGCCCTACCGCGTTCGCGGCATTTCCATGGCTGGTGGGGTGACGGTCAGTGACTTTGAGCGTCGGCAATCGCTGCTGTCACGGCTCGACCGCACATTCAGCGACGTGGAAAAGGATAACCAGTTGCTGGACGGGATGGATGAGTTTGCTCAGCAGGCTCACGCGGTCATTTCGTCGACGCGGGCCCGCGAAGCGTTCGATATCGGTCGCGAGGATGCTTCGTTTGCAAAAACATTTGGAAGCTCTCAACTGGGGGCCAGCTGTTTGCTGGCTCTGCGGCTTGTCGAATCCGGCGTACGGTTTGTCACGGTGACCAATGGTGGCTGGGACACTCACCGCGACAACTGGAATGCCCTGAAGGATCGCCAACTGCCATCGCTCGATGAATCGTTGGCTGCTCTGTTCAATGGTCTGGCAGCGCGGGGCCTGCTGGAATCAACAGTTGTTTATGTCACCGGTGAGTTTGGTCGTACGCCGAAGATCAATACGGAACGCAACGGCCGCGATCACTACCCTCGCAACATGTTTATGATCATGGGCGGTGGCGGTGTCCGGGGCGGCCAGGTTCTTGGCGAGAGCGATGAAAAGGGAGCCATGCCGAAGAACGACGGATTTTCACCCGACGATGTGGCGGCCAGTTTCTATCACGCGATGGGAATTGACCACACG
>Ga0213858_10000540_pt1 | contig 18028 bp, 13 predicted proteins | sample PICome_FD_160122 | JGI IMG/M metagenome (GOLD analysis project Ga0213858, IMG submission 160122) | Coastal seawater microbial communities near Pivers Island, North Carolina, United States - PICO245 | ecosystem: Environmental > Aquatic > Marine > Coastal | place: USA: North Carolina | collected... | reverse complement strand
TCCCAGCGATATGCTTCTCGGGGACCTTCAGCAAGCGATCGGACGATGCAATTATAGAGCACAGCGGGCTGATCTGTTTGGACTTTGATGGCTACGAGAGCGCAGACCTCATGCAGCAGGAGAAAACCCGTCTAACGCAGGATAAATACGTCATGTCTGTGTTCATTAGCCCTAGTGGGAATGGCCTGAAGGTGATCGTTAAGATACCGCCAACCCCTGAGGACCACAAGCGGTACTTCGATGCCCTTGGTGAGCACTTTGGATCGGATCAGTTTGATATATCTACTAAGAATGTAAGCCGTGTGTGCTACGAGTCCTATGACAAGGACATCTACATCAATATGGACGCAGAGGTGTGGGATACCCTGGCCGATTATGAGTACCGCCCTGTAGACAAGATCAAGGACCGCCCTACTATTCCGATTACGGATGACAACAAGGTGATTGAGATCCTTGTCAAGTGGTGGACCAAGAAGTACCCCATGGTAGAGGGCCAGCGTAACAATAACGCCTTCATCCTGGCGGCCGCACTCAATGAGTATGGCATCAGTAAGTCATTGGCAGAGTTTGTGCTTATGAATTACGCAGGCAATGGGTTTAAGCAGTCTGAGATCAAGACCACCATCGATTCGGCCTACCGAAATGTGATGGCCCACGGGACCAAGTACTACGAGGACGATGCCCGCATGTCTAAGATCCGTCAGAAGATCAACCGAGGGGAGTCAGCAGACTCTATAAAGGAATCGGTGGCGGACGTAGACGAGTCGGTCGTCAAGGCCGTGGTCAGTGACCTAGAGAAGGACTCATCGATCAAGAGGTTCTGGATCAAGTCAGAGCGTGGTGCGATCAGCATCGTGCACTACTTGTTCAAGGAGTTCCTACAGCACCGGGGGTTCTACAAGTTTGCCCCACACAACTCACAGAAGTATATGTTTGTGAAGGTGACCAACAACCTCATCGAGCGTGCCTCGGAAGAGGAGATCAAGGACTTTGTCTTAGGTTACTTAGAGGAGTTTGATGATCTGTCGATCTACAACTTCTTTGCCGACAAGACTCGGTACTTCAAGGAGGACTTCTTGTCCTTGTTAGACACGGTGGACGTCCACTTTGTGGAGGATCAGAAGGAGTTTTCGTTTATCTACTTTCGCAACTGCGCCTTGAAGGTGGCTAAGGATGATATCACTATGGTAGATTATGTAGACCTAGATGGGTATGTGTGGAAGGACCAAGTGATTGATCGTGACTTTGAGTTCTGTGACATGACCGACTGCGACTTCAAGAAGTTTGTATCTAACATCTCCGGTGACGATCCTCAAAGGATTGAATCATTGGAGTCTGCGATCGGCTTTTTGATGAGCGGCTACAAGGACCCAGGGTTCTGTCCCTCAGTGATCCTCAATGATGAGGTGATCACGGACAACCCACAAGGGGGTACTGGTAAGGGTCTATTCGTTCAGGGCGTGAGCATGATGAAGAAGGTAGCGATGATTGATGGTAAGGGGTTCTCGTTTGACAAGCCGTTCGCCTATCAGACCATCACCACAGACACGCAGGTGATCTCGTTTGATGATGTGAAGAAGGGGTTTGATTTTGAGCGACTCTTCTCAGCCATAACGGAAGGGATTACCATTGAGAAGAAAAACAGGGATGCGATCCGTATACCTTTTAAATTCTCACCTAAGATTGTGATCACTACCAACTATACTATACGAGGACGAGGCAACTCGTTCGCACGTCGTAAGTTTGAGCTTGAGTTAAAGCAGTTCTATACCAAGGAGTTTACCCCGGTAGATGAGTTTGGCAAGCGACTCTTTGACGAGTGGAGTGATGACGAGTGGTGTGTCTTTGATAACTACATGATAAGCAACCTTAAAAGCTACCTAACCACAGGGCTTGTGGAGGCGGCGTCTTCTAACACAGCCATCAAGCGACTAGCGGCAGACACCTGCCATGAGTTTATTGAGTGGGCTGGATTGGTTGAGGGTACCCGTAGGAGTGACCTCATTCGGTATGACAAGAAGATCTTTAAGGATGAGTTATATATGGACTTCATCAATGACAACCCTGACTTTGCTCCAGGCGGTAAGCGAACTATATCTAGGGCGGCCTTCTACAAGTGGCTTAACTACTATGGTGACTTTACTAGTGGTGTAGAGACCGTAGACGGTAGATCGAATCAAGGCAGATGGATAATGTTTAAAACAGAAAACTATGCGGAAGAAGAAGACTACCCCGTCATTCCCGGAATGGAATTTTGAGGACTTCAAGTGGTGTGTAGAGAATGATTTTCAGGTTTACGTTGTGATCCATGAACATGATTTCTTTAAGGTTGCCGTCCGCAGGGGCGGCATCTCCTCTGAAGGCAAGGATGTCCATAAGGATGATGTGGGGCGGGTGTTCAAGAGCAAGGTCACCTTGAGTGAATTGACATTCAAGACCCTGGCCGAGGCCGAGAAACACCTGGGTTATACATATAAATATTTAAGAAACAAGTATGGATGAGGAGTTAGATGCAGCGTTGAACACGTACATAGTACTAGTCGGCGGCGAAGATCCAATGGCTATGTTGAAGTCATATGAGGATACCTCGTTCTTTATTGACGTATCTAACTACCCATACTTGGATTATGAATCACGTATTGAAGGGGCGGAGACTGCTATTGAGGTGCTTGTCGAGCACGAGTACTATGAGCATTGCGCTGACCTGAAGGAGTACATCAATGAATTACAAGATGAAATTCAGAGACTATCAAAAACAAATAATAAGAAAAGGGATTGAGGTCCTGAAGCGGCATCGTTTCCTGTACTTAGCCATGGAGGTTAGGACCGGGAAGACGTTGACTAGCCTCGGGATTGCTGACCTGATGGGGGCTGAGAATGTTTTGTTTGTTACTAAGAAGAAAGCTATTGGGTCGGTGGAGGCTGACTACGCCTTGCTGGCCCCTAAGCTGTCTTTGTTTACGATAAACTACGAAAGCCTTCATAAGATACCTGACACTAAATGGGACCTTGTTGTTTTAGATGAGGCTCATACGTTAGGGGCATTCCCTAAGCCTAGTAAGCGGGCTAAGCAGGCCAGGGATATCATAGCTAAGCATCGGCCTATGGTGATCTTATTGTCCGGGACCCCGACCCCAGAGAGTTACAGCCAGATGTACCATCAGGTGTATGGCATCCCAGGGAATCCGTTCCGTGAGTACAAGAACTTCTATAGGTTCTGCGATGATCACGTGAACAAGGTCCAGCGACAGATCAATGGGTTCATGGTGAATGATTATTCAGGCGGTAAGCAGAGCATCAATAGATTGATGGAGCCGTACATGATCTCATACACGCAGAAGCAAGCAGGCTTTGAGTCTGAGATTGAGGAAGAGATACTTACCGTTCAGGTCAACACTAAGGATATCTGCAAGCAACTCAAGAAAGACTTGGTGGTGGAGATGGATGACGAGGTGATCCTTGCTGACACCGGGGTGAAGCTAATGAGTAAGCTACACCAGATGTACAGCGGGACGGTGAAGTTTGAGTCTGGCAACAGTATGGTCCTCGACACAAGCAAGGCTGACTTTATTAAGTGGAAGTTCAATGGTCAAAAGATTGGTATATTCTACAAGTTTAAGGAGGAGCTAAACGCCTTGAAGCAGGTGTTCGGTGATCAGTTGTGTACTGACCTTGAGACCTTTGACACCACCGACAAGCATATAGCCTTACAAATTGTGTCTGGGCGTGAGGGTATATCCTTACGAAACGCTGATTTCATTGTGTTCTACAACATAGACTTCAGCGCTACTAGTTATTGGCAGGCCAGGGATAGGATGACCACCAAGGGCCGCAAGTACAACAAGGTGTACTGGATCTTCTCTGACGGCGGCATAGAGAAGAAGGTTTACAAGGCCGTCATACAGAAGAAGGATTACACACTAAGACACTTTAAGAAAGATGTATCGAGCCAGGACATTCGACCAGGGAGACTATGATAAGTATGACGACGTAGCTAAGCGGATCTTTATAGATCACTTAGTGGGCAGGGGCTACAAGATCATTAGTGATGACGAGACCTTTATGCATGACATCGTCGCAGAGAAGGGCGGCAAGATTGTGTACTTCGAGGTTGAGGTCAAGGCGGGGTACCCGTTCACTTGTGAGGATGACTTCCCGTTTGACACGGTCAGTTTTACTGGCAGGAAGATTAGGCTACATAAAAAGAAGCCGTTCTTCTATGTGATTATGGACCTGAAGTCAATGTCTATGGTGTATTGTCACTCCAGTTTGATCTACCATGAGCATCACGCTCAAGAGGTTACCATTAATAAGCGTAATAGAAAGGGTTTGGATAAGATGTACAGGGTTCCAAAAGAAATTTGTACATTTGTTAGACTATGAGAGAGCAACAGATACAGAAGAAACGTATTGATCAGCTCGAGAAGGAGGGGTATTACGTAATTAAATTAATTAAGACCAACAAGAATGGGATACCGGACATAGTGGCTATACCTCCTGGCGCTCCGGTTATATTCTCTGAGATCAAAACTCCTACGGGGAAGACCTCGAAGATTCAGGAGTACCGATTAAAAGAATTAGAGGCTTATGGATTCGAGACTGAGGTCTATAGAGGTAGCTGAAATGTATGAGATTACATCGGGAGCGGCAATAGATATCCTTCAATTTGAGGATGATATCCAGGAGATTATTTTCAGGATGCTTTCCGAGGTGGACCACCCGGGACTTGACATCTATGATTGGTACGCCTTTAATATAGATGACAAACTGATCTTGAAGGTCAGTATCTTTGGTGGAGAGGATGACTTGTTTACGATTTACTCCATAGAAGACGTCCATGACATGGACATATTTTTAGATTACGTTAACTTAAATAAAGCAATAACATGGAATACCAATACGATGACGTTGAGAAGGTTATAAACTTCTCTAGCTGGTCTGATCGCAAGAAGATCAGTGAGCTGTTTCGAATAGACAGCTACATGTATACCAACCTAGGTATCGACTCTACAAAGAAAGAACGTGAAGACGTTAGACGAAAGTCTCGCTATATTTACAGGGCGATTCACAAGATTGATCCAAAGCTAGGCAAGGATCTTATCCATCAGATGGATCGTTAATAACTTTCTTAATAACTGTTTGCAAACTTGGAATATTTCCATTAAGTTTGTACTGTTTTCATATGATATAAGTTTTAGGTTATTTTTTATGGGGGTGTGTGGATGTAATGATGTAATTGTAGTTACTAGGGAAACCACACCCCCTCATTTTTTAAACATATGAATATAGAAGAGCAGAGAGTAAAGTTTGTGAACGTAACGATGGATTACATCCACAATCTCTGCGACGATCTTTATGAGGCTTTGATGGATGAGGATTTTAATTCAGTGGAAACTATAATCCAGAATATATACGAGGTTTTAAAGGACCTTGAAGAAACCTTCCAAAATGAAATCTAAAAGAATACTAGTAATAGGTGACCTACACGAACCATTTTGCCTCGATGGGTACCTAGAATTCTGCAAACAAACATTTAATAAGTACAACTGTAACCACGTTGTTTTCATCGGAGACGTAATTGATAATCATTACAGCTCCTATCATGAGACGGATGCTGACGGGATGGGCGGCGGCGATGAATTGAATCTAGCCATATCTAAAATTAGTCGCTGGTATGAAGCCTTTCCCGTAGCAGATGTCACCATTGGAAACCATGACAGAATAATAATGCGCAAGGCGCAAACCTCATCGATCCCTAGTGCTTGGATTCGTGAGTACAAGGATGTATTAGGCACGCCCGAGTGGAACTTTGTTGACCGTGTGATTTATGATGGCGTGCAATACATTCATGGTGAGGGTGGTACTGCCAGGACCAAGTGTCGTGCTGATATGATGAGTACAGTACAGGGGCACCTGCATACGCAGTGCTATACGGACTGGTACGTGGGACAGAACTTCAAGATATTTGGCGCACAGGTGGGCTGTGGTATTGACCACGACTCATACGCTATGGCGTATGCCAAGCGTGGCAAGAAGCCAGCGGTTGGATGCGGCGTTGTGATTGATGGCAAGGTATGTATTAACGAGTTAATGGACCTATAATATGTGGACAGAAGATAATACTATGGATGTAATAAGCGGGACTGAGTCTGCGTATATCAGGGACGTGCCCCGCAAGAAGATGCCTGTGTATACCGGGGTAATTAAGTACTTCCCAAATGCGATTAAGTACGTCTCTATGATCAGCCAAGCTGGTAATGAGCAGCATCACCCAGAGAAACCACTTCACTGGGACAAGAGTAAAAGTTTCGACCACACCGATGCCTTGGCTAGGCACCTGTTAGATCACTCCTACGAGCCGATCGATGACGATGGTATGTTGCACCTTGGTAAGGTAGCTTGGAGAGCGTTGGCGGCCCTTGAAATGTACCTGGAAAATGAAGAGGCACATAATTAATCAGATCATACGAGAGAAGATGAAGAGGAACCCTAACCGGAGACTCATTGTTAAACTACAACAACTATTAGATGAAGAGCAAAAAACAAAGCCGAGTGGATTTGCTGGAAGGTAAGGTCCACAGACTAACCACCATGGTGATTGGTATCATGGAGACCATCAAACGCATGCCTGACTACCAAGAAGCTATTGAAAAACTTAAGGAAGATAACGCCTAGAAGGATATTCTTCTAGTTGGTCGCTTTTCTTCTTTCTTAAACATGTCCTTAAGGACTATTCTTCTAACGTCTTTGTATAGAGGAATCAATCCTAGGTTACCTAGCATTTCCAGAACTATCCTATTTTTCAACTCATTCTTAGCACGCTCACGTGTTTCTTCTTTTTTAGCTGTAGTAGCTCTACTCAAAACAGTAATTCCTCTTTGCATTGTCTTAGCCATTGGTGAGTAAGGACCAGAGACAGCGGGTATAATAGCATCAAAGGGTCCTTTTTTGCCTTCAAGAATATTTTCAATTGCTTCTCTAGACAACATTGAGTAGGACATAGAGTGTTTGTATGGGTCAAAATCTTTGCCATCTCTAAGGCCTTGTAAGTAAGTCTCATTGATGTATTCTAATCCCATCATTGGACCAATCTTAGCGATGTTACCCATGTTCTTACCTATCATTGTAGACACAATAGAACCAACGAGTTGTCTTGCAAACAAATCATCTAAATCTTCTGGCTGATCATCTCCAAAATCAACCCCTGTTACAGCAGCCGCTGCGGCATCGAATGCGTGTGATAGCATTTGGTAAAGTACCATATACATGCTCATCCTTAGGGTTGTCCCGGCAAGTAGTCTCACGCCTTCTGCTCTACTGATTTCACCACCGTGAATGAGTGCGGTTATCCCTGCACGTGCAGTGGTATACTCATAGACAATGAAGTTGGTCATGAACCCGTTTATCTCTTTAAATGCTTTTTGCGTCCCACTATCATTGGGGTTTATTTTGTTTTTAAGTACACCATTGAATACATTTATTGACGTAGCCGCTCTTGTCACCTCTTTATCTGCAAATCTAGTGGCCTTATCAAGGGCATCTTTATTCTCACGAAGGTATGCGGCATCATTGTTCTCAATAGCATCCATATCAATGTCATTCCCTGTAAGCTCTTTGAACTTAGATGACAATGACCCAAACCATAATGGTCTTGATATAGCCTTATCTGGTGCTGATATTAAAAACTCTGCCGGCTTCTCTGCTAATATATTTATAAGTTTCTTTGGGAAGCTTAATATATAGTTTGCCTTGTCTTGAACATCATTAACAGCGCTTGATCTTGAGATGCCCTCAGCGTCAACAAACAATCCAATGTCAGCGGTCTTACCTGTAACTTTTTTACTGTAATTTTTACCGGTCACTTCACTGTTAAGATTAAGCATTACATCTCTACCTCTTTGAGACATAACATACTCACGGTAATTTTTGTATCCGCTTATAAATGCAGCCGGGCTAGTGGTCATAACATAACCTACGTTACTTCCGAGTTCAGCGGTTGCCCTTGGTACAGATGCAAGTAATGCTTTATACCCTAAACCTTTTAAACTATTCAAGAAACCTAGCTCAACAGGGGAATAACTTTTCTCAAATACAATACGCATCGCTGTATCAAATGAGTCAATCAGCGCATTAGCTAATTCTATTTCTTTTTCTGTAGAATTTTCATCATCTACAATATCGCTCTTGAGTTTATTCAATGTCTTGAATATAGTTTTAGCGGTGTTGGTCATGTGGTAATCCGTGAGTGTCTCACGAGCTCCTTTCATTGTCGCATTGAGCACATCAAAGTTTAGTGCCTTCACACCAGGGGTACGCTCAACAAGTGTTCCGGCCTTAGTGCTAAAGGTTTTAAATTGGTTATACTTACTAGTAACAGTTTCTAAACTATTAGCATCAACACTAGCCACAGAGTGATGTACGTAATTATCAAGCATAGTAGGTCTACTACCACGGACAACAGAGGCTGTATGTAGTGCCTTATCAGATAGAGAAGTATTAACTTCGTCGATAAGCTTTATAGCTTGCTTGTCTCTATTAGAGAATGAGTTATAGATGTCATCAATATTCCCATCTTTGAATTCCTGTAGTATTTCTTTTAGTATGGATATATCCTTCTTACTATAGATGCTCTTTGTTTTATTTTTACCATAAGCCTGAATCGTTGCCTCTAAAGCATCAACAGCACTAAATACTTTATCGCTGTCTCTGTTTGACTGGAATTCTCTCTCAAGCATATAGGCCATTATTCTAAACTTAGACTTAACTATTTTGTTTCCAGTCTTATACTGTTTATTAAGTAAAGCCTCTGCTTTCATTAGCTTTTCCTGTACGATATCTATTTCAGCATCAAGGGTAGCTAATGATCTAGCCGCCTTACCAAATACATTATCATAGATATCGGTGCGGTTCATATTGCCAAGCACATTATCAATGTCTGATAATGGGTTAGCTCTAATGGAATATTCTGTTGAAGTCTTTGGTTTATCCTTAGTCTTAAACATTGATCTATAGGCTTGTGCGCCTAATACCTTCATGTTTGAAATCAATCTATCAAAGATATATCTACTGCCTTTCTTAACCCTTGGCAATACGATATCTTTAGCAACGATGGATTCAATCTCGTTAGATAAATTGTTACCATAGCTTGGGAAGAACCCAGCTTCGATATTATCGATAACACCTTGTAGGTTTTTCTTTTCGTTTTCGCTAAGCTGTTCTAAAGCCTCCGGGTGATTTTCAACTAGGTCTAAAAATCTTTGGGCAGACTCTTTATCTAAAGCATCTACTACATTATTGTCCTTAACCTCAAACGTGTACTCGACAGCCTCAGCCTCTGCTTTTTCTTCAGTAGGAAGGATGTCTTTCTTGTACTTATTCATTAGGTCAGCATCCTCTCTTTGTATGGTCCCATCTTTAACCATATCCTCAATAGTAGAGGTGAAGTCTACCTTACCATCTTTCATCCTTTTGTTTGGATACGTATCAAAAACCTGTTGTAGTTTTGGTATCTCAGAAATTTCAGCATCAATAGCGTTAATAACTTCTACCGCCTTCTCGTTTATTGCAGATACTTCTTCTAGTTTCAGGACGGCGCCACGGACACCAAACTGATCGACTAATTCTATATATGTTTCTAGCACGCTATCAGGGATTAACCTTGCGTTTATAGAGAATACCTTGTTTAAGTTATTGAATGTAGCCTTAGCTGATCCAATCTTTGACCTTATATTATTCTTAGCCGTCTCACGCTTTTTATTTGATCTAGCAATTTTGTCTGCATACTCTGCATTCTCAAACACCTTGTCCATGTACTTAATCAGTTTGTCAACTGATGCTACATTGTTTAGGTTTACTGAAGATATTGCGTTTACCATAACTAGTGACTGACTAGTGGTGATCTGACCTTTTCTCTTCAATCCTTTAATAGTGTTGGAAAGTTCCTTACGTCTTACGTTAAGGTCACGCTGCGCCTCTCTAGCGGCTCTTGCCTCTAGGCGGATCTGGTCCTTAAGGGCTGCGTATACGTCAACAACTTTCTTCTCACGCTTGATGCCAAGTATTTTCTTCGCTGATGGCGGTCGTTTTTTTGATTCAGCAGGGAATGCTAACTCTTCATCTGTTTTACTAAACTCCTCTGGAAGTAAGCCAATCTTTTGATTTGCAAACTCTGTTAGGGCATAGATCTCGTCAACAATTTTTTGTGCTTCAGTTTCTTTTCCTTGATCCCTTAAGGCTCTTGCCTGATCTCTCAAGGCCTCGACCTTTTCGTTTACTCCAGAGAAATTTACATATGAGTTTTGACCTCTTGTCTCTGTAGTCATTGCTCGTCTAGCCAATGGAGAAAACATTCTAGCGTGTACATTCCATGCGTTCTCCTCTCCTTTTGGACCGAAGCCATTACCTAATTCGGCATGGCCAAAGAAGTCGTGTATAGCCCTGAACACATCATTGATCAGCATCGTCTGACCATTGACATCTTTGAAACCAGAATCACGAAGCAGTGGGTTTTCTTGTCTCTGCTTATCGGTTATTGGATCTTTACCAAACCCAGCCTCAGTAGAGAATATTTTAATTCTCTTGTTTTGCCTTAGGTCGTCAATCATTTCTTGAGAGTTACCGTAGGCATCTACATTATCTATTTCAACAGTATATCCTGCATCTAGAAATGCTTGATACTGGTCCAACGTTTCCTTAGACAAGGCTTCATAAGCGGCCTTAACCTCAGGATCATTAGGGTTGTACTCCATTGCCTCAAAGGCATCGGATATTCTTTTAGCTCTTTCCTTGTCTAGCTCTGTTGTTCCTTCAAACTTTGGTCGGGGAGAGTCGAAAACTCTCTGATAATATCCATTCGCAACTTCATCAACTTCCTTGAGGGGCTCATTGAAGAGTCTGTTTCCTGGCTTAACTTTGATTGTTGTTTTTGCATCTTCTTGTGTTTTTGGTTCTACTATTATTGGCTCCCCTTCCCCATAGTCCATGAGATTCGGGTCATTAATCACTTTTTGTGCCTCGGCCTTGGTTGCTGTGGCTCCAATATATCCTGTTTTGTTATTCTCAACATACCATCTTCCGGTCTTTCCGTCATCTTCATTTATTTCCAAGCCCGCCTTACCGTCTCGGTTATCTATGATATTAAAATCATTTACCCATTCTTTTTTAGTTTCAGGCAGTGTATACAGCTCCGGGGTTACTTCCTCTTCGACAACAGGAGCCGCTTCTTCTATACCTACAGCCTTCTTCTGTCTTGTAGACATCTTGTCAACCATCTTAGGGTTGATGACCTGATCTAGGTCAATATCTTCTTTGCTTACAACATCGCCATACGCTTTTGTGACGTACTCCTCTGTGCCTAGGGTGTTGTTTTTTGAGATATTATTGGCTGCACCTACAGGTTTGTTGTTCTCATCAACCTCTCGTATTTGTCTACTACCATCTAAATTTGTGACAACCCTAACCTTAATAATGTCTCCGTTGTCATTTTCATAGGTGTATATCTCTGCATTTGCGGGTATTTGAGAGTCCTTTATTTTTTCTTCCTCTTCGACAACAGGCTTCCGTACTTCTGCTTCCACTTCTTGTACACCTTCGGCTGGTTGAGCATCAGGTATATCTCTTGTTTCTTGCTCTTGAATGGCATCGTATTCAGCTTTAGCGTTATCATTAATTTCTTGTCTAATCTGCTTGTAGACCTCATTATATCTATCCTGTGGTGATAATGTAGGATCTAATGTGTTAGCAATCTCTGCCCCTTTATCACCGAAGACACGCTCAACAGCGTTATCATAATTTATTGACTCTATGATCTCATTACGACGGCCGTCGATAAACTTCATATTGTCTATAAACTTCTTAGCGGCATCTTGATCTAAACCTTTTAAGTGATTCTTTACCTTGGCGTTTGCAATATCATAGCTGTCATCAGGCTGTACACCAGCTTTTTTCAGCATATTATCACGAACACCAGATAGTGTACTGAGTTCTTGAATGGCCTCTGGACCAAGTAATAAAGCATCACCCTCCATCTTAGAGGTTTCGTTAGATATCTGAGACACTAACGTGTTGATCTGGTTGTGGATACTGCTTCTCTGGATATCACTCATGTCAGGATCGTTAAGCATATCCTTCAATGTGTTAATCTTACCAGTGATCCCCTTGATCTTGTTTTTGTATCTGTTAACGTTGACCTGTGTCATGATAGTGCTATACCCAATACTTGGAGTATTCATAGCACCACTAGTAATAATGGATGTAAGGGCTACATCATCAAGTGTTGATATGTCAACCTGATCTCCTAAGAATGCGTAGTCGTTTAATTGAGTAAGTGCATCGATAGATGTTTCCTCAAACACTTCTCCGACTGTACGCTTACCAAAATCTTTTAATGCATTTAATGATGCCTTACCTCTAGACATAAGTATGTCATCCATAAACCTAGATGGTCCACGCAAATCTTTAAGTATCTTTATCGAGTTAGGGATGGAACCAAAATATCTAGTTATAGCACCCTCAACAAGCCCTGTTCCAATGACAGATAGTGTTTTATCCATAGCGGAAATCTCACCATCCTTAATCGCTCTTTCAAGCTCATACTTTTGAGACAGGTATTCTTCTTGAGATAAGTTATCTTTAATGCTTTCTAACTCCTCTAATCCTTTCCTAGCTATAGAAGCAAACTCTTGACGTGTGGTTAACTCATCATACTTGTTTCCTGCTGAGGTTATACCAAACTGAGACGCAACAAGCGTTGAGATGGCGGCCTCTGACAGTCCCACGGCTGATCCCATACCAGCGCTGCCTATGGCTAGTGCAATGTTAGGGGCTTGCTCTGCAATTGTTCTAGTAGCAAACGCACCAAAGCGGCCTTCTTTTGCGGCCTCACTATAGGTTCTTTTTGTTCTGTAGAAGTTGTCTAGATTCTCCCTTGATTCAGCCATATCCCCTCGTACTAAGGAAATGTTCACATCAGGACCTCCGGTCATTAATTCACCAACAATCGCAGCACCTCCAGCCATTTGAAGCAAGGCATTCTTAAGGTCTGCCATAGATGCATCGTATACGCTATAGTTTCGCTTAGCCGCATCCATGAACTGGTCAACTGTTTCCTTAGACGATGCGTCCTTATCAAGGCTTGCAGCAGCGCTTTTGCTTACGGCTTTGTAGGCCTCTACATTGTCGCTTAATCTTTTATGCAGGTCTTTAGCTTCTTGTGGTATATCCTTGCCATAAAGAACAAGTGAGTTGCTCTCATCGTTCCATTCCATGCCAATTCCAGGGTATTTCTGCTGAAGGTCTTTGAAGTCAGCTACAATACCAGCCTGCATTTTATCAAGGTCTTGATTTTGAATCTCAAGGTTAGTAAGAACCTCTTGCTCCCTGTTATTTAGCTCGGTGTATTTTTGAAGCACGATCTGCTTAGCACGCTCTCTGTCTGGACGATCCTCATAGTATCTTTCGATAGCTAGTTTCTTAGCACGCTCAATAAGCCCTGCCTTAGATCTACCAACGCCCGTGTCATTGTATTTCTGTATTTTCTCTAAAGCCTCAGGGTCATTGCTAAAATACTTAACAATACCGTCTTGTATGTCTGACTTGTCCATTGGCCCGTACATTGCCAGATTCTCTCTCGGAGTGTATCCAACAATTTTTTGTCCGGACTCAAGCTCTTGCCTTGCCTCTTCAGGTATAACAGTGCCAGACTCTTCAAGCATTTTGAATAGTCCCTTAAAGTATTCACTAGAGTAGAACTTAGACTCAGCCGACTCGTCAGAGATATCTATATCTGCATTAGCATTTTTTACGTCTTGTTCTATTTGAGCATAAAGCTGTGACGCCCTTGTATCAAGATCAGTCTCAGACATATTGTCGTACAAGAACTTGTTCATGTCGGCAAACTGCTGACGGCCCTTGCTGCCAGGGGTTTGAATATCAAACGTCTGACTTAGACCATCTTTAGATATCTGTACAGTACCATCCTCTAGGTAGTTAAAGTCAAACTCCTTGTAGTCCTGTTGTAATTGTTTTACGTATTCGCTGCGGTTTTGATTGTAGAAAGAGAACTGGTTATTTGAGATAATCGCTTTCTTTGGATCGGCAGGGGTCTCGATAAGAGACTTTACCTTAGCGATCTCATCTTCCTTAACTTTTCTTTGCCCACTTGGTAAGAAACCAATTGGCTTGAGGTCGATAGTAGTAGCCTGACCTGTGACATTATCAGTAACTAAAAGTGCGTTAGCAATTCCTGTCTCCTCAACGCTATAGCCTTTACCAACAAGCTGTTCCTGTAGGTCTGTAATGGCTTCTTCTTCTGACTTGTCTATAAATGATTCGTAATCAAACTCGTTTCTTGATGAGTCCGATAAAGTAACGGGAGGCTCTTCCTTCGTAGCTGATTCCATAGCGGCCTCTTGAGGTGTAAGCTCGGATTCGTCTTTTTTTTTTAAGCCGTACAAACTTTCAAACTCAGAGATATCAGTAACCTCGTAGTTCGGTTTAATAATAACATCAAAGAATTGTTGCCTCTTATCGTCATCAGATAAGTAGGCTTGAAACTCTTCGAATGTACCCGTATCATATGTCTTAGATACAGAGTCGTACAACAATTTTAATTTTCCCGGATCCGTCATGTATTAATTATATATTAACTGCCTGGTAGTTTTTCTTTCTTAGCCCCTTTAGGTAATACTGATTTTAAATTCGCATCATACTGATTTAGCCACGCTGCTATACCTTCTTTATCAGATGTATCAAAGTCTTGACTATCTCCATCTATATGTGTTAGTGTTATTTCGTCTTTTCCATCCCCCCAAGTCCAATCAACTTCAATAACATTTTGAAATTTAGTTCCCTTAAGTCGCCTTTTTATAAAATCCACAGCTTCTTTCTCCTCTACAGGAATTCCTTGAGATATGGTTTGGGTCTCTCTTGTTTCTGCCACATCACCACTTACCCCTGGCACAACACCTTTAGCGGCTTTTTCTCCTAGCCTATAAGCGGCCAATACATCATCCGCAGGTTCACCACTTCTAATTACCTGAGATAATTCTAACGCAGCGCTCTCTGTTCTTGGTACAGACTTTAAAATTCCACCAAGGTCATCATAGAATATGATATCGTCTTCAGTATATTGTACATCGCCAATAGCTGTTGTTTTAATCTTTCCTGTATCCGGATCAATAACTTTAAAACCCTGGTTCTTTATAATGCTAATAGCTTCTGTATCACCTTGAGCTAGTCTATGTGAAAGGTTAAATAACTGTAAGTTTTTTGCTCTTGCATCTGTTGCAGCTGCAGACTCTGGTCTGGTTACAGGAGGCATTTTTTTAGTTGTTTCAAAAGCAAACCTAGTATCGATAGCGTTCCTCAAAGATTCCTCTATTAATTCTTCTTGCTCTGGTGTAAAATCAGCGACAAGTTTTCCACCTTGGTCATTCTTCATTAAGATCTTGCCAATTGGAATTTGTTTAGACTCCATAATTGGAAGCCCAGTCTTTTCATCATACCCACTGATTACATCGTATGATATGGTCCCTGCTCCAGCTGTGTTCTTGGCATCATCAGGGTCTTTCGTGTAGTCAAGATCTAAATAATCAAGCGCAACAGACAGCATTTTATCTTTGTTACTGATCAAGCTTTTCACAGTATCATCAACATATTGTTTGTATGTTGGCATCTTCCGGGTGTTCTCTAGAGTTTCTAGACTACTGACAGCTTCCTTAAATGTTCCCATTTTGTCCACGGCCTTGTTGACCTCTTCGGTTACATTGATAACATCAAAGCTTTGCTGTTGCATACCATTGATGGCACGAACAGGCATCAGCGTTTTTTCGTTAATCTCTCCGGTTGAAGGGTCTACGTCTGCTAGGTATCCTGAACCACTGTTAGGGTCGTTGTATATCTTTCTGTTTCTAAGCTGTGCAAAGTTTGCCATCTCGTCAATGAGGGCTTCGTTAGCCTTACCAGGAAGCTTGCTTAACTCTTCTATCTTGGCATTGTAATTCTTTAATGCATTGTTGAGGTCCGTATATGTGTTCATTACGTTCTGGTCCACAAGACGCTTGTCGTTAACACCTCTAATACCACGCTTCATAAGGCGGTGGTTTTCCATCATAAAGTTACGAGCGCTTTGGATCTGCTCCATCATCCAGGTGTTTGCCTGTGGGTCTAAGCCTTGCTCATACTCATTAATCTTCTGAAGCTGCTTAGCGTGCTCTTGCTCTAAGAAAACTTTACTGTCATCACGACGCTGCTTCTCCGCTAATAAATCATCAGAGATCTGTTTAGTAAGACCACCCCAATCTATGACTGCTTTGTCCTGGTCCGCTGGCTTATATCCTAAGTAACTCATTATAATCCTTGAATGTTAGGGGATAGAGATTGAAAACCAAGCCCAGAAAATGCTTGTTGTTGCGCAGCCAAATCTACACCAGCTGCCTTTTGAAAAGCGGTCATTGGTACGGATTCCAAGGTAAATTGACCTTGCCTAATGCCTCCTCCATATGCAGGTTGATTAAATGATTGCTGCACCCCTGGCAAACCCTGCCCTACTGTGTAGTCGTTTTTTAATCTTGTATCTCTAAACTTTCTATAGTCCATTTCACCAGTAGCTGTTTTCTGTATGGCTGCCTGCTGAAAAGGAGATGCCTCTTTTTGTCTTTTATATAACTGCGTTTGCTCATATGCTGTTTGAGCCGCACCACCGATAGCACCAATAGCACCTGTTACGGCTTGACCGAATTGTTCTTCAGCTTGTTTTCTTGCAAGTTGAGCACCTGCGGCTTCCTGTAAACTTATGCCAGCCATTGCCTGATCTATTCTTTGCTGCTCTGCGGCCACCATTTTTTCGTAATCAAACAAACTTTTCTCCATTGCTTGACGTCTAGTCTCAGTGGCTTGAGTTCCCATGGCCTGAACCTTGCCTATACCTGCGGCTAGTGCTCGTGGGTCTGACTCAGCTAATCCAGCTAATGCTTGTTGTTGCATTGCGATATCTGCCTGAGTGGCTTGTTCGAATGCGCTTGTTGGAACCTGAAGCCCCTCTAATCTATTGACAGATAGTTCTCTTCTGGCCGCTGCCACTTTGTCTGCGGCTGCTCTTTCGGCGGAACGCTGTGCTCTACGAGCCTTTGCGGCTTGAGCGATCTGCATCCCAGCACCAAAAAGTTGTACACCAACTCCTACTGGCCCTAAAATGCTGGAAAATAACCCAGCGCCTCCTGCAATATCTTGTGCTGTAGTTTCTGCCATAATTATAAAAGTTTAATATGCAAATATACTAATTTTTTAGGGATAACTCTTAAATAATCCAGCCCCCACGGCGTATATCTCTACAAAACTATTCTGAGAGTTTTCTAAGGTATACTGTAAGTAGTACCCTGTTGTCCCGTAAGACTCTGCCGTTATGTCTTTTGTGTACAATAAGAACATCCCAACAGTAGGTGTTGACCCAGACGTGGTATCAATAGTTAAGGTATTTCTTGTCTTACCAGTTATCGTACCAATTACCGGAACACCTGTGCCTGAGCGTCTTACCGTATCTCCGATAGACACTATAGAGTCTAAGTTGAATGGGAATGTTACCACCACGGCCGCCGGATCGGTTGCATTAACGCCTGTTATCGAGCCTAACCCTTGAACAGATCTCGCCTCTAACTCATTGTCTGTACGTCTGATGTGGCTAAAGTAATCCCCTTCTTTGAACACAAAATACGTACTATCAATAAACCCAGTGCCCATGTCGGTCTCTACCGTACAATCCCACTTACTATTAGACTCAAGCACTATGGTCTTGAATGTCTTGATTGTGCTAGGGTCGTCATTTATAAACCCAACAAGTTTTGAGTTATATTGAGTCCCGTAGAAATTATTTCTAGCGTTATTGGTATTATGTCTATACAAACTAGCGCCGTCAAAGCTATAGAAGTAGCTATTCATTCCGATCATCATCTCTGGGACGTATGAGTAGAACGAAGGCCACCCTTCTACGCCAGGGCTGTATGTTAGCGTGTAGTTAGTTGCGCCTAAACTT
>Ga0213858_10000538_pt1 | contig 18048 bp, 26 predicted proteins | sample PICome_FD_160122 | JGI IMG/M metagenome (GOLD analysis project Ga0213858, IMG submission 160122) | Coastal seawater microbial communities near Pivers Island, North Carolina, United States - PICO245 | ecosystem: Environmental > Aquatic > Marine > Coastal | place: USA: North Carolina | collected... | reverse complement strand
TTTCAGCAAGTTGTTGTACAGAATATCCTAGCAGAACTAGGAAGGCAATTGAAGTTACCGTGAATACAGTCTCCGTCATCAGAAGATGCCGAAGAAGAACTTACCGGTAGCAGCGTAGGAGATGAATCCAGCGATGATACCCATCATTGCCCAGCGACCATTGTAGGTCTCTGCATACTGCTGTGGGGACTCAAGACCCTTGCGGTTGTAGCTTTCAACAACCATTTGGGGTTCTTTCGCGAACAGATTGTTCTGCCCATACTCGTTGGTTGTAACAGTCATTTTACAATATGTTGTAAATCTTTACATATTATATAGTAAAAAAAGAAGGGCGTCAAGCCCTTCTGTGAGTATATACACTTATTTCCCCTCAAATCCAGGTGGTAATCGTCCTGCATATGGGTTGTAATCAAACATGACATTCCAGTCTTCAACATTTGTAGACTCACCACGCCAGAAATTCCACATTCCATCATGACTGCTCTTATGAAAAACATCCACATGAATATCATGGATATCTGATCCCAGAGCAATCTTATAAAGAAATAGAGGCATAGCAAATGTATTGCCAGAGTTGTAAATCAAATCATCAGCAACAGCACGAGGTTTCATACCCTGATCAAGTTTATACTTATCTCCACGACAGTGAAGTCTTACAAGTTTTTCTGCATGGTGCCTGGTAATCATATAACAGGCAGTAGAAAAGTCGTTTACAAACCTTTTATGGAGTTGAACTGTAATCGAAGCAGGATTAATAATAGCAAGTTGAACTACATCATAGTCATAAGGAACTTTGGCAAAGAAGTCTTTCCAAGAGAAGTTCCAATGAAATGCAGTACTGATATCACAATCATCTTCCATGATGATAGCACAAGGAGCATCCGTCTCAAGAAATCTCTTAAGTGCTTTCAAATGCGATGTAGTACATCCAACCTCACCAGAAGTCATCTGATCAGGATACTTACCTTTTAGAATCTCACTGAGATCATTGTCACCTCTGCCGTCATAAGCAGAGATACGTTCATAGTTTTCCACTTGCCAGTATTTCAACTGATCTTCCATGAACTTCCAACGTTCTGGTTTCTCATCCAGATTGATAACATAAACAGGGGGAAGACCTTTGAGTTTGTATGCTGCCTTATTCTTGTCCATTACAGAAAGATTCGGTGATGATTCTAATAACTCCATTTTTAGCAGAAGATTGATTAACGTTGTATTGGTTGTGCCATGAAGATGCGTTTCTGAAGTGAACAAACTTTTGATTTAGATGCAGTTCAAATCCATAACCATCATCATTCTCAAGAAGATTTATACCATTGAATGTATCAGGATATTCCACATCAGTTGGTTTAAAATTTAGATTTTGAACTAATGGATAATTACCTCCCCCAGTATCAAGTGCATGACCATCTACTACACAAGGAAGAAAGTCAAACTTATATTTCTTGACTTTCTTCATATCCATAATCATAAGACCTGGCCAAACATATCGAGTGCTACCTCTAGTTTGAGAAAGACCAGATATATCACAGTCACTCATGTACTCATCAATATCAAAATCATCGATAAGGAACATATCATGATCTAATAAAAAAGCATAGTCAGTAGATTCCTTTGAAATAAGTTCATTATATGCCCAAGTAACAGAAGCACCATGATACGCACTAGGACTTGATTGTTCTTCTGATTTGTGTGAATAAAAAGGCACTCTTTCATCACAACAAATCTTTAAAAATTCACCAACATGTTCAGGAGTTCTGTAATCACAGATTACGTTTATACTATATTCACTTTTGATATTTCTTCTAAGTGAATCAATCTGAGGTTTTAAAAGATCTGGTCTATTGAAACCAAAAATAAAAATATCAGTTTTCATAGTTGAGTTTTAACCCAGTTTTCAAGATCATGAGTAGGACTCCATCCAAATGTATTCCTAATCTTTTGATTGTTTGCAAGACTCACTCTTGCTTCTCCAGGTCTAGGAGCAATATAAGTTTTTGGGTGTTGGAACATCTCAGCAATCTCATTTACCGAAAAGTTCTTTCCAGTACCAACGTTATAAACTTCACCATACACATCGCCAGAAGGATCTCCCAGTGCTGCCATTACATTTGCCCTAGCAACATCCTCAACATGAACGAAGTCCCTCCTTTGATTGCCATCACCAACAATGGTTAGTTCTTCGCCAGCATCTTTCTGCCTCTTGAAAATACCAAGGACAGGAGCATACTGACCTCTAACAGGTTGTCTAGGACCATATACATTGAAGTATCTAAAGATAACTGTACGAAGTCCAAACAATTCTGTGTACATCTTACAAAGATTCTCACCATTCAGTTTAGTTACTGAATATGGATTAAGAGCATCTGGTTGTTGAGTCTCTACATTTGGAGAATTGTTTCTACCGTAAGCAGCAGATGTAGAAGAGAACATAAACTTCTTGATCTGATTTTCTCTGGCACACTGAAGTACAGTTGCGGTGCCTAGATCATTAACACTCACTGCGTTGATTGGATTTTCAATAGCAGGTTGAATACGTGCCTCTGCGGCAAGGTGAAAGACAAAATCAACGTCTTTCATAGCAGAAGACATCAGAGCATAGTCCCTGATGTCTCCACGAATATTAATTGAATTATTATTCCAATAGGGTTTATCATGTGCATCAGAACTCTCATTATCAACACATACAACAGTATGTCCAACACCTAATAGAGTTTCTACTAAGTTAGATCCAATGAATCCTGCACCACCAGTTACCAGTGACTTCATAAAATTTTGGTAGGTAAAAACATTCCAGGTATTCCACTAACATCTCTCTTCATAAGCATTTGCTTTACAGGAGATCTAAAGTCAGTATTACCTATTCTATAATAACTTTCATCATCTGTCAAAATATGATCATAAAAAGCATTAGCATCTTTATCTGTAAATGAATTTTCACTAATCTTTCCTGTGGTCACAGCACTCCATTCATACTGCCTAAACAGAGGTTCATCATAAGAATATACATTATACAGTTTATGAATTTCTGCGAATCCAATATCTAAATGATTCTCAACCTCATATCCATAATGATAGGCAACTCTTCTACAGATGTCAACATATTCTTTAGAGAAGTAAGCGATAGCATGAGTTGCAAGCATATTATAAACTCTAACAAACTCGTCACTAATCCTCTTAGTATGAACAAATGGACCAGAATGATTCATGTATCTGCCCCAATGAGAGATCCCGAGATACAAGCAGTCAGCATCTTCGGGCAAATCAATCTCAGGTACAAATTCTTTATTGAGAGCACAATCATCTTCTAAGATGATGAAGGGTGGTTTTGCTGTACTTAAAATAGAATAGTGTGATCTGGCACAACCAATAATTCTACCTGCTTCATGTCTGATTGCGTTAAATCTATGAACATACTTGAATCCAAGATTCTTTAACATAGATTCAGTATGTTTTCTCTTCTCATCCTCACCCTCCAAGTTTACATAATAAACTGGGATGTCAGTTAGATTAACTTTCACTTCTCACCTCTGCATGATTTTTATCCAGAGCAACAATCTTAGGTTCAAATGGAACATGCCATCCGTTGGGATTGACACGTACATTTTCTGGATAACAATATGAAGGATTTAGGGCAAGTGTAGGTGGATTATTAAGAAGATATCGATTCATATGTGATTCATCATGCCAAACAGCAATCAAACCTTTTTCCCAATCTTTCTCCACATTCTCAACGATAGTTTCTGCCATCTTTAAGAAGTGCTCTGGTTTACCGCCATTGAATCCACCAGCATAATACATTTCACCCTCTTCATAAGGAATGAATGCTGTCGATTCTGGACGACGTTCATAACTATACTCTGCTTTATCTTTCCACCAGAATCCAGGGTGCTGAGTCGCAACTAGATCACCAAAGATCTCATCACCAACTTTACCCTCAATCCTCATATCTACATCCATATAATAGATGTAATCAAACTGAGAAAGATATTCTTTTTCTTTTACAAAGTAATGATATCTTTTCAGAGTAGGAATTGGCCAAGGTTCATGTTCAATCTGAGAGATCTTGACATTATCAGAGGTCTCTTCCATCTCATGATTAGTAAAAACTAGAGCAGAGATATCATGTCCGTTTAAAAAGTTTTCTTCAACAGATTCAAGCAGTTGCTCTACAAACTGAATATATTTGTTAGTAGCTATGTTCAGGATACAGATTTTCATTGTCCAATCACCTCATAAAATTTTGTTTTAAGTTCTTCTTTTTCCTTTGATCCTTCAAGGAGATCTTTAGTTCGATAGCAGTCTTTTCCATCTGCTGTAATAAATTCTACATCTAATCCCATTGCTCTGGCAGGAAGCAGACAATGAAGTCTGGTGGTGTAAATTTTATCAGCATACTTATATTGGCTGAGTAGATCACCTGCAGCATCAATCCTTTCCTTTGGACTGATATTTTTCAACTCTTGAATATATTGATTGATTATCAAAGGTTGTTTATCAGGAATCACATTTTGAAATCTAAACAGATCATCCCCATGAACGAATAGAGTTCTCCCAGCAAACTCTTTTTTATAATCAGGATTATCTGGAACATTCTCAATATCTAGAGTTGCTGTGATACAACCAGAGAACTCAACATCAACACCCTTCTCTTCAAGCATCTCCATTGTAGTCTTATCTCTACAAAGAATAGGAGAATTTGCCTTTAGATATTCAATCGACTCTTCTTCAAAAAGTTCAGGGCAGTCTGGAGAAAGACAGGTAGAGATGAATACAGGAATAATCAAATCATTCTTATATGGAAACTTCACATTATGCATAGTCTTTGTAGGACCAATCCAATCAGCACCATGCATGAACCAACCATTCATGATGAGATGAACTTCTTCAGTCAACTCAACTAGTTCACCAGTCTCAAAGTCATATACTTTCTCATAATTGTCTCTCATAACAATATAAGAAGGTTTCACTAATGTAGAGGCAATAAAGCTCTGGATATCGTCACCAATATTGATGGTGTCGTATCCCAACACCGCATATTTTTTCATATCAAACGTATTGTGTATAGACAGTATAAGTGGGTTTAGATGGATTCTTATAGACTAGATTACCATAGATTTGCGTTCTTTGGTACTGTAGATGATCAAAGTCCAACTTAATTCCATGGAGAGTTGGTGGATTAACCGCAGGTTTAAAAATAACGATAGAGTTATTAACGTTTGTTCTCTTTACAGTGTTACACCAGTCCCAAGGAACCCAACATGTATTAAGGTCATGTCTTGTGGTCCAAATGTCCTGAATATACTTATACTCTGGTTTAAATTCTAAAAGATGCGTATGACAGTCTGCTGCATCGATAGTTTCATCCCTATTAATATTGAGAAGATACGTCAGTGCCTTCTGCCTAATATCTGGATGAGGTGAAATCTCATAGTGTGAGAGATTTTTTTGAATAGCAGAAAGGATCTTAGTTTCTTTGCTATCTTCAAAATCAAACTTTCTTCTTAGAGCACCATGAAACTCATCACCATTCATCCACTCAACAAGTGCTTGAACAGTTGGGTCAGCATACTTCTTCAGACGGAAAGTAATACCAGCACCTTGAACTGGTTCTGCTGCACTATACTTAGCAAGACCATTCTTGTAAGCAAGATACTCAGTCCAGTTACCAACACATCCAGCATGATGGTGAATGATCCATCCAGTATCCAGCAATTTATCGTGAAGTTGCTGATCCGTTTCTACAGGATCAAAATGAATCTGTTCCTGATTTAGAATCAGATTGAAATGCTCTTCAGACAAAAAGTCTTGAATATCCAGATGTGGAAAAGGAGTATCTATGAACTCTGCATTCTCAATTTTTTCAATTAGATAATCAAACATGATCTCTGCTTTTTTTATATTTATTGAACAGACCAAAGACGCTTAAGAGTTGTGGGAACTCTTCCACCACCTGCCTTTCCACACCTACCAACAATAATTTCTCTCTTACTTTGAAACACTGGTGCCAGGTCTCCAATATATTCCTTATATTCATCCATCAGAATATTAAAGTACTTTCCAGTCAAAGCAACATCACCACCAGTGACATCAGTATGACCTACAACGAGTTCTTTGTCTCTACAGACCAACATACCAGAAAGGTGTGCCAAGATGCATACAATCGTTCCTGTACCCCAACCATTACCTTTCCAAAGAGGGAAGTCCTCATGAATGGAAACAAAGTGATCTAAGAATCTCTTATACTGAACTACCAAATCACGATGAATGGCAATACAGAAAAAGTCACAAATTGTTGATGCTACGATACGATCATCATCAAACTCAATGCCATTTTCATCGTCATAATAATCTACGGTTGTTTCTTCTGTAGTCCACCAACACTTCTCCTTATTAGAATAATCTGGAGCGAAGACACCAATATTATCAATAGACTCCAATACTTCTTTGGTTCTAGTTACGAGTTGAGCATAGTCATCATACTCAACATCACCAAAGATAATATTCAAATAATCATTATCATAATCAAAATTATTGAATGCTGTATAGGTTTGACCATAGCACCAATAGTCATCACCAACATTCAACCAACCATCACGCTCATTGTCAGTGGAGTTAATAACAGTTGCGTCAATTCCAGCTTCCTGAAGTTGAGCATACATTTTCTCAACCTCAGCATCAACTCTATTCCAGTTAAAGATAAACGTCTGCAGTTTCATATTACTTTCCAATGAGGACAATAAAGATCTGAAGTATCATGATTAGCACATTGACCACCAAACCAATTCTTTGGAGCAATCACTTTTTGACTATCCGCCAACCAGGCACCCCACCAACTAAAAGAACTATTACAGATAATGTGATATGTACACTGACTCTGTAAGAACATATCAGTGAATGCATCATTACCTTCAGATACTGTAAACCTATCACCACTGAATAGTTCTTGCTGGTTACACCAGTCAGCATCATCAGAGAAGATAAGAACTGGGGATCCCTCAGGAAGCATATTAAGTGCTTTCTGATAATACTCAAGAGGTTGAACTGGATGATTTGGATTTAGAACATAGTCACCTCTACGAATATGAAGTGAGATAACTTCCTGCTCTCCAAATACACTTTCAAATAATTCTCTAGCAGGTTCAGAAATCTCTTTTTTAAAAGTAAATTCTTTCAAGATATCTTCTTTGATGTGCCCAAAATACTTTTCACTTTGAAAATATCCATGGAGGTCAATGCCATCAGGACAATTCTCAAACAATTTTTCATCAAAGGCAAAAGAGTTTTCCGAAACTGTATTTTGCCCAGCAAGTTCAAATTTAGTATCAAGATCAAAACAATCAAGAATACTATTCTTTACTGGGATTTGAGAACCCACATACTGTCTTGGGCAGATACAGGTATCATATCCATGCTTTTTAGCAATACCTCTTAAAGAAGCATATTGAAACATCTGATTACCCAGATGTCCCATATTACCGAGCATATTAAAGCTTAACATATTCCTCCAGAATATTAAAGAGAAGATCAATCTGCTTCTTAGTAACAAACTGACTATTGCCAACGTAGAGTCCTTTCTTGTGTAGAATTTCTACATTAGATGCTGCCTTTTTAGTGCAGAGTTCATACTCACTGAAGGCAGGATGCCTCAACAAGTTTCCACTAATGATAGGGCGATACTCAATTTTATTTTCTTTGAGCATCTCTTTCAATGGTTCAATATCACCATACCTTGAAATAATTGGGAAAGAAAAACTACTATTACCAGTCTGATATTGTGGAACGTAAAACTTATTCATATCAACCAGACGCTTATGATAGTAGTCAAAGTTATCACGTCTAATTTCAATATTTTTAGTAAGTCTCTTGAGTTGTGCTTGACCCAAGACAGCACAGATTTCATGATTGCGGAAGTTATATCCATCAGTCATAAACAAGAAAGCAGGATCAACTTCAGGGTTCTGAATCTTGTAAAGATCAAACATTTCGGGAAGTGCTTCCCGTGCCATACCATGACTGCGCTTTAACTTCATCAAATTATAAAGTCGCACATCATTGGTGCAGACCATTCCACCTTCAACAGTGGTCATATGATGACCAAAGTAGAAACTAAAGGTACCGCCAGCATATTGAGTTCCACGCTTGATACCATTGGGATCAGTTACACCATGTGATTCACATACATCTTCCATGATAATTGCGTCAGGAAAGATATCAGTAATTGATTCAACATCAGAAGACAAACCAATCAAGTGAGTTACAAAGACTGCTTTGATATCATGTTGTGTAGCAATATACTTTGCTTCCTCAAGATCAAATGAGAAGTTATTGAGATTGATATCACAGAAGATTGGTTCAAGATTATTCTGGATAAGTGGTGCTACATTGGTCATCCAAGTTGTAGCAGGAACCAGGACTTTATCACCATCCTGAAGATTATACAGTTCTTTTACTGCTGCAACTAATAGAGAGTTAGCAGTGCTACCACTAGAAACGTAGAGGGAGTAATCAACTCCCAACCACTCAGACCACTGCTTTTCAAATTCTCTAACTTTAGGACCATTGGTAAGGCGACTATTAGTCAACACAAACCATGCCATTTTCATACGATCACGTAATGTAATCGCATCTTCCATAAGACGCCATTCAGCCATACCGCTCATCCAAATCACAAATAACTTTTTTAACTCCTTCAATAAGAGAAGTCTTTGCTTCCCATCCAAGAGCATTTACTTTTGAAACATCAAGAATTCTACGGAGAGCACCGTTTGGTTTAGAAGTATCCCAATGAATCTCACCATCATATTCTACCACATCAGAAATCAGTTGAGCAATCTCCTTGATACTAATTTCAGTTCCGGTACCGATATTGATTAGTGTATCTGTTTCAGAAGTGTCCTTGTTCATCAGATACACAGAAGCATCTGCCAAGTCATCAACGTAAAGAAACTCTCTCTTGGGAGAACCATCACCAAAGCATTCAACAGTAGGAAGATTTTCACGCTTTGCTTTCCAGAACTTATAGATCAGTGCAGCAACAACATGACCCTTCAGAGGATGAACCTTGTCTCCAGGACCATATAGATTACAAGGATTGACTGAAATAAAGTCTACCTTATGTTGCTTGCGATATGCTTCACACAGTTTGATTCCAGCAATCTTAGCAATAGAATATGCTTCATTAGTAGGTTCTAATTCACCACGCAACAAGTCATCTTCTTTGATTGGCATCTTCACATTCTTAGGATAAATGCACGAAGACGCAAAGAACATCAATTTCTTAACACCATACTTATGTGCCATCGAAATGATATTTGATTGAATATTCAAATTGTCTAGCAAATAATCTACAGGGTAATTAAGATTATCAAAGATGCCACCACATCTAGCAGCAGCAAGAAAGACATACTCAGGTTGATTATTGTTGAAAAATTTTTCAACATCAAACTGCTTTCTTAGATCAAAGTGAGATCTTGGTGAGGAAACAATATTATCGTATCCTTGAGATTGTAACTTTCTGACAATGGCAGATCCTACTAGACCAGTATTACCAGCAACATAAATTTTAGATTCTTTTTTCATTTTAAAACAACAAGCAATCCATTCAGTCGATTGATATAAGTGTGATGATCACGAACAAAGTTCATCGCATCACGCATTTTTTTCTCTGTACAATTTTTTGTATCTTCAACTAATTTATCGTAGAAAATTTCGAGGTCATCTTCAAGAGTAGCATAGTCTCCAATCAAGTCACCAATGGATGGCATATTACAACCAGTCCATTTTCCATAACTAATATTCTTGAAAACTCTGCATGGATAATACTTCTTCATCTTGAAATGAATATCTTCTCTAATATCAAATGAAAGATATGAATTTCTAACCATCTCAATAGTTTGATTCATATCAGGTACTTGATTTACATAGATTCCCTGCCACCCGCCACCACATGCTAAGTTTTTACCATGTGCTCTATGAATATCTCCAAAAGTATTGATGTTAGATCCTTGAAGTGTTCCAATAAAATATGATGTATCTAATGAATCATCATATAGTTGAACTGGACAATCATCGATTTCTGGAGGAAGGAGATCTGATGCCCACTTAGTAATGATAGTCTTTGACTCTTCATGATACCATATTTCATTATCAATCCGTTCAAGATTATCTGGCCAAGTGTACCCATATGATTCTGGAATGAAGTTGTAGACTTCTACATCACCATACTTTTTTCTCCAATCATACTTAAATGCCTTATCAGAGCAGTGAATAAAGTACTTACAATCTTTGCGGAGAGGCATCTTTTCACAAGCACTTGCCTCAGTAAGAAAGATTGAATTGGAAAAATCAACGTCACTTACATCATCCTCATCCCCATACCATTCAACAGTATATCCAAGGTAATCAGCAGCTCTGTAATATCCATACTGAATGTAAGAATACGTATCTGTATGAAGTTTCTTTCCCCAAAGAACAATTTTCATATCACTGACCATAGATGCACATATCTTCAACCAGTGCTTTAAATGATGTTGTAGGTTCCCAACCAAGTTTTGCCTTTGCTTTAGAAGGATCACCCAGAAGGGTTTCTACTTCTGCAGGACGAAAATACTTTGGATCTACTTTGATAACTGTGCGCTTTGTACTCCAGTCATAACCAACTTCATTCAGACCTTCACCCATCCACTCAATATTCATACCAAAATATGGAGCTGCTTCATTCACAAAGTCACGAACAGAATATTGCTCACCTGTAGCAATAACATAGTCATCAGGTTGATCTTGCTGCAACATCAACCACATTGCTTCTACAAAGTCTTTTGCGTGTCCCCAATCCCTTCGAGCATCAAGGTTTCCGAGAGATAATACGTCTTGTTGCCCAGTTGAAATACGGGACAATCCTCTGGTAATTTTTCGGGTAACAAACGTCTCTCCTCGTCTGGGACTTTCGTGATTGAAAAGAATTCCAGAACTTGCGTGTAATCCATAGGACTCTCGATAGTTTTTGACGATCCAGTATCCGTAGAGTTTAGCAACACCGTAAGGCGAGCGTGGATAGAACGGAGTAGTTTCTCTTTGAGGAACTTCTTGAACCAGACCATATAATTCAGATGTAGATGCTTGATAGATACGAACATGTTTTTCCATACCCAGAAGTCTTACTGCTTCTAGAACACGAAGAGTTCCAAGACCATCAACTTGACCTGTATATTCTGGTGTTTCAAAAGAAACCTTTACATGACTTTGAGCACCTAAATTATATATTTCATCTGGTTCAACTTTCTTGATGATACTAATCAGATTACTAGAATCCGTAAGATCACCATAGTGAAGATTCAATTTTTCAAAGATATGGTCAATACGGGCAGTATTAATCAAAGATGAACGACGAACAATACCATGAACTTCATATCCTTTTTCAAGTAAAAGTTCTGCAAGGTATGATCCATCTTGCCCAGTAATACCAGTAATTAAAGCGACTTTCATTATACAGTAATACCTTTTATTATTATACTAAAAAAGGACGGTTTACGCAACCGTCCTGTTAGGTCTTTCATGCACGCCACTTATTCTTTTACAGGAAATAAGAAACCTGGCGGGAGATAATCCCATCCGCACCACCTTATTTTAGGAACAAGGAAACCGAAAGAGGGTCTAATGACTCCACCACCTAGTTTTAAGAACTAGGAAACTTCGGGATTGAAGGGAACCTTCACCGACCAGGGCTAGTTTTGAGACGATACCGAGTCTTTGATATAGCATGGAACCCCTTCGGGATCTAACCATTTGGTGTATTCAAAGTCTTCCATAGCAGTCAGAAGTTGCATCTGATTGTCAAGAAGATACATATCGGAGTAACGCTTGGTATACTCGTTTGCTTTTTGAATACGATAGTCTGGCATACCATTGATTTCCAATGTGCCACACTCAACATAACGATAAGGAAACCGCTCAAACAGAACGGTTGGTTTTTTCACAATACTCATTGACCAACCTCAACAGTCTCAAGATCATTGTAGATGAGTTCCATCAACATTTCATAATCATCAAGTGGTTCTCCTGAAAACACCGCTCCTTCTTTTTCGTAGTAGCGGCGAACCTTTTTGAAAAGTTTCGGATTCTTTACATCGAGGAAAATTTCGCCAGCGGCAGCAGCACGGAGAGTGCTGATGTCTTTCTTGAATTTTTCAGTCAGTGCCATTGTTGTGTTTGGTTTACCCTTGTATTATAAGGTTTTAACTTTATGTAGTCAAGGTGCCAGATGGATATCTGGCAAGTCGGGTATGCAGGATTTGAACCTGCGGCATCCGCCTCCCAAAGACGGCGCTCTACCAAACTGAGCTAATACCCGAAGTGGTAGTTCCTATCGCCGCTAACCCTGAACTACCAAGGGGGTCACCGCAGTTGAGAGAGGTAATAAGCTCCCCAGCCAATACACACCTTGAAAGTAGAATACCAGATTCTCTCTCAACTTCTAAAGTATAACACTATTTGTGGTGCCTGTCAAAGGGTTCCCAGTGTTCCCATCCATACTTATGGACAAGATGCATCCCTAAAATAGGAACGAACACTAGTGCCAAACACATTGGTCCTAGTGTCCAAGGGTTGTTTAAAGTCCATGCAGCAAAATGTGCGACTTTATGGATCATGATTGTTCGTGACCTTGTTGTTCTGATTCTGGATGTGGTTGTTGCTCTGATTCAGGGTGATTTTGTTGTTGGTTCATCGAAATATGCGGGTAAAGGACATCCTTTAAAGTTTTCTATCTCATTTACTGATAAGACAAACATAGTTACAAATCCAAGGCAAAAAGCAAAAAGCATCTGAGGGAAGTTATAGTTCCCCATATAAGCAGTAGGATCAGGTTCATCATCGTGAGGATGAAGATGCTTTGCTATCTCTTTTATTCTTTTTTGTTTTTCTTTTTCTTTATCATCCATGGTATCTACCTGGCCAGGTTAGTTGCATTCCAGCAATAAGCAATGAAATGAAAACAAATACAAAAAATAAACTCATGCCGGATAATCCCAATTAGTAATAAAATCTACTTTATGTTGTGGACCCCATCCACCAGTATAGATGTAAGGTGCGGTCCTCACAGAACATTTGTCGCCTGTACATAACAGATCATCAACAATGCGCCACGATTCAGTCACTTCATCAGAATGAACAAAGTGTGACTGATCAGCATTTAGTGCGTCAAATAAAAGTTTTTCATAACCATCTACACCCAACCAATCAGGATAACGATGAGTAAGTGTAGCCAACTCAACCTGCTCACTCATTCCAGGAGACTTCACGTCAATCTGAATATCAAGGTGAGCGTGTGGTTGAAGACGCATCACAATACGTCCTGGTGTTTCACCTTCAAACAATCCGACTGGAGGTGCCTTGAGTTTAACAACAACTTCAACACACTGGTAAGGCATTTTCTTACCAGTCATGAAGTAGAAAGGTACACCTTTCCATCTCCAGTTATCAACATAAAGATCACCAGCAACAAAGGTCTGTGTGTTTGAATTTGGTCCAACACCTTGCTCCTCACGGTATCCTTCATACTGTCCTGTCACAAACTTTTCACCAAGTCTTGTTGCAGCAAGAACCTTTGTTTTTTCTCTACGAATCTCTCTTGCGTCCATTCTGCAGGGAGCATCCATGGCAACCAGTGACAGAACCTGAAGCATATGGTTCTGAAGCATATCTCTTACAACACCAGCAGTGTCATAGTATTGTGCCCGACCATCACACCCAATTGTTTCAGTTGCGAAGATCTGAACTTCTTCTATGTAATTCCTGTTCCATAGTGGTTCAAGAAGAACATTCCCAAAACGAGTGGCAAGGATATTATTAACAGTATCTTTGCCAAGATAATGGTCGATCCGATATACTTGTTTCTCGCGTAAATGTCGCTGAACCACAGACTGTAGATGATTAGCAGATTCAAGATCGTACCCAAAGGGTTTTTCGATAACCACGCGGGAGTGGTCTGGGTCGTCGAGGAATCCTGCTTCTTTGAGATTGATGATAGCATTCTCATATCGTTCTGGCGGTACGGATAAAAAGTAAGTGGTGTCTGCACTATCATCGTGAAGTTTCATCAAACTTTCTTGACAATCAAGATCGCAAGAAACGAAATCTAACCAGACAGTAAACTCCTGTGGATAGTCACCAAGTTTTTCTAACCAAGTTTCTTTAGGAAGATCTCTACGAGATGCTCCAACAATCAAAATATCTTTTGGCAAAAGATGCTTACACCACAATTGATATAGTGCTGGAATAAGTTTCTTCTTACACAAATCTCCAGCAGCACCGAAGATAACAATGCGTCTAGTGAGCGGTTCCATTTCCGTCATACTTGTCTGTCTCATAGTAGTTATTTTCACCTTTTCGTAACCCGAAATATATTGTGGATACCACAAAGGGTATGGCGATCCATAGTAAGAATTGTCCAAATGTCATATCTCCTCCACAATTAACGGACGTGGTGTCCACCAAACATATAACGCATACCGTTCAATACCTTGAAGGCGAATGCACCCAAACGACGAGATTCAAAACGCTCAAACAACGCTGTAGAAATGACAGGAGTGGGTACACCCAAATCGACAGCGGCATGAACAGTCCAGCGACCCTCACCGCTATCGGATACCCCTCCATCGAAGTTACTAAGCTCTGTATTGCCCCGAAGTACATCCGCAGTAAGATCCAGTAACCAACTGCCAACCACGCTACCACGACGCCATAACTCAGCAACCTCAGCAGTGTCAATGTCGTAACAATAATCTTCTGGATTCTCCATCGGAGCAATCTCAGCATCGCCCTCTTTAATGTAAGCTGACCCAGCATTAGCTTCATGCAGGATATTAAATCCTTCTGCGTATGCTTGCATGATTCCATACTCAACTCCATTATGAACCATCTTTACAAAATGTCCTGCTCCTGGTGGTCCACAATGTAACCAACCGTGCTCAGCAGATGTTTCATAACTCAAAGGATCAGTTCTGGATGCACCGCCGATACCTGGTGCAAGTGCCCTGAAAATGGGGGAACATACAGATACTGCTGTATTTGTACCACCAACCATAAGACAGAATCCACGCTCCAGACCAAAAACTCCACCGCTAGTACCGCAATCAATATATTGGATACCAAGTTTGGCCAACCTCTCTGCCCTCTTCCGAGAATCTTTAAAGTTGCTATTGCCATGGTCAATAATAATATCCCCGTCGCCAAGTAATGGTAATAACTCATTTAGTGTGTCCTCTACGGTTTCTGCGGGTATAACAAGTTGAAAGATACCAGGACCTCTCTGTTTGACTACTTGAACAAGGCTTTCCAGAGAAGTGGTAAATCCACTGATATAACCCTTCTCATATTGTTCCTCAGCTTTCTGAACATTGTTGCGATAACCATGAACTTCGATTCCTGCTTTGATCATACGGCGAGACATACCCTCACCCATTCGACCGAGACCGATCATTCCTACTTTCATTTTTGTTCCGATGATACTAGTTTTACTGAACTTAAATCACTTACATCTGGTGGAAATGATTCGCGATCTTTTTCTCTTACAGTTAGACGATCAGGATCAATGATCCTCATCGCTTCATATAATTCTTGTGCGTGATGTAATTCGTCATTCATCACACTGCATATATCTATGTCAGATTCATCAACCTCCGCCAGATATTTCATGTATGTCTCCATAGCATGAATTTCTATTTCGTAGGAGAGATGGTAAGCAGCGCGAGGAGATACCCAATAATAAACCACGTTGATCCAATAATAGATAAGTACGAGGTGTCTGGCAAAAAAGCGATCAATCCAATAAGCATTACCGCCCCTAGATTCCATGATCTCCAGATGTTCTGTTTCATTGACTGACTGCTCGAAGTGTTGTTTCATCAAGTAAATGTGCCATTGTCCACGCAAACCCAATGATTCACGTAAGTGAAGCACACTTAAAAAAGCGAAATATGGTGCTCTTGCTATCTCCTCAAGTACCCAAAATCTCTGAAAGTGACGACCTTGATACAGGAAGTCTAAGATAGCAACTGTGATATTTAATGTGAACGTGTTAATTTTCCTCATCGTCATCCTCGTATAAGGGACAAGGTTCTTCAAATAAATGTTCCATTCTGAGTTGTTTGATGCGCTCTCGGAGTCCTTTGTAGAACTCTCTCTTTTCGTCAGCGTTCATTTAGTCTTTAGAAGATCTTCTACTTGCTTGCGAGTTTTGGACATCTTTTGTTTTTCACGTTCAGAATGTTTATATCCATGTTTACCATGAAATATAAAGTGACCCTGAATCAACATCGTTATTCCGAAAAGGAATAACATAACAACTCCCAACCAATCTATAAATGTGGATGAAGCCATGGCACTAATGGTGGAATGGCACCAACAAGTCTCAGAAGACCCTCACTGAAGAGTCCAAGAACAAAGAAACCAACAAACATACTAATAATTCCAGCATTACGATTATGCTTTCTTATTGCATCATCGATCATCTCTTGACACTCTTCACGAGTGACATAATGAGCTGGTTTTATTTCATCCATCCTGTGAGACATTAGGTAGATTTTCCATAGGATCAGGTGATCCTAATACTATAGCACAGGCTCTCCTATAATAGAAATTGTCCGTATTTCCTGATTCTTCTAACGCTTCTTTGACTCTCACCCAATTTTCATAGGATGTTTTGTCCATGTGTTTTAGTTTGAAATACATACTAGCTATTCTAGTAAATATTTCTAACTGTGCATCAATGTTTTGATTTCCTAACGGAAAGGGTGGGATTTGAACCCACGGATGCTTGCACATCGCTGGTTTTCAAGACCAGTGCCATAAACCACTCGACCACCTTTCCTAGCGGATTTCAAAGTCTAACTTGCGAACTTTACGTTTTCTTCGCTGTTCTTGCCATTGAACATCCTCAGAAGAAAGAACATTTTCTTTCTTACTTGTATAAGAGTTTAACATAAGTACTTGACTTAGGTCAACTGCAGATATTTTATCTCCACGAATAGTTGTCATATTTTGACAACCACAAGAAACGCTCTTGCTTGGATGCCCAATTAACTCCTTTCCACAGGAGCGGCACCTTACCTTTATATTGTCCATTGTTATAATGTGTTCCTTCTGTCACAGAAGTTTTTTCCACATCTATTTATCAATCCCAAGGCATTGTTTCAATGATGGCAGCATCACCACCATTAATATCACCTTCTACTATAGGTTCAACTTTAGATTTTGTTTCACTCAACCAACCCTGCACAATTTCTTCAGTCAAACTTCCATAAGCGACTGGATTCTCTAAATTTTCTGTAGAAAGTCCTACTGACCCACCTTGACCAGATCTGGTTGTTAAAATACCAGAGGTATTGATGCCAGTACAAGTCCATCCAATTTCATAAACAATATTATTGTGTTCACCTAGAGATGAAAACTTTTTAAGATAATCAATACTCCATTCAAAGTGAGTCATTGTTTTTTCTTTTTATTTATGGGTGAAGAGGGGATCGAACCCCCGACCGCCTCGGTGTAAACGAGATGCTCTACCGCTGAGCTATTCACCCTTATCTTTAGATTCTAACATATACTCTACGGTTTTGGCAACATCTTCCATTGCATCACGTAGATAGATTCTTTGACCAGAGTGTTGCTCCAGTTTTGTGACGCCATTTTTAAACTCTTCAGAGAGAGTCCAGCGCCACTGTTCCATACTCTTAGAATACCAAAGGTTAATCTTCATCAGGTAATCGAGATTCCAACGTATCTAGTCTACCTTGTAATCTAGCAATTTCACGAGTTAGTTGCATATGTTCATTTTCCATATCTTCTAGACGGTACTGAAGACGTTCTACAAGATCATAGAGAGTTTTACATTCAGCAATGTTTTGTTCACCTCTATCACTTTCCTGATAGAACCAGTCTAACATCTTCTGTACTTTCTTCTTCACCAGTCGTCGTCTCCGAATTTTAGGTTTTCTTGGTGTTCTGCATTTTGTCTGCAGTATCCGTGAACATCTACTTCCATCTTTCGGT
>Ga0213858_10000536_pt1 | contig 18085 bp, 20 predicted proteins | sample PICome_FD_160122 | JGI IMG/M metagenome (GOLD analysis project Ga0213858, IMG submission 160122) | Coastal seawater microbial communities near Pivers Island, North Carolina, United States - PICO245 | ecosystem: Environmental > Aquatic > Marine > Coastal | place: USA: North Carolina | collected... | reverse complement strand
ACACTTCACTGGTGGGTTCACCACCATCCAGCACCACCTGGCTCAACCGGCGCAGTTCCTCCATGGCGCGGGCCCCGGCACCACTCGCCGACTGATAGGTGCTGACCAGCACCCGTCGCATCGGACGTTTCGCCGCCAGGGGGGCGAGGGCAAGGGTGAGCAGGATCGTGGTGCAGTTGGGGTTGGCGATCACTCCCTGATGGGAGAACGCAGCCTGGGGATTCACCTCTGGCACCACCAGCGGCACGCCCTCGTCCATGCGGAAGGCGCTGGAGTTGTCGATCAGCAGAGCACCGGCCGCGGTGATCGCCTGCCGCCACTGCCGCGACACCGACCCACCGGCGGAGGCGAGCACCAGATCCACCCCCTGGAAGGCAGCGTTGGACACCTCCTCAACGCGGTGATCGCGGCCCTTCCAGGCCAGCATGCTGCCGGCGGAGCGCGCTGAGGCGAGCAGTTTCAACTCGCCAACCGGAAAGTTGCGCGTCTCAAGCAGATGAAGCAGCTCTTGACCCACAGCGCCGCTGGCACCCAGCACGGCGACGGTGAGCGGGCGTTCAGGCAGGGAGCCTCGAGACAGCGATGAAAGAGATGGCAAGCGGTGGGGAAGAGGAACGGAAGTCAGGACGCAGGCCTCAGGACCTGGTTCGGATTCCGGCGGCAGCAACGGGCCGGATGACCGAAAAACGCTTCTTTAACAATACGTGGCGGGTCCGGCGCTGGCGCTTCCATACAGTGATTGGCTGCCTGAGCCCTTACGCATGAGCGCCGCCACTCTGACCGTCAAAACCACCGCCTGCCCTGGCAGCCGCCTGTCGGTGGAAGTGGCGGTTCCGGCGGCCCGTTGCAAGGAGAGTTACGAAGCGGCGATTGCACGCCTGAGTCGCACGATCAATCTGCCCGGTTTCCGCAAAGGCAAGGTGCCTCGCGCCGTGCTGTTGCAACAGATCGGACCGCTGCGCATCCGGGCCACGGCGCTGGAATCGATCGTGGACACCGTGTGGCGCGAAGCGATCGAACAGGAGAACATCGAAGCCCTCGGGCAACCGGATCTGAGCGGTGGTTTCGAACCGCTGCTGGAGGCCTTTGATCCGGGCAAAGACCTCACCGTGACTCTCGAAACCGATGTGGCCCCGGTTCCGAAGCTCAAAGCCACCAAAGGTCTGAAGGCCGAAGCCGAGAGCGTGAGCTTTGATCCCTCCCAGGTGGACGCCATGCTCGAGCAGTCGCGCAAGCAGATGGCCACCCTGGTGCCGGTGGAGGATCGCCCTGCCGCCAGCGGCGATGTGGCGGTGGTGAGCTTCGAGGGCACCTACAGCGACGACGGCTCCGCGATCGAAGGGGGCAGTGCCGACTCCATGGATGTGGAGCTGGAAGACGGACAGATGATCCCGGGCTTCGTGGAGGGCATCCTCGGCATGGCGATCGGTGAGGAGAAAACCGTGGATTGTCAGTTTCCTGAGGATTACCCCAAGGAGGATGCGCGTGGCCGCAAAGCCAGCTTCGTGATCAACCTCAAGGATCTCAAGACCCGCGAGTTGCCGGAGCTGGATGACGCTTTCGCCAAGCAGGCCAGCGACAAAGACACCATGGCGGAACTGCGCCAGGACCTGGAGCAGCGCCTCAAGGATGATGCCGAGCGTCGTCAGCAGAGCAATCGTCATGACGCCCTGCTGGCAGCCCTGGTGGAGCAGCTGGAGGTGGAACTCCCCGCCAGCCTCGTGCAACAGGAGGTGCGCAACCTGGTGGAACAGACCGCCGGCCAGTTCGCCCAGCAGGGCATGGACGTGAAGTCGCTGTTCACCCCAGAATTGGTGCGTTCCCTGATGCAGTCGTCCCGGCCTGAGGCGGAGGAACGCCTGCGCCGCAGCCTCGCCCTCAGCGCCCTGGCCGAAGCCGAGAACCTCAAGGTGGACGAGGAGGAGATCGAAGCGAAGCTCAAGGAGGTGAAGCGCCAGCTCTCAGGCGAGCGCGACATCGATCCCCAGCGCCTGCGCGATGCCGTGGTGGACGACCTCCTGCGCGACAAGCTGCTCGGCTGGCTGGAAGAGAACAGCAGTATCACGGAAAAAGTCGCAGCAACGCCGACCGAAGACAAGGACACTGCAGGCAAAGCAGCAGCACCCATAGATTGAGTTCAGTTCGCCCACAGCGCTCCGCGTGATCGACGCCCGTCTCCACCACCCGATCCAGAACCGCTGGCGGGGCATCCGTCCCGTCTCGGACCTGCCATCGGCATCTCCAGGCGTGCTGCCCACGGTGGTGGAACAGTCGGGGCGAGGTGAGCGCTCCTTCGATATCTATTCACGCCTGTTGCGCGAGAGGATCATTTTCCTGGGCACCGGCATCGATGATCAGGTAGCCGATGCACTCGTGGCCCAGCTGCTGTTCCTCGAGGCCGAGGATCCAGAAAAAGAGATTCAGATCTACATCAACTCCCCGGGTGGTTCGGTGACCGCTGGCCTGGCGATCTACGACACCATGCAGCAGGTCGCGCCCGATGTGGTGACCATCTGTTACGGCCTGGCGGCGTCCATGGGAGCCTTCCTGCTCTCCGGCGGCACCAAAGGCAAACGCCTCGCCCTGCCCAGCGCCCGGATCATGATCCACCAACCCCTCGGTGGCGCTCAGGGTCAGGCGGTGGACATTGAGATCCAGGCCCAGGAAATCCTTTTCCTCAAAGACACCCTGAACGGCCTGATGGCCGAACACACCGGCCAGCCCCTGGAGAAGATCGCCGAAGACACCGACCGCGACTACTTCCTTTCACCGGCGGAAGCGGTTGAATACGGCTTGATTGATCGCGTCGTGGACAGTTCCGGAGACGGAGGAATCGTTACGGAGGGCTGACATGGCTCGGCTCCGCCGCGATCCTTGGAGTCCGGATCGGCCGCACGGCAGCTCCGTCTGCAAACTGTTGAAGTGATCAGCGCCCGATGGCCAAATTCGACGCCCATCTGAAGTGCTCCTTCTGCGGCAAGTCGCAGGAGCAGGTGCGGAAGCTGATCGCCGGCCCCGGTGTTTACATCTGTGATGAGTGCATCGATCTGTGCAACGAGATCCTCGATGAGGAACTGATCGACGCCCAGGGCAATCCCCGCCATGGCGCCGAACCGGCCCGCAAGGGCGGACAGGCCCCGCGCAAGAGCAGCAAACCCGCTCCCACACTCGCCTCGATCCCGAAACCGCAGGAGATCAAATCCTTCCTCGACCGCCAGGTGGTGGGGCAGGAATCGGCGAAGAAAGTGCTGTCGGTGGCGGTGTACAACCACTACAAACGCCTGGCCTGGCAGGGCGATGGCAATGGCGAAACCGAGCAGACCGCCACGCGGTTGCACAAGAGCAACATCCTGCTGATCGGCCCCACCGGCTGCGGCAAGACCCTGCTGGCCCAGACCCTGGCAGAGCTGCTGGATGTGCCCTTCGCTGTGGCCGATGCCACCACGCTCACCGAAGCCGGTTACGTGGGTGAAGACGTGGAGAACATCCTGCTGCGGCTGCTGCAGAAGTCCGACATGGATGTGGATCAGGCCCAGCGGGGCATTATCTACATCGACGAGATCGACAAGATCGCCCGCAAGAGCGAGAACCCCTCGATCACCCGGGATGTGTCGGGCGAAGGGGTGCAGCAGGCGCTGCTGAAGATGCTGGAAGGCACCGTGGCCAACGTGCCGCCCCAGGGGGGGCGCAAGCACCCGTATCAAGACTGCATCCAGATCGACACCAGCCAGATCCTGTTCATCTGCGGTGGCGCCTTTGTGGGCCTGGATGATGTGGTGCAGAAACGACTCGGCCGCAACTCGATCGGCTTCATGCCCGACGGTGGCCGGGGCCGGCATCGGGCCAACAGGGATCTGCAGGCGGCCCAGGTGCTGCGGCACCTGGAACCCGACGACCTGGTGAAATACGGCCTGATCCCGGAGTTCATCGGTCGCATGCCGGTGAGTGCGGTACTGGAGCCCCTGGATGAGCACGCACTCGAATCGATTCTCACCGAACCGCGCGATGCCCTGGTCAAGCAGTTCCGCACCCTGCTGAGCATGGACAACGTGCAACTCGACTTTGAGGCTGGAGCGGTGGAGGCGATTGCCCATGAGGCGCACCGCCGCAAAACCGGCGCCCGGGCCCTGCGCGGCATCGTCGAAGAACTGATGCTGGATCTGATGTATGAGCTGCCGTCTCGCAAGAACGTGAAAACCTTCACCGTGACGCGCGCCATGGTGGAGCAACACACCGGTGGCAAGGTGCTGCCCCTGCCCGGCAACGAGCGTCAGCAGGAATCGGCCTGAGACCTCTGATCTGAACCCCCGTGGCCGCCGCTGATCACCTCACCGTTCCCCGCCAGCACGGCCTGTTCCTTCACCACGGCATCGATCTGGGCGATGGCAGCGTCGCCCATTACCTCGAGGGCCGCGAAATCCTGCGCAGCCCCCTCAACGACTTCAGCCGAGGCCTGGAGATCTGCGTCGTCAACCACCCCCAGGCCTCCTCCGCCGGCATCACCCTGCGCCGGGCGATGAGCCGCATCGGTGAGCAGCGTTACAACCTGCTCTTCAACAACTGCGAGCACTTCGCCACCTGGTGCAAAACGGGTCGCCACCGCAGCGGCCAGGTGGAGGACTGGCTGCACACCGGCAGCCTCGGCGCTCTGGCCCTGGGCCAGCTGATGCCGGCGGCCCTGCTCACAGGCCTTGGCCTGTTGCTGCGCAAGGGGCTGGTGGATCAAGGCTCCCGCGAACGGGCGCGGCGCGGCCTGGAGCAGCTGGAACAGCTGCGGCTGCGCTTGCTCCAGAAACTGGAAACCACCCTCGAGCAGGCGGAAGGCTGGATCCGGGGAGGGCCCGAAAACGGCGCCGCCGAACGGAGCAACCGCCACAGTCGACGCCTGCTGCAGGCGGGGCAGACCCTGGCCGATGAACTGGCCGCGGTGGAGGAGATGGAGCAGCGGATCGCCGCCCTGCTGGAGGGGAGCCCCGGCAAGGAAGACTCCGAACCAGGCTGAGTAGTCTCTGGGTTCCGCCGGCAGCGCATGAGTCAGGCTTATCAGCCGCTGCATCACAAATACCGACCCCAGCGGTTTGATCAGCTGGTGGGACAGGACGCAATCGCCGCCACCCTCAGCCACGCCCTGCGCAGCGATCGGATCGCTCCGGCCTATCTGTTCAGCGGCCCACGCGGCACCGGCAAGACCTCCAGCGCCCGGATCCTGGCCCGCTCGCTCAACTGCCTCAGCAGCGACAGCCCCACGCCTGAGCCCTGCGGCACCTGCGAGCTGTGCACCACCATCGCCGCCGGCACCGCCCTCGATGTGATCGAAATCGATGCAGCCTCCAACACAGGCGTCGACAACATCCGCGATCTGATTGAGCGCTCGCGCTTCGCACCGGTGCAGGCGCGCTGGAAGGTGTATGTGGTGGACGAATGCCACATGCTCTCCACCGCTGCCTTCAACGCTCTGCTGAAAACCCTGGAGGAACCACCGCCGCGGGTGGTGTTCGTGTTGGCCACCACCGACCCGCAGCGGGTGCTGCCCACGATCCTCAGCCGCTGCCAACGCTTCGACTTCCGCCGCATTCCGCTCGAAGCTCTGGAAGCGCATCTGCGCTGGATCGCCGAGCGGGAAGCGATCGGGATTGAGCCCGAGGCCTTGCATGTGGTGGCGCAACGGGCCCAGGGGGGGCTGCGCGACGCCGAAAGCCTGCTGGATCAGCTGAGTCTGCTGCCGGCACCGATCAAGGCTGAGGCGGTGTGGGAGCTGCTTGGGGCCGTGCCGGAACAGGAGCTGATCAGACTCGCAGAGGCCTTGGCGAACGGCGAACCCCTGCCCCTGCTGGAGGGGAGCCGTCGCCTGCTCGACCGGGGCCGCGATCCGGGCGCGGTGCTGCAGGGGCTGGCGGCGATCCTTCGCGATCTGGTGCTGATGGCGGCTGCGCCCGACCGTCCGGAGCTCACCAGCGTGTCACCGCAGATGCGCGATCAATTGCCCCCCCTGGCACAGCGGATCGGCCGCCAACGGCTGCTGCAGTGGCAAGCGCGTCTGCGGGGCAGCGAGCAACAACTGCGCCAGAGCGTGCAACCGCGCCTGTGGCTGGAGGTGCTGCTGCTGGGATTGCTGGCGGAGGCTGAGTCCCAGGCCCAGCCAACACAAGGGGTGCACTCAGCCCCTGCGGTCACCCCAGCTGTGGCTCCTCCTGCAGCCCCAGCAAAGGCGGCGGTGAGCCTGCCCCCAACCCAGACACAGGCCCCAACGCCAATCGCCACAGTCGCTGAACCCGTTCAGGAGACAGCAAGAGAGCCAGCTCCTCCAGCCGAACCCAGCAACCTGACGGAGCTGTGGCAGCAGATCCTCGGCAGCCTGGAGCTGCCCTCCACCCGCATGCTGCTCTCCCAGCAGGCCCAACTGGTGCGACTGGATGCCCATAGGGCCGTGGTGCAGGTGGCCGGCAACTGGATGGGCATGGTGCAAAGCCGGGCGAGCCTGCTGGAGCAGGCGATCAGCCGCGCCCTGGGGGGATCACGCCAGCTGGTGCTGGAGCAGCACAGCGGCGCCGCCTCCACCAACTCCAACCCCAACCCCAAGCCGACCACGCCGGCCGCACCGGCTTCTCCAACAACTGCAGTACCGGCAAGCGCAGCTCCGAAACCGACGCCCAACCAAGGCAGCCCCATCCCAGCCCGACCGGTCACCACACCGCCATCACCAACGCCAACAGCATCGGCACCGTCAAAGAGAGTTGCAGAGCCTGAAAAGCCCAGACCCGCGCAGGCCCATCACATCCAACAGCAACCACCAGATCCTCACCCTCCAAGCTCACCAATGGACGAGAAAGTGAAGCGCTTCGCTGACTTTTTCAACGGCGACGTGCTCGATGTGGATCTGGAGACCCCGGGCTGAATCTATCCGCCAAACCATTGCCCCTACACCAATCAAGCACGCAAGAAAACACCAAAAGATCGATTTAACGCACAACGTCCTGAAGCCAATCTTCGAAGGTTTGCAGCTCTTGCATCAAATCGGGCCAAAGCTGGATCGCTTTCTGAAGCAGGCGCAGCACTTGACCCCTCTCAAGCTCATAGGAGTAAAGATGACGCACCACGTGCCGAAAACGCATTAATTCAGCGAGATCCTTCAGTGTGGATGCCGTCAGCAACGAAGGGCGACTCTCGGTGGCGACAGCCATACGCTCCAACAAACGCCGATGCCAGTCGGCCCCGTCTGGAGGACCACCATTCAAAACTCGCACAATTTGCACAAAGCAGCGTTCAATCCCGGTATAGAAACTCTGCAAACGCAGAGCCGCTGAATCACAGCGCTCCTGTGCAGCCGATGTCAATTCCCAGTCAGAGAGAAGATCCGCCAAGCTCTCCACAAGCGAAGCCAACTTCAAACGCTCAACCTTGAGATCCACTCTGAGATCGTGCAGCTCACGATCAGACGGAAGCTGGGTCATGGAAGCAACAATCGGGCACGCTCTCGAATTCGCTTTTGCCAATGCTCTGGCAACGCTTCCAATCGCACCAGATCCACAGGGATGAGCAATTCAGGATCCGCCACATCCCTTTGAAGTTGATCCAACTGATGCATTGCTGCAAACAAAGCATCAGCGGGCAAACCCTCAACGCAGAGATCAAGATCTGATCTGAGGCCAAATCCAGGCTCCAGCACCGAGCCAAACAACCAGACAGCCTGGATCTGGGGCCAATGCTGCTTCAGAAGCGCTGCCGCTGCTTCGGCTTTGCGCTCCGCCTGTTCACGCCGCACTGCAATGCGTTCCGCTTCCTGGCGTCGCCGCTGCTGCCAGTGGCGTCGATGGGCCTCGGAGACCAGGCTCACGCGTCCGCCGTCGCCTCGCCGCGGTGGCTGGTTTTCGCCCACACCAGTCGTTTGGGGAACACCGCCATGCGCACGCTCACCCAGGGGATCACCACAAACCAGTGGCCCAGGTAGGCAATGGCCATCAGCAGCGACAGCAGGTCGGGTTGAGGGAGCTCCGGGCCCTCGCTCGGTCGCCGGCAACCGCGCCAGTAGGCCAGGCCTGACACGCTGAAGGCCACGATCGAGAGCGGCCAATACACCGGCACCGTGCGGGTGGCGGCACTGGTGACGGCATCGGCAAACGACACCACCGGCAGGGCGTACTGCAGCAGGAAGAAACAGGCGAGATCGCGCCGCTGGCTCGGGCTCACCCGATTGGAGAGCAGCTGCGGCCAGTAATCAAAGAAACGCTGAAGGCCACCCTCCGCCCAGCGCTGGCGCTGCTTCCAGAGAGCCGGAACCGATTCCACCGCCTCCTCCTGCACCGGCGGGTCCCAGAGCAAGCCGATCCGGGATCCCTCCGTGAGCAGGCGGAAACTCAGATCGAGGTCATCGGTGACCGTGTGCTCGTTGAAACCGCCGCAGGCCTCGAGGTTGGGGCGCCGCAACAACTGACCGTTACCGCGCAGCTCCATCACTCCACCCCCGAGCAGACGACCCTGCTGGATCAAGGCATCCAGGGCCATCTCCATCGCCTGCACTCGGGTGAGCAGGCATTGGCCGGCATTCACCACCGCCTTGCGCAGCTGCACCGCCGCCCATCCTCCCTGCACCGCATAGGGGAGCAGTCGCTGGAGCACATCCTCCTGGAGCTGGGCATCGGCATCGAGCACCAGCAACCAGTCGCCGCGGAGCTGCTGAAGCACAGCATTCAATGCCCCCGATTTACCCCCTCCAGCGCCCCGTGGTCGGTGCAGCACCCGCAGCTGGGGATGCTGCGCCTTGAGCGCATCAAGGATGGCGCCGGTGCGGTCCTGGCTGCCGTCATCCACCACCCAGAACTTCAGCTTCTCGGCCGGATAACGCAAAGCCGCAAGCCGCTCCACCAGTCGGGCCACCACCGCTTCCTCATCGCGGGCGCCCACCACCACATCCACGCTGGGCCAGGCATCCAAAGCCTCGCTCGCCTCGGCAGATGCCGCATCGGCGCTGCCAGCAGGCCCACGGGCGCGCAGCACCGTGCGCAAGCCGTAACCGCCCAGCACCAGGGCCAGTGTGAACGCTGGCAGCAGGCTTCGCATCGGATCCAGCCAGTGGGGAGCAGCCCCCGCACAGCCACAGGCCGCCAGAAACAGGGCCGTTTTGCCGCGTCGGTGATCGCCAGTCACTGCGGCCACGGCCATCAAACACCCCGGAATGCCCGGACTCTAAGGGGCGTGCCTGAGGGCGGATACGGGAACCAGGGTTGTGCCGGGGTAGTAATGACGAAGAATCTGGTCGACAGACTGTCCGCGCCGGGCCAGATCGATCGCTCCCGCCTGGGACAGACCCGCCCCATGGCCGAAGCCACCGCCCTGGAAGCGCCAGAGCCCGGCACCGGCAGGCTTCACCACAAAGAGGGTGCTGGGCAGGCGCCGCAGCGTGCGCCGGATCCCATCCAGGCGCAACACCTGGGGAGATCCGGAGCCATCGCCCTTGATCTGCAGCGCCAACGCCCGGCCACTCGGGCCCCGTTCCAGCACCGACACCGCCTGCACCGCGCCCAACCGCGGCGCCTGGGTGGCCAGGGCTGCCTGCAACTGGCTGGCGCTGTAGATGCGCGACCAGCGGAAGCGGGGATGACCGGCGCCGTAGGCCCCCTGTCGCTCGTTCAGCAAGGCCTCCACGGCCGCATCGTTCTGCAGCGGCAGCACCACCGCACCGCTCCAGTTCTGATCGCCATCGGCCTGGGCACGCAGATAAGGCGCAGGTTCCATCGCCCAGGCTTCCGTCGCCCCAGCCATCACCCCGCCGTTGGAGGCGTGATAAACCGCACTGATCGGTGATCCCTGCCACTGCAGCACCTGGCCGGCGGTGGCCTGAATCGCCTGCCGCACGGCCGGTCCGGCCTGCCGCGGATCGCTGTACACCTGGCACTGGGTGTCGCTGCAGAGGTGGTAGCCATCCACCGCGAAGCGGTGGCTGTTCGCCAGGGCCCAGGTGCGGGCGAGCACCGCCTGGGCCTGCAGGGCCGCAGCCGGTGAACCGGCACCGATCTCATGGGGCACCACACCCTCGAGGTAGCGCTCCAACGGCACCTGCTCCAGCAGGGTCCAACTGCCATAGGCATCGGCCTGGAGCCGGAACGGCCCACGCATCACACCCCCCTTCCAACGCATGCCATCAGGCGCCTCGATCAACAGCGGGCCCTGCAGGGTGCGGCCACCCTTCGGCCCCTCCAGCACCGGCTGCACCGTGGCCTGCACCGTGGCGGTCCAGAGCCGGGCGGGCACGTCCGGCAGCGGCGGCGCCGACTCAGGCGCCCAGACCTGCCAGTCCTTCGGATGGGCCACGAGGGCGTCGACACCCTGAGCGCGCCAGCGCTGCGCCACCCGATCGGCGGATTCAAAACTGGCGAATGGCCCCGCCACCTGCCGCGCCAGCTCCAGCGGCTTGACCAGCGGCACCGCCCGCCAGCTGAAACGCAGACTGGCTCCCGTCGCCAAAGGCTCGGAACCCCCGCCGGGCGCCACCAACCGCAGTGGTGCCGCCCCGGCACTGCGCAAGGTCAGCAGAGCGGCAGCCTGATCACCGCCTGCGGCCTGGCCGAGATGGTCATCCAGCGCCACCCAGAGGGCCTGAGCCGTCGCCGCCGGCGGCCTGGGCACCTGCCGGTGGGTGGGCCGCTGCAACGTGATCTCCTGAGGGGCGGGAGGCACAGCGAGCTCCTGAGCCCGACAACCGCCGGTGAGGGCCGTGACCGCCACCAGGGCGGGCGCAATCCATCCCTGCATCACAACGGCGGGCCAGCGGGTCATCCAAAGGGTGGCAGTCGAAGGCGTATTGTTGTCGTTTGTGTCACGCGCAGCCAGAGACATGCCCAAGCTCAAGACCCGCAAAGCTGCCGCCAAGCGGTTCAAGGCAACGGCCACTGGCAAGTTCCTGCGTCGTCGCGCCTTCCGCAATCACCTGCTCGATCACAAGAGCCCGAAGCTGAAGCGCCACCTCGCCACCAAGGCCGTGGTGGACCGCACCGATGAAGAGCGTGTGGCCCTGATGATGCCCTACGCCTGAATCCCAGGTCTGTTCGTCGATCGAACAGATAGGAATCGCGTTCAGATCGTCCTTTAACCAGCTCTCCCCACATCCATGGCTCGCGTCAAAAGAGGCAACGTCGCCCGCAAGCGCCGCAACAAGATCCTTCGCCTCGCCCGTGGTTTCCGCGGCAGCAACGGCACCCTCTTCCGCACCGCGAATCAGCGAGTGATGAAGGCCCTCTGCAACGCCTACCGCGACCGTCGTCGTCGCAAGCGCGATTTCCGTCGTCTCTGGATCGCCCGGATCAATGCCGCCGCTCGCCTCAATGGCATGAGCTACAGCCGCCTGATCGGTGGCCTCAAGAAAGCCGATGTGCGGATCAACCGCAAAATGCTTGCCCAGCTCGCTGTGGTCGATCCCGGCACCTTCACCACGGTGGTGACTGCCGCCCAGGCTTGAGATCAAACTGAGCCGAGGAGTCAGCGTTCATGGACATCCTCGTTCCCCAGACCTACCTGCTCGGTCTGATCGGCCTGTTGTCGATCGTGGCCGTGCTGGTGGGTCGTCAATTGCTGCGCGTGCGACGTGACGAACTCTCACTCATTCGCCTTGAACAGGAGGGTGCCGCAGCCTCCCGCGATGCTGGTCAGCTCTATGAACTGGCGTCGGTGCAACTGCGCAAACGCCTCTATCCCCAAGCCACAACCACCTTGCGCCAAGCGCTGAAACGTCTGGCTGGTGAGCCGGATGAAGCAAGAGCCCTCGTTGAAAATGCACTTGGTTTCGCTCTCGCCGCCCAGAAGGATTTCGAGGGGGCGGTGAAGCACTACAAGGCGGCACTGCAGGCCAAGCCCGATTACCCCGTGGCCCTGAACAATCTGGCTTTCGCCAGGGAGCGTCTTCTCGATCTCGACGAGGCAGCCGAGCTGTATCGCCAGTCGCTCAAGCTGGAGCCCACCAACGCCACCGCATCCCGCCGCCTGAAGCGTGTCGAGCAACAACTGCGCCGCAGTGCTGCTCGCAGCAACGCCTCACCAGAGGCCGCGGATCGGAAGGGCTTCTGAGCTCCCACACTCGGCGGCAAGGTTGAGGCGACCACCGGGATAGGTCATCCGGGGCGCCACCCAGCCAGCCAGGGTGGCACCCTGCAGGCCAAGGAAGGAACCACCGGGCTCGAGGCCCGCGGTGAGCGGATCCGCCAGGGGCAGCAGATCGAGTTGATCTGACTTGGCATTCAGGTTGCCCTGCACCGGCGTGCTGGTCTCGCCGATGCGCATGTCGCCGCGCAGCACCACCATCTGACCCATGGGCTGCACGCTGGCAAGCGTCACCTGCACGGGCTGCACGGCGCCGCCGGTGAAGGAGCGGTACGAGCCGCACCATTGACGCGGCATCGAGGAGGCCAGCGATGCGGCCCGTGCCACCGGATCAAAGGTGTCGACTGTTCCCTCCAGCACCATCGGCGTCGCCAGCTGGGAGGAATCCAACGGCAGGGCAGCCTCGAACGTCACCGGAGACTGAACCGGCAGATCCACGGCGACTGGAACGGGCATGGATAGAAATGGATGATGGGCGCACGGTAGTGCCATCCCGAACGACGGGAGCAGCCCCTGATCCGGTTCTCACACCAATCCGCCGCACGCGCCATGGATCTCACCTCCAATCCCGCAAGCCCGTCCGCCGCAGACGATCCATTGCTCATCGGCGGCCGTTGCTTCAGCAGTCGGCTCTTCACCGGCACAGGCAAATACCCCGACCTCAGCACGATGCAGGCCAGCCTCCAGCGCTCGCGCTGCGAGATGGTGACCGTGGCCGTGCGCCGCGTACAGGCTGTGGCGGCCGGCCATGCCGGCTTGATGGAGGCGATCGACTGGAGAACGATTTGGATGCTGCCCAACACCGCCGGGTGCGCCACCGCTGAGGAAGCGGTTCGGGTCGCGCGTCTCGGCCGGGAGCTGGCCAAGCTGGCCGGCCAGGAGGACAACACCTTCGTGAAGCTGGAGGTGATCCCCGACAGCCGCCATCTGCTCCCCGATCCCTTCGGCACCCTTGAAGCGGCGGAACAGCTGGTGAACGAGGGCTTCACCGTGCTGCCCTACATCAACGCCGATCCGCTGCTCGCCAAACGCCTGGAGGAGGCGGGCTGCGCCACGGTGATGCCCCTGGGCTCTCCGATCGGATCCGGTCAGGGGCTGCGCAATGCCGCCAATATCGCCCTGATCATCGAAAACGCCAGCGTGCCGGTGGTGGTGGATGCGGGCATCGGGGTGCCGAGTGAGGCCGCCCAGGCGCTGGAGATAGGCGCAGATGCTGTGCTGGTGAACAGCGCCATCGCCCTGGCGGGCGATCCAGCCTCGATGGCGGAAGCGATGGCTGACGCCGTGCGGGCCGGTCGCCTCGCCCATCGCGCCGGTCGCCTCCCCCTGCGTCAGGAGGCCTCCGCCAGCTCCCCCACCAGCGGCCGGGTGACGTAACGAAGAATCACCGGCCGTGAAGCTGCATGGCAGAAGCCGGCCACAGCTGAACGACCTCCATAAGGTCTGCGCAGATGCAGCACGAGGCCATGCAGGTCACCCAGGAAGATGGCGGCCGTCTCAACGCCTTCGCCAAAGAGCCCCGGATGGAGGTGATGGACGCTTCCGCCAGCCGCAGCAACGGCTCCCGACTCCTGATTCTCGGCGGGGCCGTGCTGGTGCTGAGCCTGATGGCCATCTCCGCGGCAATCAGCTGAAAAGCCTGTAGTAGCTTGCCTCACATCAGCGGCTTGCACGCTTCGGCAGGAGTTTGGGGTGAAAGTTCTCGTTCTCGGCGGTGACGGCTTCTGCGGCTGGCCCTGTGCTGTGAACCTGGCGGATCAGGGCCACGAGGTGCTGATCGTCGACAATCTCAGCCGTCGCAAGATCGATATCGATCTGGAGGTGGAATCGCTCACCCCGATCACCAGCATCGGCGTGCGGCTGCAGGCCTGGGAAGAAACCGGTGGCAAGCCGATGCGCTTCGTGCACATGGACATTGCCCATGAGTACCAGCGCCGTCTCGACCTGTTGCTGGAAGAGCGCCCCGATTCGGTGGTGCACTTCGCCGAACAGCGTGCTGCGCCCTACTCGATGAAGAGCAGCGCCACCAAGCGCTACACCGTGGACAACAACGTCAACGGCACCCACAATCTGCTCGCCGCCATCGTCGAGAGCGGCCTCGACATCCACGTGGTGCACCTCGGCACCATGGGCGTGTATGGCTATGGCTCCCACCGCGGCGCGACAATTCCTGAGGGCTACCTGAAGGTGGAGGTGCCCCAGCCGGATGGCTCCCGATTCGAGGAGGAGATTCTCCATCCGGCCAGCCCGGGCAGTGTCTATCACATGACCAAGACGCTGGATCAGCTGCTTTTCCTCTACTACAACAAAAACGACAAGGTTCGGATCACGGATCTGCACCAAGGCATCGTCTGGGGCACCAACACCGAAGCCACCGACCGCGACCCGCGCCTCACCAACCGCTTCGACTACGATGGCGACTACGGAACGGTGCTCAACCGCTTCCTGATGCAGGCGGCGATCGGTTACCCGCTCACCGTGCACGGCACCGGCGGCCAGACCCGCGCCTTCATCCACATCCGCGACTCGGTGCGCTGCGTGCAGCTGGCCCTGGAGAACCCCCCACAGAAGGGGGAGCGGGTGAAGATCTTCAACCAGATGACCGAGAGCCATCAGGTGGGTGAGCTGGCCAAGAAGGTGGCCAGCCTCACCGGCGCCGCCATCAACAACCTGCCCAACCCGCGCAACGAAGCGGTGGAAAACGATCTGATCGTGGACAACCGCTGCTTCATCGAGCTGGGGCTCAACCCGACCACCCTCGATGACGGGCTGCTCAAAGAGGTGGTGGAAATCGCCACGCGCTACGCCGACCGCTGCGATCGGAAGCGGATCCCCTGCGTGTCAGCCTGGACCAACCAACAAGCTGAAGCGATCAGGGCCAAGGCCTGATTCCGCGTTCCCTGCCTGCTCCCCCACCCCGTGAAGATCGCCTTTTTCACCGAAACCTTTCTGCCGAAGGTGGATGGGATCGTCACCCGTCTCACCAAGACGGTGAAGCACCTTGTGGAGGCCGGCGATGAGGTGCTGGTGTTCTGCCCGGAAGGAGCTCCGAGCGAGTACATGGGCGCAGGGGTGATCGGTATGCCTGCCATGCCTCTGCCGCTCTACCCAGAGCTCAAGCTCGCCCTGCCGCGGCCCGCTGTGTCGGAAGCGATCGACGCCTTCCAGCCGGATCTGGTGCATGTGGTCAATCCGGCTGTTCTTGGTCTCGGTGGCATCTGGCTGGCCAAAAACAAGTCGATCCCCCTGATCGCCAGCTATCACACCCATCTGCCGAAATACCTGGAGCACTACGGCATGGGCATGCTCGAGCCCCTGCTCTGGGAGTTGCTGAAAGCGGCCCACAACCAGGCGGAACTGAACCTTTGCACCTCCACCGCCATGGTGAAGGAGCTGAGCGAGAAGGGCATCCAGCACACCGCCCTCTGGCAGCGAGGCGTCGACACCGAGCTGTTCCGGCCCGCGCTGCGCGGCGACGCCATGCGTCAGCAGCTGCTGGGCGCACACGACGACCGCGGCGCACTCCTGCTCTATGTGGGCCGGTTGTCAGCCGAAAAACAGATCGAGCGGATCCGTCCGGTGCTGGAAGCCCTCCCCGATGCCCGCCTCGCCCTGGTGGGGGACGGACCGCACCGCCAGCAACTCGAGCGCCATTTCGAAGGCACCGCCACCACCTTCGTGGGCTACCTCGCTGGCGAAGAGCTGGCCAGTGCCTACGCCAGCGGCGATGCCTTCCTCTTCCCCTCCAGCACTGAAACCCTCGGTCTGGTGCTGCTGGAGGCGATGGCTGCGGGGTGTCCGGTGGTGGGCGCCAACCGCGGTGGCATCCCCGACATCATCAGCGATGGCCTCAACGGCTGCCTCTACGAGCCGGATGGGGCCGATGGAGGCGCTGCAAGCCTGATCCAGGCCACACAACGTCTGCTGGGCAACGATCTCGAACGCCAGGCCCTGCGCCGGGCAGCCCGGACGGAAGCGGAGCGCTGGGGCTGGGCCGGGGCCACAGAACAGCTGCGCACTTACTACCTCAAGGTTCTGAAGCCGGAGCTGGCCCAGGTCGCCTGATCCTTACTTCGCCCGCTTTCGGTTCCACGCCTCCATCACCTTCTTGGCCATCGGCAGGGCATGCACCGAGCCGCCACCGGGGGTGTTCTGGGCGAAAGCCACGATCACGATCTCGCCTTCGGGATAAGGGGCATAGGTGGCGAACCAGGCATGGTCAGGCCCACCAGTGCTGTCCTCTGCCGTGCCCGTTTTCCCCCCGGCCGGGGGAATACCGGGTCCATTGAGGCCATAGCCGGTGCCATCGGACACCACCTTGCGCAGGCCTTCCCGGATCTTGGCCAGCGTGGAGGGTTTCATGGCCACTTCGGTGCGCCGGGAGGGAGCTGTCCAGTCGAGTCCCTGATCGGCGAGATGGGGCGTCACCAACCAACCGCCGTTGGCAAACACGGAGTAGGCGCGCGCTAGCTGCAACGGCGTGATCTGCACCACCGACTGACCGATGGACGCGCTGGCCATGTCTTCCGGAATCCAAGGGGTGGTGCCCGGTTGCGCCCAACCCCGACCGGCGGCGGCCCAGTCTTCATCGCCCACAAGCCCCACACTGTCCTCCCAACCGATCTCAATGCCGCTCTTTCCACCAAAACCGAGCTGGGTGGCTGCTTTCTTCAGGGCGCGGGAGCCCACCCCCACACCCACCTGATAAAAAAACGTGTTGCTGGAAAAACGCAGAGCATCGGCGTAGCCGATTCGGCCGAAACCGGCACCGTTGTGATCCGGGAAGCAGTGGCCGCCGTAGGTGATGCAGGCCATGGTGTTGAGCTTGGTGTCAGGCGGGAACTTGCCTGATTCCATGCCGGCCATCGCCGTCACCGGTTTCCAGGTGCTGCCGGGGTCGTAGGGGTTCATGGCCCGACTGAGCAGGGGCTTGGCGGGGTTGGAGAACAAGGCGTCATATTCCTTCTGGGTGGTGACCAGCTTGGAAAAAAAATTGGGATCGAAATTGGGTTTGCTCGCCAGAACCAGCACCGCTCCGGTGCGGGGATCCATGGCCACGATCGCGCCACCGGGTTTATCCGCCAGCGCCTGCTCCGCCACCTTCTGCAGATCGAGGTCGAGGGTGAGCGTGAGGTCTTTGCCCGCCACCGACGGCCGATCGCCAAGGCTTCGCTGCACCTCGCCCATGGCATTCACCTCGAGCATCTGACCGCCCCACTTGCCGCGCAGCCAGGACTCGTAGGCCGCCTCCACGCCGGTGCGGCCAATCCGATCCCGGATCTTGTATCCCTTCTCAGCCAGCTGCTTGTATTCCTCTTCCGTGATCGGCTGGGTGTAACCGAGGGCGTGAGATGCGAGCGATCCGTGGGGGTAAAAGCGGAGGATGTCCACATCCACCTGGGCACCCTTGAGCCCGAGGGCCTGTTCCCGGAAACGGAGCACCTGCTCGGGTTTAAGGTCGGTAGCCAGGGTGATCCGATAGCCGTCGCGATCAACGCCGCGACCGCGGCGGGCATCGAGATCCTGCGCCGAGAGGTTGAGCAGACGGGCGAGGCGATCGCGCAGATCCGGCCAGCTGGCCTCATCCACCAGGCGCGGCTCGAGATACAGCGAATAGGTGAGCTTGCTCGACGCCAAAACCTTGCCATGGCGATCGAGCAGACGGCCCCGAATCGGTGAGCGTGGCACCAAGCGGATGCGATTTTCGTCGGCCAGCTCCTTGTAATGGGCGCCCTCAAGCACCTGCAACCAGGTGAGGCGGGTCAGCATCGCCCCGCAGAACAACAGCACCACCCCCAGCAACACCAGAGGTTGCTGATGCATGCCGCTATGGCGATGCCCCTCCCGACTGCTGATGGTGCGTGTCATGGCGGGATCAGACCATGCCCTCAGGATGCAAGCTGCTGCCGCAGCTGCACAAGACGGTGCTCGATCCGGGTCAGGGCTTCTTGCAGGGCCAGCCGTTCATCCTCCGCAGACACGGGCAACTCCGGCT
>Ga0213858_10000535_pt1 | contig 18119 bp, 19 predicted proteins | sample PICome_FD_160122 | JGI IMG/M metagenome (GOLD analysis project Ga0213858, IMG submission 160122) | Coastal seawater microbial communities near Pivers Island, North Carolina, United States - PICO245 | ecosystem: Environmental > Aquatic > Marine > Coastal | place: USA: North Carolina | collected... | reverse complement strand
TTCCCCTGCGTAGTAATTTGTGAGTTACTAGCAGAAGAAGATACTACTGTATTAAAGTTTGTTGCCATTCAACAAATATAAATTATACCACCTTAGTTACCAATACTCTTACATCATTTGTAGTAGGAGCAGAGGCAAAACTGATTGTTGCTTGTGTTGTGTTTGTTCTAACCACATCAGCAAATACTGTATCATAAGAACTAGCATCATATAACTGAATAATCACATCCCTTGTGCCTAAGCCATGTGTGATTGTATACGATGTGTTTGTGCCATCTCCAATGCTTACTACGTATGTTCTTGCATCAATAGCTGATTTAACACCTGCAGGAGTTGTTGCTCTTGCAGTATCTGTACCTGTATTTGTTTCTGTGTTTGTAGCTAATTCTACAATACCTGCAACAGTTGTAGAGGCACTTGGCTCATCTCCTGTATTTGAACCGCTAAGAGTAGTTATACCATCAAGTAAATTTATCTCAGTAGCATTTGCAGTAATACTTAAATCTGAAAGAGTTTCAACCTTTGCATCTAAAGCAGTCTGTAATCCATCAACATTAGAAATAATATGGTTGTGAGAATCATCAGCAACAGTAGCTGTTATTGTGATATTGGCTGAACCATCAAAGTTAGCTGAACCTGATAAATCACCGCCAAGAGCAATATTTCTTGTAGTAGCTAACGCAGTAGCAGTATCAGCGTTTCCTGTTACATCTCCTGTTACATCTCCCTCAATGTTTGCTACTAATGTTCCTGTGGTAATTGCTAAACTTCCTGTTGAAGCACCTGTCGCAGTTGTAGTACCAACAGTAAACTTATCAGCACTCTCATCCCATCCAATAAATGCATTGTTTCCTGTGGTTCCTCTTTCAAGGATAAGACCTAAATCATTTGAGTTCGCTCCTGTGTTTCCTGAACCTAATTCAATTAACGCATCAGCTATATTTGTGTTAGTAGAATCAACAGTCGTTGTTGTACCATTAACAGTCAAATCACCTGTAACAGTTAAACCACCTGAAGTAGTGACTGTGACATCTGATGCATCACCAATAGTCACATCACTCGATATTAAAGGTAAAGCAGTTGCTGTTACATCAGCGTTTGTTGAGATACCTGATAACTTAGTTCTCTCAACAGAAGTAATTATAGCACCTGAACCAACTGAAGAAACATCAGAATGCGCAGTAACAGATATACTACCTAAAGCAGTAGTTACGTTTGCTGAATCAGTTACGTCTGCACTTGCTTCAATACCACTTAATTTAGTTCTTTCTGCACTTGTGATGATCGCACCTGAACCTGCACTTGTTACGTCATTATGTGCAGTTACTGAAATAGAACCTAAAGCACTTGTAACATTAGCTGAATCTGTAACATCAGCACTCGCTTCTATACCATCAAGCTTAGTCTTGTCCTCATCAGTCATAGCACCCCAAGCAGATGTAGTCGCTGCAGGAATTGATGCGTTTGTACCATCTGAAGAATTAACAACTAATGATGTTCCATTAGCAGTAGTAGATAGGTTTGTAGTTACGTTAGAAACTTTAGCATTGTTCGTTGCTACATTACTCTCTAAAGTATCTAAATCTACTGCTTGAGTGATTGTGATAAAATCTACCTTTGTTAATTGAGCAGAGGTTGCAAACTTGTTTGTTGTGCTTGTGTCATCAATATCATCAGCATCTAAAACCACTACTCCTGTCGCTCCATTAACAGAGGCAACATCACCACTAGCTGATATAGTAACACTATCTGATGCAGGTGTTGTTGTAATAGTAACATTACTACCTGCTACAAAAGTTAAAGTATCTGTCTTTTGATCTGCTACAACATCAGACTCTCCTGAAACAGCAATAGTAGAGAATGCGTTTTGGTTTGTTTCCCCACCACTACCTGCTGCTAAATCTTCCCAAGTTGTACCATCATAATATCTAAGAACATTTGAACTTGAGTTATAATAAATCTGTCCAGTGACAGGTGAACTTGGATTTGCTGATAAAACCTGAACAACTGCATTTTGCAGCTCATTTTGGTTTAGGTCTAAATTTGCTAAAAACTTTGGCATAATTGATTAATTTAAATACGCTTTACCTGAAAAGGCTGCTGTAAATGTTATTGTTATTTGTGTTATTGAATTATATGTTACGTTTCCTATTACTATATCATTTGCTGAATCCACTACTTCTACAGCAGGGAATTTATTTAGTGTATGATTGATAGTCCAAGTAGCAGATGCAGAAGATTGCGTAAAAACAAAGTTCTTGTCACCACTTACTTGTACAACACCTCCAGTCAATATAATATCAACCGAAAGATCTTTAGACACTACATTAGTAGTAACTTCGTTTCCAACTTCTGTTACATTTATATTTATAGCATCGCTAGGCTCTATTATATTTAATGTTTCCGCCATTATGTAGTTACGTCTTGAATAACTGTTATTTGACCTCTTAAGTATGTTTTCACCCTACCACCTGTGTATGATATCTGAAGATCATAATCATATATATCATCATCAAAATCAATAATAAAAGAAGTAGTTCTAAAAATACCAGCACTCTGATCAACCCATTCTAAGCCATCTCCAATAGTTAGTGTTTTTATTAGCGTTCCAGATATATCCTTTCTTATCTGCATCTTAGGAGTAGCACCTGTTAAATCTATCTCGTTGCCTACTTCTGATGAATCAGTAAAAAAGTTAAAAGTGATAATATCAAAAGAATCTCCCTTGTATTGATTGGGTATGTTATATCTTCTTGGCATTTTCTTTATCTTTTATTTTTAACAAAAAAGCTTTGAGCTTTTTTATGTTTTCATCTTTTGGTTTATACTTACCTCTCTTTTTTTTATCCATTATCCTAAATAGAATGAATTATAATTAGCATCCTTGTCAGGATACATTTCACCGTTTGTTGTTTCATTGTATTCAGGAAATAAGTTGTTGTTAAAATCCATATAATCAATAAATCTTCTCGTATAATGTTGAGCGATATCAGCAGCTCTTGATTTTAACATAGATATCTCTTCGACTGTAGGCTGTTCACTATTCTCTGAAGTATGTTTAAATATACCTCCATTGGATATCTGATAAGAGCAAAACGTGAAATATTCTACTTGAGAATACCATATCAACATTTCCTTTATATAATCAGTCCATAATGATTTGTAATCTGAGTTTCCTGCATCATTCATTTCATCATTGATTAATAAATTTTGCAATTTAGTATATAGCTTACCTCCTAGATAATTCTGAACATGGGTGTCCTGAGCTACCTTTATCAGATATACAATCTTCTTAGGATCTACGTTACCTTCTATTATTGAGTTCTTTTTTAACTCGTCAACACTTATAAATAATGCTTGTGCCATAGTTATTTATTCTTAATTGGATAAGCCCCCCTGTTTGGCATATCAACCGGTCTGATTGGTACTTCTTCAGGGTTAGTTGGTGAAACAAATCCTTTACTGTTAGCATCACTCTCTTCTACTCTGGTTTTCTTACGGAAAACCCTGCGCTCAAAATAATGGTGGCAATTCTTGCCCCCCTTGAATTTAAAAAGCGAGTAGTTTCTTTTCTTGTGACCTAACTCTCTGTTAATACCTCTAAAAGACATCATATTGATATCTTCCTTTCTGAAAACAATATCTCTTGAGGTAAATGTTTCCATAGCTTTACAAAACTCTCTGCTGTTACCTGCATTCCTTACTGGCATATAAGCATATCTAATTTTGTATCCAGAATTATCTTGAGCTGATTTCTTAGATGGACTAGCATCATTTCTCTTCACAGAAGAAAGATCAAATTCTAAATTATCATCTGTAACTTTTTCCCTGTGAACGATCTCCCATTCATCAGAAACAACTTCACCAAGATCCTCTAATTGACTAATAAGATCATCACCCTCTTCGTCAGAAAAATCCTCCACAAAAGTTGCAGATAATTTCTCACCAGTTTCTTCTTCTCTACGAACCTTAGTTCCAATATTATCGAGTTCTGTGAACTCAATTGGCTGTAACGTAACAAAGTATAACTTGAGGTATATATTATTAAACGACAATATCTGATTTAACCCCCTGATGATTTCTTGCTGATGAGGTCTGATTACCGTATTATCCATGATAATACTTGCAGTTCTAAGTTCCTCAGCATTGTTACCAAACCCTGTGTTATCTTTTATACCTAATAAAATAGGAGAAACAATTCTATGGCCAAGCATGATCTTTTCTCTTGCTTCATCAGACAAGAACTGATACTGTGCATGAGCATCCGGTAAGTGAATTGGTTCAATTGTAGATTGAAACTCTGCAGACTCGTTGAACTGAAGAACAAATTTACCACTATTAGAAGATCCGCCAAACTTGTCAGCAATCCTTCTCTCTATAAGTTCTTGAGCTTCCTCTGGAGGAATACCGTTATTAAAGTTAAATAACAAAGAAGGTTGTAATCCTTGCTGTATATTGTTTATGTGATAGTTACTCACCTCCTCTTCCAAGTGGCAATACTGTAAGCAACCATGATAATCTGTAGGTGGATTATAATAAAAACCAGCTTTATATGGTTTAAATATATAAACCTCTACTTTATCTGATTTAGCTCCGTTCTTAAATGTAGGTATTCTTTTAGGCTTGTCAGATGGCTTATAATCTCTCCAACAAGGATGATAATAGTATGCCTTAACAGAACCATCCTGTGCTTGTTCAGCCCTTAATGTTTCTATAGGGAAGTGCAAAACATCTACAATTTTATTCTTTGCACTATTATATATGATTTGAGCAGAAGCTTGTCCAAATAGCTTAAAATCATTTACAATTTTCTTTAGCTCGTTGTCCTTTAACAACAACTTCATATCAGAATACATTTTAGGGTTTTCAGAGCTATCTAAAGCATCTATACCCCTTCCAAAGATCATGTCTGATATTCCGTTAATACAAGTAGAATTTGTTGGAGATCCTAAATATCTTTTGAGTACATAATCAAAATATTCTTCGTTATCGTCTCCTATTGTGTAGCTAACCCATTCTTTAGTCTTTACCTCCTCAATGTTAGGTATATTGTAGCCCCCTAAGTTTATGACTCTAGTGCCCCCCTTATATTCTTTGGGAGAAGCACCAGAGGGCTTCATTTTTCTAATATTTGGTCTTTTGCTCATGTTAAACTATTATATATGTATCTTCTCCTCCTTCATATTCTGTATAATCATCAGGTGGAGACATCTTTTGTTTTTTGTCTGTTTGGCTTGTCACGTAAGCCACATCTCTGTAATATATCTTAGAGTTTGTTCTAAGTGAGAAACTAAAAATCTCATCCTCTAACAAAGATAGTGAATGATCAAAAGTGATCTTTATAGTATTTCCATTTCTAGCACTTCTCCATGTAAAATCAGAGATATCAGTACTAACATATGTAGATTGATTTGTTAGTCTAATAAAACAGTCGTTTATCACATCTGCATCAAAAGAAGATGGAATAATATGTACTGTTTGATCTGTATTTATGTTTTGTAAGCGTATCACACTTATATAACTAAACTATCCATTTTTGTTTTAAAAAAAAAGAGCTTACCGAAGTAAGCTCTTTTTAACAGAGAATATAAATAGAGAGAGATATTATGCTCCTTCAGTAGAATCTATTGTAAATCCTGTTAATGGAGAAGCAACAAACCCAGCAGGTTTAGTCTCCATTCCTGTGAATGTTAAGGTATAACCACTCATATCAGACATAGCTGCTCCGGTAACAATTGTACCGCCAGACACATCCATTCCATGCTCCTCTCCAGCAAGGAAAAAGTTTCCGTTATAATCTTCAATAATAATTCTAGGTCTGTTCCAAGCTAAAAGCTTGATTTCTTTATGATCAGCTTGAGTTAGTTTGTGAAGCTGAAGCTCTAAAACTTGCTCGAATGCAACTGTTCCGTTTTCTCTAGAAGCTTGAATGTTCTGAGTAAAAGAAGAAGTTCCTTTTACTGAATATTTATAAGCTTGTAAATCAGCAGCATTAGTACCATCCTGAACAGATGTAATAGCATCGCCATCAGCATCTCTAGTAATAGTAATTCCTAGATCATAGTCACAAAAATAAACAGCTTGAATTCCTCCTACACTGTCCTTGCAAGGTTCTAACCTAGCATCTGTAATAAAATCACACATATTTTTTTTATTTTATAGGTTAGTATTCTAATTAAGCAAGAGTGTAAAGAACTGCATCAGATCCGATTCCGTACTGAACACCAGCAGTAAATCGCATTATAATTCTTACATTCTGAGACCCATCGTAATCAGCCATATCGATTACCTTGACCTCTGACATATCCGCTAAAACTCCGGTTCCAAAGAAAAGGTTGCTCTTTTCAGCAGCTACCATATGATCTGATGGCATTCCGTTTGCTACGAATAATGGTACACCTTGAAAGTTTAATTCAGTTCTTCCAACATTGAATCTATCTAAGTAACCTAAAGTAGCTTGAGCTTGGATATAAGCTTTAGCAACATTGATTGGAACATAGATTGAGAAATCATCCTGAGAGTAGATTGTGTTAGGAACTGCAGCTAAAACTTTTTCTAATTCACCTACTACGTTACTAGCTGTAATAGAAGTTTCTGTAGTTGTAGCGTCAATAACATCTGAATCTGCAGCCATCAAAACTGTTAATCCATCGAACTCACCCTCTGTAGCGTTAACACCACCCCAGATATTTTGTTCCATTTTTTGAGCTACTTTTGCAGCAGCGTGTCCTACTAAGAAATCTGCGAAAGATGTAGGTAGATTATCGTGAGCTGAGAATCCTTGCTCAACAGACAACCAGTCACTATGGAAATCTTTCTTACATAATTCCAAGTTTACTTGAAACTCTTCTGGTTGAAGAATTCTTTCAGTAAGAGTGATAGTTGATGTTCCGTTGAAATCACAGTCAGCATTCTTAACGATATCATCGCTAGAAATCTTCTTCATCACTTCTTTGTACTTGATGTTTGGTTTTACTTCAATACCACCGTTTTGGATAGTATTTCCGCTTAACAACGCAGCTGAGATGATTTTTTTTCCGTACTCTCCTGCATAGGTTGTAGAAATTGGGGTTGATAAACTATTTGCCATTTTTTATTAATTTATTTATTATCCGAATATTTTATTGAAAACAATATCTTGAGTATTTCTTCTTCTGTTTTCTGAGTACTTAAACACTTGTTTTGATTGAACAACCTCTTCAGGTGTATGAACCAATGGTTCAGTAACTTCCTCTTTTACCTCAGAAGATAACTCCTCTTTTACTTCCTCTTCTACTTGAGAAGATAACTCTTCTGGAACTACATCCTCTTGAGGATTCATTTTTTCCATTAAAGAATCATACATAGCTTTAACTTCGCTAATAGCAGACTCTAGTTCAGCTCTTTTTACATAGCTATTCATTTCATCCTCTACAGGAGCTTCTTCTGATGGAGCAGCTTCAGCTTTGTCATCCTCAGCCAACTCTACAACTTCTTCCTGAACTTCAATTTCTTGAACATCCTCTTGAGAAGAAAGAAGAACACTTTTCAGTTTTTCAACGATTTCTGTTGCTTTCATAATTTGAATTATATTTATTTAACTTATTAATTATATACTGTTGTATTTTAAGAATCTGATGCCTTACTAATCCTTCCTATTCCTTGATTAATCATCTTTCCTTTACAGCACTTTCTGCTGTATTTTCCATTCTGACATAAACAAGCTCTCTTATTATTTTTAGGGCTTGTTCTACTTGGTGTTTGTCCTTTTCTATTTATCATTTTTGTATTGGAACACAGTTAGGAACTCTTTTACCGTTCTTGTTTTTAAAACCTATCATTTCATACCCTTCTTGACATGGATTTGGGCTTGTCTCTTCGAGCTGATCTAAACCTTTTAGTTTAGACTCAACCCAATTCTTCATGCTTTTACCACCCCATAATAAATATGATATAGTACCACAAGCTTCTGGCTTACTAGCATCATAATATGCTTCGGCTCTGCTGAGGTAAGAGTAAATCCTCTTCAAAGTTGGTAACGTGAACTTTTCTTTTCGTGCTAACTGCTGTGCTCTTACTTTCCCCACCTGCGTGGCGCACTTGTTATTCACCTCTTTGTTTCTCTTAATACCAAGCTTTGCATTGTTACTCGCAGAAGCTGGATACCCTCCATAAGACTCCAACTCTACTTCTTCTAATGCAGCTAATACTTCTCTTAACTCAAACTCAGCCTGTAACTCTTCAAAACAAGCCATGCATAAATCTTCTTCTACTTCCTGTCTAGGTCTTTCTGCGTTATCAGCAAAATAGCCCTCTATGCTAAACCCTTTTACTTTTCCTGTTTTGACAAACTCTTGCCAAACATCATCATTATTCACCTTAGTAGAAACCATCCAAGTTCCAACAGGTAAGTTCTCAAAACCATAGTAATTAGATTTATCTTTTTCTGTATCCTCTATGATCCAAGACTCAACAACAGACAAGCCAATTAAATCGTAAGCGTGTTCTAATGTGCTATTGTTTTGATGACCACGAGATAAAAACACCTCTGATGCTTTTCTTACAGTATCCTCACTAAAGAAGATCTCGTACTCGTACTCTCCATCTTTCCTGAATATCTTTTTATTTGGAATAAGTGCAGGGCCCATAAGGATCCTTTTCTCTTTGTCTACCTCAGCAAGATTTAGGATCTTTTGCTCTTCGGCTTTTAATGCAATAAAATTTTCTTCGATTGCTGGGTTCTCAACTATTGAGATAGCCATAACCCCACTATTCTCTTTTTCTTCGTCTATGAATAATTCAAATACATCCATATTATTATAACAGTATTATTTTATTTTGTTTTAAATTGATGCCGACTCTTCTATATTCCTTTGTAATGATTGAGCTGAGTTGATGTCGTTTACTGTAACATATGCTTTTACAGGCTGATCAAATTTACTAGATATTGCAGTAGCTAATTGATTTTGTCCAGAAGAACCTACTACATTGAATTGTGGAGAGAAACCTCCTCCTCCACCAACAGCACCCCCTCTTCCCAGTCCTCTTGTATTAGTTTTCTTTGGAACAAACTGCTGTCTAGAAATCATAGCAACTTGAGCCAAACCAGAAGCAATTATTGTAGCAGCAACTGCAGGAGACAACCATTTAGGAACTATCGTTTTGTCTGCTAAAGCTTGTGAGGCTCCTAAGAATGTATTTATAATTGCATTAGAGATACCTGCAGCTTTTTCCTGCTGGAATCTACGCTTGTTTATTTCGTTTTCTTTCTTCACAAGTTCAGCATCATTCTTAGCAATCTCAATATTAATCTTCTTCCTTTGAGATGCGCTTAAGTTTTCGTTTCTCAAACGCTCTCTTAACAACTCATTCTTTTCAGTAGTTTTTCTTCTTTCGATATCAAGCTCCCTTTCAGCCTCAGAAGCCAAGAAATCAACAAAGGTATTTGACAGCTCTTGAAACTGTTGTAACCCAAGACTGAACTCTTCTAATCTTGATGGGCCTAGAACTGGATCTTCTTTCCTATATTCGGCAATTCCTGAAACTATGTCTGATGGAGAGGGAACTGTTAATTGAGCTAAAGGATCTAATCCTCCAATATTCTTAACTCCAGAAGCTTCTGTGAAAGCAACTCCACCTTGAGCACCTGCTAATTTAGTACTGCTCGGCTTAACATCTACTTTCTCCTTGTCAATGATTTCTTCCACCCCTTCTTTCACCTCCTGAGCCATATCCCTACCTAGTTGCCTAAATAGTATAGAGTATCTGTTTTCTATTATCTTAATTACAGAAGATGCATCTTGACCAAGCTCTTTAGCAGTTTCTTTAGCATTGTTTATCTCATCTTGTTTTTGCTTCTGTAACTGTAACCTTTTTAATCGTATAGCCTCATTGGTGTATTTTCTATACTCCTTAATATTGCCCTCAGACAAAGCTTTATCGGCTAAAGACTCAGCCTCTGCTATCTTAGTATCTAGAAGTTCTGCTTTTGCTTCTTTAAGAGACTCAGCCCACTTCTTAGTGACATCAACAACCTTCTTAGTTTCATCTTTAGATTTTTCTAAAAACTTGCTGATATCTTCCTGAATATCAAAAACAGTTCTACCCTCAACAGAGAAGTTGTTCATTTCTTTAACCCCCTGCTTTATTAAATCTAACTCATCTTCCCTTTTTATAATCATTAAAGCATAACTAGCAGCATTTGCTCCGTTATTTGCGGTAGATTTTTCTTCTAAGGTGGTTATCTCATCTTGTAGAGCTTTTATTCTGCTTTGAGAAATCTCTAAACCTTTATATTGTGAATTAGTTTCTTCAAGATACTTATTAAACTCAACACCAATATTTCTTTGTTCTCTTTGCAACTCAACAAGAGCCATACCCTTTTTAACTCTTTCGGCTTCGGTTAGATCAGTGTCGGTCATCACACTCTTTAGATCACTATTAGCTACAGCTAATGTTTTTAAAGCGTTTAGCTGTTCATCATAGCTCATATTGGTTAAATCGATGCTATTTTGAAGCCCCATTAATAAAGCAGACTGATCCATTAAACTGTCGTTCAGTCCTTTTGCATTCTTCTTAGCTTTCTCTTGCTTCATAGCAAAAGCTTCTAACAACATCACACCGGCTTGGAAAGCAATAAGAATACCTGTTGGCCCCATTAATGTTTTACCAAGAGATCTAAATGCACCTGATAATCCTTTCTCCTGTTGTACAAGAGATAGCATTAAAGCACCGAACTGTTGCATATTGTTCGCAACACCTCGAATACCGTAGTTCATATCTGATATACCTCTACCAAGTTCAAGCGCAGCAGCAGAAGCAACACCTGCAGAAGCAGATTGTTGTTGCATTCCTTTTGCAGCCATCGTTGTTCCGGTAGCTAACCTTTTTTGATCAGCCTGTAACTTAAGTATTCTCTTGTCGTATTCTAAAACCTCTTGTGAAGTTGTAGCATACTGTTTTTGTAATCTCTTATAGTAAGTTATCTCAGCCTCAATTGCAGCAAAAGTTCCTTTCTTGTGTTGATGCCTAACCTCTTCCCCTTGTGTTAAATTTCGTATAGCTTCGTACTGCCTACCAATCTCAACAGTAAGCTCTCTATACTTCATTGTAGTATCAGCAGTAGTTGCACGTTCTTTCTCTAATGCAGCAATCTTTTTTCTGTAGAAACCTTCTGTACCTGCAACAGCAGCAGCTTCTTTTTTACTTGCAGCCTCTTTTTCTTTGAGCGCAATCTTAGCCTCGTTAAGAGCAATTGTCTTTTTCCTTAAAGCCTCTTGATTCTTTGCAAGAGCAGCTCTTTGTCTCTCTAGTGTTCTTTGCTGTGCTTTAACTGCTTTCTCAAACCTCTTTAATTCAGCAGTAGATTTTTTGAGCTCTTTGTTCCTCTGAGTAATTAATGCAGAGTTTTTTCTGTTCTGAGCAGCCGATGCTTTTACAGCATCTCTCTCTGCCATCAATGCTTTGTTTCTTGCTTTTAACTTTTGCGTATTCTTTTCGAGAGTAGCAGCTCTTTTAGCCAACATCAACTCTCTCTTGTTTTGAGCAACAGCTTGTTTGTCTAGATCTTTTTTGTGTTTATCTAATACTTTACTTTGCTCTCTTTCTTTCTTGGTTAGGTTGTCGAGAGTAATCTGAAGCTCGTGTATTTTTTGTGTATAGTCATTGTACTCTTTCGTACCTGCTTTTATGTTAGACCTAATCTTTTGCAGTTCGGCCTGTGCAGTTTTATAAGCTTTCTCAGTTCCGGTAAGAACAGACTCATTCTTCTTGATTGCATCACTTAAGTTCTTATAAGTAGTCTGAAGATCTTTGATATCAGACTCTAACCCCTCAATTACAACCTTACTCTTGTCTGCTTTTATTTCTATCTCAATAAGAGCCTTTGATGCCATACTTTCTTATAATCTTTATAATTGTTTTTAATTCTTGTCTCGTTCTCGGTAATTTATTTCCTCCCATCGCAAACAATATGTCTGGATCGTTTTCCAGTTTATCATATTGAGATATGAGTTCCATTAGGTTCTTTATCATATCGTAATCAATTCAAATGCTGTTTTACCTGTACTTAAATCAACCTTCATAGAATTAACTCTAAAAGCGTTATCTTGTATCACAATTTTATCATCTAATGTTAGTGTAGATATTATACTATTTGGTAAATAGCAAGTAACCTTGACTATTCTTGACCTAGAATCAAAAATGTTTGAGATGTAATCTTCATAGAATCTTTTGAACAAGGTGTTTACTCCTGCTGGTGTATCCGTATCAGGATCTGCATCGAATTCACTATATTCGTTAAACTCTGGGTTGAAGTGTATATTATCTGTGCTTGTTGTTGTCGGTGAGTTTAACGGTATATTCATTGTGTATCCAGAAACAAACTCAGCAAGTATATCTGTGTATACATAGGCTATAGCCCTATCCAATGTTACATTTTGAGAGTAAAATAATAGTGGCTTTGATTTATGCACTGAACCTTCTATATTTAGGTTTACACCGTACTGAATACTAAGAGGATCTGTAAGATCTCTTCTGTTTATAACCCTTTCGAACTTCATATGAGCAAAGGGTACTTTTACCTCGTATTTTTTACCCTGAATTAGATTAGATAAATTATTATCGTATCTAACACCACCCCAAGAAAACTTATCCGGACTAATGGACTCCTTGTGCTGTTCTGCAAGTATTGATTTAGTGTCATCATATTCGAACATTATATTGTCGTATATCGTAGCTGTATTGATCTGCGATTTGTCACGATCAATATACTTGGTAATATCAACCGTTTCTCCAGATGCATAATAATCGCTAAGTGGAGTAACTTGTATTTCTCCATTATCTTTTACAAAAGCGATCAAGTTGAACATCTTAAATAATCCAGATATAAAATTAATCACTGTTATGTTAGGCATATTTTTAGCTACATTGAAAACAAAGAACTTGTCAAAGCTTAACGTATTTGCTGTTTTAAATGTGTCTGTAAAAACATTCTGACCGACCTGAGCGGTTCTTGTAATGCTTATTGCAGCATATATATCATTCGGATCATCTATGGTTACATCGTTCTCATAAGTGTTTATGGTAATCGAAAGTTCATCACCATTAGTGACCTCAATCTCATGATTAAATACCAGATCTTTTTCTCTGGTCAATGTTTCTTGTATTGCACCGTTTATTTTAATATTTACATCATAATATCTACTGGCATCTGCCACCGTTAAAAAAACAGATCCTGTAGCAGTAATATCAATATTACCATCAGATCCTATTGTTCCTGTTCCTGCAGAACCTCCAACTAATGTAGTAAAGTTTACTTCGTAATCTCCTCCAGATTGAATATCTACAACATCTGTTTGTGAGTTGAGCCACATATACAATTTCTGTACATCTTTACTTGTATCCTTAAAAAAACTGTCTGATGCGAAAGTAATATTATAATCGTTCTCTATATAATCTATAAGCTTACTAAGTTTTATAGCATATTTCAAACCATATATCTTCAAACCTTGCCTAGTTTGAGAAGTGTAATGTAAATTACCTGAATCTTGAGATGGTATTCCGTAATCGTGATATAAATCTTGATCGGTAGTTATTAAAGGAACTATGTAACCAGCTTCCGGCTGGTTTGCATCATCGTGTGGTTTTGTAAGTGCTAATGAGAAATCTGTAATATCCATAGACAGATCTAAATCTGCAGATGGTAAATCAGATATTTTATCCGAACCAAAGACATCTTTCAGCTTTATAATAGATCCAAAGAAGGTAATCTTATATGAATTAGGACTACCATCTTTCATTTCTACACCATCTAACCTAATATATCCATTTTTAAATGGATAATAATTCAGCTCTAACTTAGCATCAACCAAGAATCGAACATCAAATCCATCTGTTATATTGTAATTGTAACAATGTTTAAATATCTTATTGTTGTTTGAAGAAGCTGGAACCGTAAAGCTTTGCGTATAATCCGCATTTATCTTAGCAATATCTCTGACATCCTTTAGTCGCTGTGTTATAGAAACAGACTCATCTTCAAAGATATCTAACTTCTCATATACAGTACCTGATTTTATGTAGATCTCTAGACCTCTCATTTAATATCATTTATTTTGTTGTATGCGTATTCCAATTCAAATGTGTATTGGATCAACTTGTCATTTACAATTGTTTTTATCCTTGTTTCTGAGTTTATTACGTTAACAGGAGATATAGTACCTTCCTCATCTAACCAAACCTGTTCTGAAAACATTAATTGTTTTATAGGTTCATTCATAGATTCACGTATAAAATCAGTATTTACAGATATTCTCTCATTACCTATGATGTTAAATACTTTTTTCTGATGCTCGTAAGTACTGTAAGATAAAGATCCAGTATCAAAGTTAGCTCTCTTAAAATCATCAGATGATTTAGTGACTGAAGTAGAGGATTTGAATTGAACGTAAAGCTCTTGAAGTGCTCCGTACTTATTTACGAATATGAGTTTTTTCTTGTCGTGTATGGTGCACCTTGTTTTTCTAAATGTATACACCTCATCTGATCCACCTGTAACACTAGCTGTAACAGTTTCCCCATCCTCTATGTCTGAGTTGTTTATGTAAATATATTTCAGCTTGGTAAATGAATTGTTTGTATCCGAAACAGATAAATCATTTGACATAACAGATCCTGATGGAGTATCCCAGTAATTTCTATCTGAACCCCATGTAGATGTTGTGTTAATATCACCTCCGCTATATTCAAAAGATAAATTAGAGACATCTGTAAACACAGGTATCCTAATTGGTTCATCATCCATAAAATAGATATCTGAATTATCTTGCATTAATATTTTATTAGCTGTGGATCTTGGGTTTACACCATCCTCATGGTAACCATAACCATCATATGCAACATAATCTGTATTAGATGCGGATCCGTAAGATCCGCCTGATGTAGATTTTGTTTTTATAGCTGTTCTAACCCATAAAGCATCAGATCCATCTCCTGTCCATAGCAACTCAAAGTAATCTCTTATTAAAGAAGATATCTCGAAAACAACATAACCTAAAGAGCTTTGGTCGATCTTTTCAATAGTATACCTTAATGTTCCTGAATCAAATGTTTGTGCTCCTGCAGTAATATACAATTCTAACTGAGCTGAATATCCTGTAGTTACCTTAACATAGTAAGGACTCCTAGCGTTAATTGAATTTTGAGATGTTATTGCCATAATTAATTATCTGGATATTTATTTATTCTAAATCTTTCTTTTGGATTGAAGAAATCTTTTCCTGCAATCATATTTAATATTTCTACCTCTAATATTTTTATAGACTCGTTGCTTTCTAGTTTCTCGATAACATCTGGTAAGATATCATCCAAAGCCATCTTCGTAAAACCAGATCCTTTATAGTTAAACCTCTTTATCGTTCCCTTGTTATATATAGCACTCTGTATCGCTTTCAAATTCTTAGGCACTCTATCTTTCCCTTTTTCACGTCTCCAAACCTTTAGATTGCCAATAGAAACATTAGTTCCTGCTGGTTGCCCCATGTCAAACTTATCCAAGTAATCTAAACCAGAAATAATAATGGTATTGTTTACAAAAGCAGGTGTAAGCGATTTTAAACCTTGTCCTGTAGCAACACCATCTACCTCCTTCTTTCCTAAGTGGTATTTTGTCTTTTCCCTTGCTTTCTGTAGGAACTCTTCAGAACCGATGCTCTCCTTTAAAAAGTTGCCAAATGTTTTTATTGACATATACTGAGATTATTTGGTATTTGAACATCTACATCAACACTCCAACCAGCTAATTGGTTCTCAAAACGATCCTTGAACATATTCGCTGCCGGATCATTGACAAGTTGATACTTGTCATCAAATAGATCACCTCTTCTGAGGTGTGATATCAAATCATTGGCCATAACCAACTGTGTATTGTATACATCAATAAGGTTACTGTCCTCTTCTTCTGTGTTACTATATTCTTTTGACTGGTGCACAACATCCAAAAACAGGAACGATATTTTTAGCTCTATAACTCTGGGCCTAAATATCGCATCCGCAATCATAAAGTGAGTTAGCGGATATATAGTTGTTTTCGTTAAATCGATCTCAGAGATGTCACCGAAGGTGACTGTCTGTATAATTTCACTCTCGTGAAGAAAATCCTTTATCTTTTGTATTAAATCGTAAATTGTTGTCATCCTGAATTTTTTATTCTATGTGCTTCTAATTCGTTTTTTTGTTTTTCAAATACTAACCATGTTAAACACTCTTGAAATGGGAGTTTGGTAACCTCAGAAAATGCACAAATGTTTCCTCCAGCGAGAGCGTAAACTGATTGATACCAACCCCATGTTTCTCCAAAAATCTCTTCTCTAGATTTGAGTCCTCTTGGCGCATCTCCTTCAGATTTTTCAACGAAGAGATCCCTATACTTTTTGCTAATTTCATCCCTAAACGATAAAAAAAAACCAGCACACCAAAAACAATATCCATACTCAGTCGCTTAAAATCTGCTGAGTATTTCTTACTCGACTCATATTCCTCTATCTCGTAATACTTGTCAAACTTATTTAGAATCGGTCTAAATAACACTGCCATAGCTTCGTGCATAGTGCTCCAATCGTTTATGAACATATCCAGATCAACATACTCGCCAAAAGACATCTTGTATATGTCCGGTATTAATCCAAATTCCCTCTTCTCACCATTAACCTCCAATAAAAATGCTTTTACCAGAGGAGCAGGATGATCCAATACACCATTTATTTGTTCTATTACAGAACTAAACACATTAATCGGAAGCTTATAGCTTTCCCTTAAATCTACTCCGCAGAATATTTGCAACATCTTTAAATGTACAAATCGCTCTGACTCCTCCGTTGTCTCTTCCTCATGATCCTTTTGTATATTCTTCATCACCTTCATATAATCTTGGTACTCACCAAGAGTGATATCAGATAACTGTGTCGGAACCTGAAGTTTTAACTTTATATTACTCATCATTTATATAACTAAATTATAAATTATTGTATCACGTTATTTAGAACAAATATAAATTAATAAATATAATAGGAAATATTAGAACAAAAATATATATTTGAGTTATATAAACAGCGAGGATAGCTTCATAGTCCTAAACTTGTGTCTCAACCGGCACTTGGATCAGATAGCCTAAGACTGCTTAGAAACTTCATCTGTATCCTTTATATCTTTCGTAGTGCCCAACAGATAAAAAGCCTAACCAGCATATAAAATTTATTTAAAGATATAGGAGGGCACCATTGAGTCTAATTACGCCCTACATAAGTTACCGGATGCATAAGCTAACGGATGCTGATATGCTGACTGCAACCTGATCAGATAATTTTAGCTTCCGGCTATAGGCCGGATCGCTTTTACATTGAATTCATTACAGTAGCTTATTAAGGTTCTACCACACTCGATTTACGTTGAATTCATCGGTTTCAAGTATTACTCTTCATAAGTATGCAGTTTACGTAAGTAAACCGAAAAAGCTTATGAGCGTAGCGAATACCTTCTTATCTTTTTTTGGCTTTAGTCAAAAAAAGCCCGATCGGCAAAATTGGGCAAAAAAAAATTGAGTTCAAAAATATTGTTGCTATCTGGCTGGGGCTGGAGCTCTGGAAATTAGGCCTAATGTAAAAAAGGTACATAAAAAAAGGAGCTCCCTAAGGAGCTCCGAAACTAACTAAAAATAAAAATGAATAAACTAAATTATAGCAATGGTTACACCTAAAAGATAAAGTAAACTAAAAGCTAAAATACAGCCCAATAGAACAGCAGTAGCAAACTTATGTTTTATCTCTTCTGGTGTCTCTGTTGGTTCTTCTGGTTCTTCTGTTGGTTCTGGGTGGGCTTGTTCCATTAGTCCCTTTATAACTTCTTTTAAAGCGGTGGTATATCCTATTAAATATATATCTTTTTCCATCCTTGTAATGGGTTGAATATCGTCGTTTAATATTTCCTTTTGCAGCTCTTCAACTTCCTTATTAATATCTTTTGCAATTATCTTAACTGCTTTTCTTATTGCTTCTGTTGGTGTCATTTTATTACTTTTTTAAATGCTCTATTAATGAGCGTTAAATGATATTTTAACTCGTCTAATTGTTCTGGATTGTTTGCGT
>Ga0213858_10000534_pt1 | contig 18134 bp, 34 predicted proteins | sample PICome_FD_160122 | JGI IMG/M metagenome (GOLD analysis project Ga0213858, IMG submission 160122) | Coastal seawater microbial communities near Pivers Island, North Carolina, United States - PICO245 | ecosystem: Environmental > Aquatic > Marine > Coastal | place: USA: North Carolina | collected... | reverse complement strand
CCGTCGCCGTCGCCGTTGCCGTGGCCGTGGCCGTGGCCGTCGCCGTAGCCGTTGCCGTCGCCGTTGCCGTTGCCGTAGCTGTTGCCGTAGCCGTAGCCGTTGCCGTCGCCGTCGCCGATTGGCCTGAACATCAGCTCAGTCCCCACTGGTCGTTTACGGGCACGCAGAAGATTTCCGAGCCTTCGGGAATGTCAACATCAGCAAACGGGCGAATGTCTGCGTTCGATGGATCTTCGATGATTTTGGCAAAGCCGCAAGACTTCCAGCCAAACACCCAGACAGCGCGGCTCAGCTTTATGCGGCCGGCTTCGCGGGTGACATCACCAGCAAAGATCCAGCCGCGATCAACCACAATCACGGCACGGTTACCGTTGGGTTTTGCGGCAGGAATGGAATCGGCGCGGATGTATTCGGCGCCGTTAATAGAAATGGTGTTGGACATGGTGTTGAAAGTGAGTTTCGTTTACAAAGTTGAACTATCTGGTTTGGCCGGATAGTTGGGCTCCGCATTGAGCTTTCGCAGCTCAGCGCGGATGTTGGCAGCCATGAACCTGTTGCCATGGCGTTCTGCGATCTCAAGCGCCTTCAGGTAGCGCTCACGGCGGGATTCGGTCATGGCGCCAACCTCGCCTTGCCCCAGCGATGATCGCGATACCAGCTGGCGATCTCGGGCGCCCATTCCTGAAAATGAGGCCACATCAGTTCGCACAGCTGCTGGATCTCCCATTGAGCATCGAGCTTGGCGCGAAGGTCCAAGAAGTGCATCAGGGCTCGCAGGCTGAAGCTGACAACAAAATGCTGACGGAAGTCGAACGGCAGCAGCCCACGGGCGTGCTCTTCGGCAAAGCCCAGCTCCAGCTTGGCAACATAGGCTTTAGCTGCATCCCAGCAGCGCTTGACATCCTCTGCCCTGAGCTTTGGCGTGTAGCTGTACTTCTTGCCCTGCCGGTCGGTGTATTCACCAACAGGCCGCAAGTAGAAGACCTCTTCGATAGACCGGAAGTATAAGACCCCTTCGGCGCCAGCATCACCACGCACAACCTGCGCCACGCGTTGACCGGTGTAACGCATCGACTGCACATCGAAGCTCACGCCAACCCGATGGGTCCGGGCCTGCTGCATCACCGAATGGGGGAACCAGCCGACGCTGAATGTGATGCTCGGATGCTCGAGTGGGCCGTAATGACCACGGCCACCTTGCAGCAGCCGCTTAACAGCGATCCTGCCAGCTTCCGACTCGCATGGTGGATTCTCGTAGGCGACGCATTGTTCGCTGTAGTCCTGGTGCATTGCCTGCCAGATCAACGTTTGTGGCTGCTCTGTGCGGCTCAGCGGCGTGACGCGGAAATACGGATCATTCATCACTAAACACCGCCTCAATCTGTTCGTCATCCATCTCGCCTACAGCTTCACTTACGCCCGTAAATACAGTCACAATCAGCAGCCCTGGCGAGAACAACGCCATCAGCGACATGCTGATGCGCTGCAGTGGTCCGTAGACGCGATTCAGCTCCCGAATCAGTTCACGATGCCTCATCACTGACCCTCCAGTTCGATGACATGATGCAAAGCGCGGATGTAGCCGTCCCAGTAACGCTGCGCTGCGTCACCTTGTTTGAACGCCTGCTCGTAACGGTTGTACCCCTCGATCAGTAGATTCCTGACCGCATCTAGGGTAACGTCAAGTGGTCTGTCAAGTTTGGACACAGTTCAAAAGCAATGGATCTAGCACTCCTCAAGCACCTGCTCAAGAAGCTCGCTCAGTCTACACGAAAAAAGAAAGAGATGCAACACGCGAAAGACGCAATGAAGGACGAAGCCGTGATCACGTGACAGGCTCCGGCTCGCTCACCGCAGCGCCAGGCCAGCGGTTGGACGCGTAACGCGTCGCCCGCTCTGCATCCTCTGCGTGCAGCAGCACTTTCATGCGCTGCCCGCCAGTAGGCTTCACCACAAGTCGATACATCCGAGTCTGAGCGCCAGGCACTGGCCGACTTTGCCCAGGTCCGATCGACGCTTGGGGATCACTGTCGTCCCACGTCAGCGCGGGCGAGTTCTGTGGCTTCATCTTCGATTCTTTTCAATGAGGTTGGGCCAAGCTCTTCGGCAAGGATCTCACGCAATCGCGCTGCATACGCATCTTTGAACACTGCTGGCGGCGTGCCACCCTTAAGCGCTTCAATCTTTGCCGCAAACTGCTTGCAGATCCGAAGCTTTTTCTTGGCGCGATGTTGCCAGTCTTCGTCAGGCGACAAGCCGTACTTGCCATCAAAAGCTTTGACCTCGGCCAAGGATGCCTGAATGCTTAAGATGCACTCAATCAATTCGTTTTGAAGTGTTGCAAGGTTCTCTTCACTTAGGTTCGGCAATTCGGTTGAATGAACAGCACGATCTAGCGCTTTGCTATTAAAAATTGCCATCAAAGGAAAGGGCAGCAATGCTGCCCCGGTAAAAGTCAGAACGGGAACTCGTCTTCGACCACATCGCCGCCAGTAGCTTCAGCCAGTGCCGCAGCACCATCCTCAGCCTTTTCGTACTTGTAGTGAGGCTTGAAGCTCAGGCTGAGGTAAGGCTTGCCGCCGCTGGATGTTTTCTTCCAGCCGCTGATCGCAAGAGGAATTTCATTGCGATCACCGATCGGCTTGCCCTGCATGATGTACTCCGCCAACGCATAAGCAACGTCAGCGGGGATGTTCACCACGCCGTCATATTGCGGATAATTCTTGGAAGGATCGTAGCGATCCTTCATCCGCTTTTTGATGTCCTCAGCGCTCTGCGAAAACAGAGCACCATTCACGGCAAAATCAGTCATCAGACTTAACGGAACAAAGGATGTAGCATCCGTTCTTGGAAACATCAGAACGGACAGAATAGCGATACTCAGAACTGTCCTTAGACAGCCGTCCTACCACTTGAGCCACGGTCGAGCGCTTATAGCCCTCGCCGGACTCCCCATCATGATACTGCACAAAGCACGCTTCTTCGGGTTTAAGCTCAAGAATCGCTTCGCGCAGCGGTGACGTTTTGCTACGACGGCTGGTGCGGGGCGGAACGTCAGCAATGCTGACCTTTTCGATGGCAGGCATGAGTGTTGAATTGCTCTTTGAGATCTTAACCCCTAGCGGCGATTTGTGCAATCAGTGTTTTGTGCTCCTCTGCGGTAAGCTCCTCGGCTTTTAGCAGATCGTCAACTCGTTTGCGCATTGCCGATAACTGATCTGGAGTGGCTTGCTTAATCGCACGCGCAGCAACTTGGAAATACCCAGTCGGCTGCAGTTTCTGCACGACCTTCCTTCGCTTCGGTGGCGTCCACTCGCACACCACCTCCTCTTTGATGTCTGGGCTGCCGAAAATTCGGATGCACGGCTCATCCCTGCGACGCGGGAACGGCATGATCGCTGTCGTGGTGTACAGCGTCACTCGCTTGCCGATCCATTGCTGCACATCACTGCCGAACATCGCTCGGATGCACACTGCATTGACCTTCGCCAACACAAGCTGCATCGCGGTCTCCTCGAACGTCATAATCACCTTTTCTTCTGTGCCCTGGTCGGTTTCCAGTGGCTCCTTCGCCACAGCCTTAATCGTGTAGCTCGCCTTCCCATTCGGGATATTCCCAGCCTTCAGGAATCGGCTCGGATACAAGTCGTCAAAATTCATCAGTCGAGGCCCTCCAGTTCCAGGTCGTCAGCATCGGTGTCATTGGCTGGATCATCAGGGCGGATCCAGCGTGGTGCATCCATCACATGCACACCCCAGCTCGGCCACTCATTGATGCCACGGCACTCTTTAATCACGCACATCGCTTCCTCTCGGCGGCGGCGGCCTTCATCGAGCAGGTCATCCGAGATCACGTTCACCGACCAGTTATACGGCCACTGCCATTCGTAAGCGAGCAGCACGATCTGCTTCGGGTAATCACCGTAACGATCACGGTATCCTTCGGCGTAATGTGCTACTTGGATGTCGTACCCCAACGAATACGCTTGCTTTGAGAAATGTGCAGGATTTGCGCTGCGGGATTTCTTCAAGTCAACCAGCATACCGCGATCAGGATCCTCGATGTCGGGCAGATACCGACAGCCCATTTCGTGCTCGGTGTCGTGCCAGAAATGCGGTTGCTGCCCCTGGCCCCGCAGGTAGATCGATGCCACTGGGTCGTTGCGCAACGTGGTGGCGATGGCTGTCGCGGTGTGGTGCCAATCCTGCGGAATCACGGTTGCAAGATTGGCGCGTGCCTGCTCTTCGCAAGCGGCCCAAGCTTCTCTGCCCGCCTTGGTGCGGCGGTTGACTTCTGGCGCTACCACATACTTGCGGTCAAAATTCTGCGGCTCGGTGATCAAGCAATCGACTAAGCTGCCTTGCTTCATCGCATCCGTCGGCTGCACCGGCATCCGAATCGGATCCTCATACGCAGCCCAGTAATCAAGCGGCGTACCGCACGCGACCTTTTTCAGCTTGCTCGCTGAGATCGCTGGGTGTTCGTGATAGTTCAATGTAAAACGCAAAGTAGCGTACAGCCAGAATCATACCATAAAAAACGCCCTGTCGGTGCACCGACAGGGCGAATCCCACGCATCCACGCTCACATCATACCGCCGCCTCACGCACCGGGAACCCCAGCTGCTCAGCTTCGCTCGGGCGCAGCTTGCGAGCCCACGCCTTCGGCACGATCTGATCCCACACGAAACCAGCATTTTTGCATTGCTGCCGCTCCTCAAACGGCAGCAGCGACACGTACACCTTCTTCGGTTCCAGCGCTTCGATCAGCAGCTGCTTCAGATCCGGCTCGCGCTTCATCACCTCTGCCAGGTACACGCAATCGGTCAACGCACGGTGCGCAGACCACACCGGCACGCCATAATCCAGCGCCAGGCTCATGACCGATGGCCGGCCGCGTTTGGTGTTCTTGGGCCACCGCACGTCATCCATTGTGCAGATCCACTGCAGATCCAGCGGAAGCAGCCAGTGGCCTTTGAACCATTTCCGGTCAAACTCAGCGTTATGCGCAACGGCATAATCAGCGCCACGCGCCATTCTGTAAAACGCTTTCAACATCGGCATCCTCAGCCACGGCGCTGATCGCGTCAGCTCTGGTTTGATCTGGTTCACACGCTCAGCCTCATTCGTCTCTGATGGCAGCAGAAAACTGCATTGCGCCACCACATCACGAAGCTCCACATCAAACAAAATCCCAGCAACCTCAATGACGACCGCGCCATCAGCAGGGTCCAAGCCCGTCGTCTCCGTATCGACAATCAAGATCTTCTTCATAGTCAGACTCCCGTTCGTGGTAAAGATCAGTCAGAAAATACTCATAGCGGTCGATCGCTGCTTGAATGTCGGCGTCGGTCACCAGTCCTCCAAAATCGAAATAACAGTTGCGCCGTCACGCCTGACCTGCTGCAACGCATCCTTGAAATTCAACGCCATGATCCGCTTGATGCGTATCAGGCCAGACCTCTTCTCGCGAAACGTCGCACGGTACGGCCTCGGCTCGCTCATGCGCTGGATCGCCTCATCGCGACCGGGTGAATCCGGGATGCCAGCATCAGACATGATCTTGCGCCAGTCCATACTTCACAACAGGTTCAGGTACCAGCAGCCGGTAGCTGCAGTGAGGGTAAACACGCGAAGCCTTATGAATGGCCTGACGCTCATTCGAGGCCAGGACCTCGACATACTTGCGGCCCCAGCCGCGACTCTCGCAAGCAACGCAGAAGTGATACAAAATCCAAAAGCAACGAACTCGCTTAGGATAACAGTATGTCCTTCGCTTCGTCAACGGATCTGGCAATTCCTGCAATTCCGCCTGCGCTTACGACGTGATCGATGAATTGCTGCTGTTCAGGCCGCACCCGCCCGCGAGGCGTCTTCACCTCCACCGCAGCAAACTGCGCGATCTCTTGGCCCACCATCTCAGCAGTCACCCGCACGCGGCGATACCCGATCAGGTCCGAGCCGCCGGGGTTGCCAACCCCAAATTGCACATAACGACCAGTCCTCGGGTCCGGCAAGCTTCCACTGTTATTGCGCCACAGCCTTATGGGTCCACGGCTGCATTGCAATCGAATCTGCTGTTGGATTTCAGTTTCGCTCAACCTAGAAATGGCGCGATGCCATAACCTTTTGAGCCCACCCTACAGGGTGCTTATATCCTCTGCTGCGCCCCAGCTCGATCAATTGTTCCAACGTCTTCGCCCTGCCCTGCTCCGCTTTCTTTGCAATGATCTCCTTGCGCTTCGCCAAACGCTCCAATGCAGCTGCCTGACGCATATCAATCTCATCCAGCTCACCGTCCACTTCCTGCGGCCCGCCGCGTTTCGGCGCCGGATACCGATAACCACATTCAGGGCAAACCGGTGCCGGAGCATGAGCGCAAAAGCAAGCCGGGCACTGCCGCACTGGCGTCGCACGCTTACCCTTCTGCCTTCCCTGCAAACTCCACTTCCGCTCCATATCCGGGGGACCATGCTCAAAAATGCACCCAGCATGGTCAAGCACAGTCAGGTGGGTCTTGCCCGGTGCTATCCGCAAACCTCGCCCGATTGCCTGCAGGTAAAACGTCAAGCTCTTGCTGGGCCTCAGCAGCATGATGCACTCGATCTGTGGCACATCCACACCCGCAACCCATAGCTGCGCATTGCACACAACCTGAAGCCTGCCTTCACGCAGTCCAGCCAGCGCCTCAGTTCGCTCCGATCTCTTGCTCTCTCCCGAAATCGCGACAGCCTTATATCCAGCAGCACGAAACTCAGACGCAACGTGCTCTGCGTGCTTAATCGACGTGCAAAACGCAACGGCACGTTTACCGTTGCAATACTTCTGATAATGCTTGATCACATCACCAGTAATTGTTGATCGATCCATCTCATCGTCAAGATCAGACTGTCGATAATCACCACCTGACATCCGCAATCCAGTCAGGTCAGGTCGATGCGGCGCGAAATACTTAATCGGTGCCAGTAATCCTTCCTTGATCAATGTCCCGGTGCTGCATGTCGGGATGATCTCATCGAACAACTCGCCAAGACCGCGACCATCCAGCCTGGCTGGCGTACCAGTCAGCCCAAGCAGCATCGGATTCCCGATCCTCCCCAGCACCTTGCGATAAGTCGTCGCAACCGCAAGATGGCACTCATCCACAATCACCAGATCTGGCTTCGGCAAATCATCACGTCGCACTGCAGTCTGCACTGACACAATCTGCACGCGGCGGTGATACTCCCTGGGCTTGCCGGCTGCAATCTCACCGAATGGAATGTCTACCGATCGCAATCTCTTGGCAGTGTCCTCAAGGATCTCACGCAGGTGCGCAAGGAACCAAACGGTGCGGCCTTTATCGAGTGCGCTACGAATAATTTGCGCCGAGGTATGGGTTTTGCCAAATCCAGTAGCAGCACAAAGAATCGGCGCCCTACTCCCGCCCTGATACGCAGCGCGGATGTCATTGATAGCTTGGGCTTGGCGGGGTCTAAGAGGCATGGGATTGATAACGGTTAAATGAACGGCGACGAGCGTGGATCAATTCATGACATTCAAAGCATAAGAGCCGAAGATTCTCGGGGTCATCTGATCCAAACTCTTGAACCTCAATAACATGATGAACCTCTAAAAGCAAAGAAGGATTCAAACTACCAAGCAAAGACTCGCTACGAAGGCATAACTCACAAAAGTCATTGTAATTACCGGGAATGGCTTTCTTTAACTTTAGGTTTGACTTTCTTTTTGCTCGCTTCTCGGGATTGGGTTTTGGCACCCAGCGATGGCCATGGTCAGGACACCTAATCTCACCATAATGCGGCGTATCTAGACGAAGAGTTACTTCGCACGGATGCTTGCAAACTGGGCATTGGGAGAAATTTTTAATATCACTCATAATCTTCTTCTTCGTCTTCATCACTTTCTTTACGCCAAGGATCTCCGTAACGAATGCAGGCATCCTCAAGGGCGCTAAGAGCCTTTGCGCAAGGAACGCCGCCATATTCCCAGGAAGATCTATACATAAGCCTTTCCATTTCGGCGCCTGTCTTGATTGATGAAGCTAAAATTTGTTTTCTACGACAGTCAGAATTAAAGTCGTCGCGCAAATCGCCAATAGAGTCATCTTGCGGCCAAGCGCGAAGCCAAGTACCAAAAGTTCTATAAATAGGCATGAGTGAAGGATGATGGTGTCAATAAAAGCTTATGCCATTGTGGCACGCCACGCAACCCCCTGCTAGCCTCCAGCTGCTACCCTTTGTCACGCATGGAACACGAACGCCTTGTGGTGCGCCTCCCCAAGCGCCAGAAAGACTGGCTCAAGCAGCAGGCAACCGAGTTCAAGACCGTCTCCGATGTGGTCCGAGACCTGATCGATCGCCAGATTGAAACCACACCTGTCAACCGCGACCGCCCGTGACCGCTACCGCCCTCATTGACTGGTCCATCACTGAAGACTTTCTTGAAGCCATCGGCCGCTCCACCGGCCCGATCGTCTTCGCCATCTACCCTCCTGACCCATCTCGGCCCTGCATTCACGTCAAGGCCGATGCTGAGGACATCCCGCGCAACAAAATCGAGGGCATCCTCTCCCGCAATCCGCAGCACAGCCTCGGCTTCATCGTCAATCCACCAACCGCTCAACCCGCCTCATGGGGCACTAAGCCCGAGCACATCAACAAAGCCGGTGAAATCAAAGCCTGGGGCGCATCCAACGCACACATTGATCATGCAATCGCTGTCTTCGCCGAGTGCGACGGCAGTCTCGACCGCGACGCTCAAGCAGCACTTCCAGCCCTAGCCGGACTACCCGAGCCGACCGTCTCAGTCTGGACCGGTGGAAAATCTCTGCATCACTACTGGATCTTCACACCAGGCCAAGAACCCGACACAAGCACCTTCTCAGACCTGCAACGTCGCATCGCAACCGCGATCGAGATCGTTGCGCCAGACTCCAAGCCCGACAAGGCAATCTCCAACGCCAGTCGCGTCATGCGGCTCCCCGGTGGCATTCACCCCGGCACCGGCAACCGCACCGTAATCGCGCACGTCAGCCCAGAGAGCTTTACCCCAGATGAGATCGGAGCTGCAGCACCGACACTCTTCCAACGCGGTGAGCGACCAGCAGAACCTTCTCATCACTGGTTCTCGGCACTCCCTCCCGATCGTCAGCGCTCGCTCGCAGTCGAGATGCTCCGTGATCACATCCCGCTGCGCACCGAAGCCGGCCAGGGCATGTACGGCACATGCTTTGCTTGTCTTGCAGGGCTCACCCACCATTTTGGGCAAGCCGTTGCGCAAGACATCGTTCAAGAAGCTGACTGGCAGTCACCCGGCACATGGGAGCCGGTCAAGAAAATCCTCACCATCGGTGACGCACCAATTCGCGCCACCATCAAGCGTGTCATCAATACTGCAATCGAACACGGCTGGGAAATCCCCGACGATATATCTACCGAGCCCGAAACTGACGACGATCATCACTCAATCGTCCCCTTCCAGTTCTTGGGCTACGATCACGGCAAGCACTACTACATGCCGCGATCAAGCTGCCAAGCTATTGAACTTTCCGTTGCGGCACACAACAAAACCCACTTAATCTCACTCACCTCCTCACTTACATTCTGGGAGCAAAATTTCACAGTCAACGACAAACTTGACTGGGATGCTGCAATGGAATGGATGATGCAAGAATCGCATAAGAAAGGCGTTTTCGATCCAGATCGCATTCGCGGTCGCGGTGCTTGGGTGGACGCCAATCGCGTAATCTTTCACCTCGGTATGCGCATGATCGTTGATAATCGCGAGCAGCTCGTATCACACGGTCTGCCAAGCTATTACTTCTATGAGCACGCCAAACCCCTTGATGGGCCTAGCGATCAGCCGCTATCTGATGATTCGGCGATGGAGCTTTTCAAGCTCGCAAAACAATTCTCATGGGAGTCTCCCTCCTACGCATTCCTACTCGCAGGCTGGGTAGCACTCGCACCAGTTTGCGGCGCAATCCAATGGCGTCCGCACATCTGGATCACAGGCGGAAAAGGCACCGGTAAAACCACAATCCTCTCCCGTTACATCAGGCCGTTACTCGGCGGTGTCTATCAAACAGCAACAGGCGGCACCACCGAACCTGGCCTTCGCGCCGCACTCCGTTCCGATGCCATCCCCGTCCTATTCGACGAATTCGAGCAGAACGATTCCAAGGAAAAACAAAACGTTCAAAACGTGCTAGCCATGGCACGCATTGCATCATCTGAAGGCGGCAAAATCATCAAAGGCACCTCCGGTGGTGGTCCCGCAGCGCAATACGAAATCCGCAGTATGTTCTGCGTCTCATCCATCAACGTCGCGCTAGTTCAAGGTGCTGACCGCGATCGGTTTTGCGTCCTGTCCCTAAAGCGCACCAGCGGTGACTGGACGCCACTCGAAGCACGCATCATTGAGCACTGCACCACCGAAACCGGTCGCAGCCTCGTCGCACGCACCCTGGAGCGCGTCCCCAGCATCCGCGCTAACGCTCGCATCTTCGCCGCCGCCCTGGCCCGCGAGCACGGGCAACGCTTCGGGGATCAGCACGGCACTCTCCTCGCTGGTGCATTCAGCCTCACGCCCGGCAGCAACCGCGAGATCAGCGCTGATGAAGCCGCTCAGTTCTGCAGTCGCATCGACTGGTCCTCGCAACGTCGTGACGAACGCGATGCCGATGAAGACCAATGTCTTGCTCGCATCTCCGAATCGATGATCTCGATCGAGGGCGGCAAAAAGCTCACCATCATGAATCTCATCGAGAGTCTCTGCGGTCCCAAAATCGGACACATCGATGGGTCTGATGAGACTGCAGATAAGATCCTCGGGCGCTATGGCATGAAGCTGAAGCAGGGCTCTCTCTATATCGCCAATAGCAACACCAATCTGGAGTCGCTTTTACGTGACACGCAATGGTCTGGAGGCGCCCACAAGCAAGCTCTCAAGCGGGTTGTCGGCGCTTCAGGCTCCTCTGGCATGGAGCATTTCCCCGGCAGCAAAAAATCTCGGGCTACAGTGATTCCATTAACCGCCCTGATCGACGACGCATAGGCCCAAAACCCAGTGATACCAACGAAGTATCACTCAAGCGATACCTCGATACCAGCCCGATACGCCGAGACCAACTGCGGCGCAAGGGAAGTATCGAAGTATCGCTTTTTTGCTGGCACGAGAGAGTACGTGTGTGAGAGACACATAGAGAGTCTCTCTATCTAATTCTAATTCTTTGATACAAATATATTTATTGATACTTCCCTTGGGGCGCAAGGGATTTCGGGGTATCACCCCCCGATACCTCGCGATACTTTTTCCAGGGGGCAGCGCAGATCCCTTGCAGCGCAGGCGATCTTGGAGGTATCGCGAGCCTGAGAGCCGCAGCCCCGCCCTCAGTTGATGCTATGTTTTTAGAAGTAAATCCACTTAAACCGAATGGAACTGCTTGAAAACAAGCGCGTGGAGCTTCTGAGCCCGTTTGCCGAGGTTGGAGGCCGTGGGCGCCCTCGCAAATACCCGCTTACCTCGATGGAGGTCGGAAGCTGGTTCGCCATCCAATTCGCAACACCGAGCAAGGTCGCAGCCGTGCGTGGCGCCGTTCAGAACTTCCGCAAAAGGAATCCCGACAAGCGCTTTGCTGTTCGGTATTGCCATGAGCTGGAAACAGGCACGGTGGTCTGTCTGCGGATTGAGTGATTACCCTGCACGTATGGCAACCATCGAATTCGACGCCGAAGCTCTGATCGGGAAGCTGGATGCGATCCGTTCGACCCAGCTTCCGTACGCAGGTCGGCGGGCAATGTTTCAGCTCGCCACGAAGCTGCGGAAGGAGGCTTGGCCCGCTTATGCACGGCGAACGTTCACGTCGGGCAATCCGGTCCCGTTCACGACAGGCGGGCCTGGTATCAGGAACGGTGGCATCAATGCCATCGCTGATGGCCTCACGGTCAGGATCGACTTGAACCGCGATGCACCTGGCGGGCAGGATCCTGCTCGCTATCTCGCGCCGAAGCAAGCCGGCGGTGAGATCTACCCGACACGGTTCAGCCGGGCATTGAAATCTCGGGGCATCATGACCGGCTCGTACGCCTACGTCTGGCCAGCTACGAAGAACGAAAAAGCGTTCGCTGGGGAGATCAATCGCTACGGCAACGTCAAGCCGTCGCTGTATTCCGCAGTGCTGGAGCGGCTTAGCGGGAAGACGACGGAAGGCGGTAAGGGCACCAAATACCGGGGCTACAGGTTTTTTTCGGTGCCGGATGGTCGCAGCGGTCGGGAAGCGAAGGGATTCAAGCCAGGCATCTACCGCGTCAAGGCGGGCCAGTCACCGACGAAGTTGTTTTCGTACCTGAGCACGATGCCGACCATCAGCGGCAGGTGGAGCTTCGAGGATTTTGCGCGGGATGAGTCGGGGTCGCTGCTGAGGGAGATCTTGCCTCGGACACTGGCGGAGGCCCTGCGATGAGCATCGAACCGTGCCTGCAGGCGGAGATGTTCATGGAGCGTCTGCGGCGCGACAGCCGGGAGATGAGCCGCGAGCAGCTGCTGGAAGTGATCGAGCACCTGAGCCGCCTGTACTGCAAGACCAAGGCTGGAGCGAACTGGCTGGCGCGGGAGGCGGCAACCAATCTCACTCGCAATGTGTCGTCCGATACTTGACACGCTGCGTTCAGCGGTTATTCTTTCGCTGCAAACCTTGCTGCGTTTATCAATGACTTCTGTTGCGACACTGCGACGCCGGGTGCGGGAGGCCGATGCGGCTTACCGCGCTGGCCGTGCGGTGATGTCCGATGCCGAGTTCGATGCCCTGACGCAGCAGCTGCGTGCTGCTGCACCCCATGCGCCTGAGCTGCAGGTGCCTGGTGGCGGCTCCAAGCTGCTGAGCCTGGAAAACGGCGACGTTGACGCCCTGAAGGCCTGGATCGCACGGAGCGGCCCCCAGGAGCCTCTGTGCGTGGCGGAAAAGGTTGACGGGTGTGCTCTAGCCATCCGGTACGTTGAGGGCCGCCTGAGCGCCGCCTGGACGCGCTCAGGGAAGGATGCGACCCGGCTTGCTGCTCTGGTCGCTCCTGCGGCGCTCACGCAGCCTCTGACCATCGAGGTGCGTGGCGAGCTGTATGACGCCGTTACCGGCCGCCAGAGCGTGCCTGCGCAGGCCCTACGTCACGCTGACCACACAAGCGAGGGGCTTGGCTTCATTGCCTACACGCTTGTCGGTGCTGACGGCGATGAGTTTCTCTCCCTGGAGCGGCTCTCACGGCTCGGTTTTGACACCGTGACCGGTGTGTGCTGCACCACGGCGGCCGAAGTGCTCGCGTGCCACCGTCAGTGGCGTGCCGGATGCTTCGGTCGCTCTGAGCTGCCAACTGACGGCATCGTGATTCGCATCGCGGACCATGCACTACAACAGAAGCTGGGCGCTAACAGCAAGGCGCCTCGTTACGCATTCGCGATGAAGTGACCATGATCTGGTTCAACCGATTTTTCGAGGGACTCGCAGTTCGCATTTTACTGCGATCAGACAAGATCACGATGCTTGCATTCAAGGATCGTGGGTGCAGTCAGATTTTCATGGCTGCAGCGCCGACAGACCCAATTGCGTTCGAGTTCTATGCAAGGAACGTGAACAATTTGGGGTCAAATGGCGGCGATCCGAAGTCAATGATGTTGGAACGCTTATATCACGCACCTGACGCCAAAAAAGGCGATTAAAGTTCATGCAAACCTTTCACTTTCAATTGAACGATGACTTCTGTGTCTTCATCAAAAAACGAGGAGGATCTTACTTTCAGCTTTGGGGACACGGGCAGCTTGCCTACGCCCCAGGCCGATATGTCGATGCTGCTGTGGCTTTACGAACGATGGCTGATTTGCGAGCGCAGGGTTACGTCGAGCGATCCGGGAGCTGCGATCCGCAGGGCTGTTAGCGGCTTCGCTTGCGTTTGTGTTGCGTTTTATGTTGCTGGCGCCACGTGCCGCAGCTGGGTTGCTAAGATTGCGCCTAAGGTGATGCGATAGAGTTTGCATTTGCCGTTGCCGGGACTGTCCGGCGTCTCGTCCAAGCCCTTTTTACACCACCATGTCAATTTGCTACGCCATCTCCACAGGCGAATACTCGGATTATCGAGTTTGCGCCATTTTTACGACTCGCGAAAAAGCAGAAGCAGTGCTAGACGCTTATGGAGTCGACGCTGAGATTGAAGAGTTTCGCCTTGACCCCGTAATGCCCGATTGCTCAGCGGGACGGCAACTTTATCGGTGCTTTAAGTCTTTAGTTTCTGGCCAAATTGGTGCGTATTCTTGTAATTTGTCTGACTTGTGTCCTAATGATTCTTCGGCGCCTGATTACGCAAGTTACTTTGAACCCCGTCCAGTGGATTTAAGTTTTTTAGTTTATGTTTATGCCCGAGATCGCGAACACGCTGTAAAAATTGCAGCGGAAAAGTTCGCCAAAGCCGAAGCAATTCAAGCTGGTATTGCCTGACCACGGCCCACCGGGAGCCGTCACCAATCCCGGCTACCACTCACACATTCACTTTTCACAATGTCTTCTCGCTCTCCCTCTCTCTCAGGTTTAGTCGTTCTCGTCTATTGCCTACTCTTCCTTGGTGGATCTATCGGATGGGTCCGCAATATCATTGCCGTTGCCCACAGCGACTTTTCAAGTATCGATGGAATGACCGTCATTCGCGTTATCGGTGTTCCTGCTGCACCCGTTGGCGCTGTCGTTGGCTGGATTCCCCAGTAGCGCTTCCTGTCAAAAACCACCACCCACCACAACGCCAATGAACACACCGATCGAAGAGCAGCGATGCGACAACTGCAGGTATAGAGTACGTCTTAAATGCCGCCGCAATGCACCGCAGCCAAGCCACAAAGAATGGCCTGACGCATGGTGGCCATGTGTTGATGACGATGACTGGTGCGGGGAGTGGGTGCTGCGATGAGCATCGAACTTTCGCTGATCCTCTTCGTCATCACTTACTGGGCTGCGGTCTCATTCGCGTACTGGTGGGGCTGGCGAGCACGTGACAGGCAGCAGCCGCCGGGTGGCAGGTATGGCTGGCCACGCGGCTACAACTCGATTAACTACCCCGACCCGTCGCCAGATCGGCGACCGACCAATCCGTTCAACGGGGAGCGCATCCCTAACCCACCCCCACGCAAGCTATGAAACTCCCCCGCCTCATTGGGCTTTACAGCCCCGCTCCTGGCTGCGGTAAGTCCACCGTGGCCAATCTGCTCATTGAGCACAGACCTGTTTCGTTTGCAGCGCCGCTTAAAGGAGCTGTATCCAACATGCTCATGGATCTCGGGCTTCCAGGCTTGTACGCCTACCTCGACAAAGAAGCCATCATCCCCGGGCTCGGCGTATCAGCGCGTCACATGATGCAGACCTTGGGCACCGAGTGGGGCAGGGCTTGCATCCACCCTGATTTTTGGGTGATGATCGCCCGCGCCAAGACGCAACGCATCATGAACGATGGCAGGTCCGTCGTGATCGATGATGTGAGGTTTGCCAACGAAGTAGCAATGATCCGCGACCTCGGCGGTGAGATTTGGCGCATCGACCGCCCTGGTGTTAGTTACGACGGCGACCACAGCAGCGAAGGCGGATTGGAAGACATCACCCCTGATCGGGTGATCGTCAACGATGGCACAATTGATCAACTTAAGGAGAAGATTTATGGCTGAACAACACCGCGCAACGGCTGAGCAGTGGGCTCTTATTGAGCGGATGCGTCATCACACTGAGTTCTCTACCATCCTCGAACTGCGTGACAGGATTGAGGCGTTGGAGGCTCCCAAAAGCGGCAGCATCGACCTGTCGCATCTGAGCGACGCTGAGCGGGAGAAGATGGCCAAGTGGATCGCCAATCCTGGCACCTTTGAAGTCCTGGAGGTTGCGCAGCCTGCCAAACCCAACCATCCGGCGAAACCAGATAGTTCGCTGGTGGAGCGAGTAGCTGCCGCGATACATCCCAACGTCTGCGCTGACCCTAACCTCTATCTACATGAAGCCCGCGCTGCGATCCGCGAGGTTGCGGCCTGGTTGCGGGAGCACTTTCCTTATGGCGCTGGGGTATGGGCGATGCGATTGGAACAGGAGGCCGAGCAATGAATCAAAAAACATTGCAGGCCGCAATCATCGAGGCTGAACGTTTCCTGGATTTAGCTAAAGATCTTCATGCGCAATCAGCGCACATCGAAATCGACTGGCAGGGGCCATCGTCTAGCGCCGTCTTCTGCGCATCCGCGGACCTAGCCTGCGCTCTGATTGATCTCAGGAGGGCATCATGAAAGAATCGCAATCCACTGCTAAACTGAGCGAGCCATTTGTAACGGTCAGGCATCCCAGTCAGCAGCTGGGTGATCAAGTCGGGTAAGGCGCGCGAGCCTCTGACACTTCTGCTATTACTGGGCCGGGACACCCGGCCTTTCACCAATGAGCTTCACGATTTCATCCCTTGTTTTGTCTTTTTGTTTATGGTTCTTCTTTCTCGTGTTGTTCTTTTCCTAATCCCTGCTATTGTCACTGCTTGTATTCTTCATGACCATGCCCTTTATTTTCCTGCTGATTCTCACCAACCCACCGATCGAACGTATCGGTGAGCTATGCCCTACGGGTTACTGGCGCAGTGCTGCGTATTGCGTGCCGTCACCTGGATCGGTTGAGCGCTATCAGGCGTTGCCGAATCGGTTGGATTCCGACTGCCCGATGGGGTTTTATCGGAGTGGGCGGTATTGCGTGAGGACGCGATGAGCAGTTACGTGATCGCCCGCCTTGCGGATGACGGCACCGATTGGGTGCCTGTGCAGTGTTACCGCAGCTATGACGCTGCGGATGCGGCACTGGATGACATGTGCGATCGAATGCCACATGCGTGGCTAGAAATCATCCCAGCAGCAGGTGCCAGTGGACCGGAGCTGCTGCTGGAGATACTCGAATGCCGTTAGCCGAAGTTTGCGAAGTCGCCGTGGAGTTCTGCGGCGGCTTTGCAGTAGGCGGCGTGGGCTTCTTCTTCTGAGTGGTAACACCCAAGGTGTATAGATCTACCTTCGTGTCTAATCTGCGCTTGCCACTTTTGGAGTCTCCGATACCATGAAACGCCTTTGTATTTTGACGTTGTTTTTAGTCTCTTCTTTTTATTGCAAGAGTTTTCTTGATCAGTTGCTGCTCTTAAGTTGGTTATCCTGTTATCACTTTTGTCGCAATTGATGTGGTCCAGGGCGCGTGGAATATCTAAAGTGTTGTGTCCCAAAGCGTAGGCAATCCGATGGCCTTGATAGGTCTTTCCCTTGAATCTTATTTCAATGTAGCCCTTAGAGTTCAAATGCCCTACTAGCTTGCCTTTGGGGTTGCATCTGCCATTGTCAATCTTCCATCGAATAATTCCAGTATCTGGATTGTACTGAAAATAGTCGAAAATTTCCGCAGGAAGCGGTATGATGTTAGTCATCAGCTCAGTTGGTTGAGTTGGTCGCGTCTCGGGGTGTTAGCGCACCGCCGAGACACCAAATATAACAGGAACTCGCGAGTTAGCAGTTTTTTATAGGGTGCCCGAGTGCTTGCACATAAACGGTTCTTTAAGGGTTTTTATAAGAGTTTAAAAATTTTTAGAACTTTCCCTATGCCGGTTTTCTTTATGTATTTTCACACACAAAATCTCACACGCCCCGGCCCGCGAATACACCCCCGCCCCCCAGATAAAAGCAGGAGACGCAAGGCGCGGCGCTGGGGCGAAAACGCGCCCTCTCCTGAGAACGTCTCGCAATAGACAAGTAGCGCCCTACCTATTAGTAATGCAAACTCGGGGTGAGTCAGCATTAGATAGCGATCACTAAATAATAGTTTGTCAATCGTTATGTGTAAGGTTGCGATTCGCTATGTGTCAGCAACTGCGCGGGTCGATGTTATCGCCCCTGTGAGTTGTTGATGCAAACTCGAGTAGGGTTTACAAACTAAAAGCGAATCGGTGAGAGGTCGCTGATGCCAGCCTGGAGGGATTGGCCTCAGCCGGTGATGCTCACCCGCTCGTGGAGTAGGTGATGCTCACCCGCTCGTGGAGTAGGTGATGCTCACCCGCTCGTGGAGTAGGTGATGCTCACCCGCTCGGGGAGTAGGGGATGAC
>Ga0213858_10000531_pt1 | contig 18165 bp, 25 predicted proteins | sample PICome_FD_160122 | JGI IMG/M metagenome (GOLD analysis project Ga0213858, IMG submission 160122) | Coastal seawater microbial communities near Pivers Island, North Carolina, United States - PICO245 | ecosystem: Environmental > Aquatic > Marine > Coastal | place: USA: North Carolina | collected... | reverse complement strand
TGCTAAGTGGGCGACCCAACAAGCATCCACTTTTGCCCTCGAGTTTGGTCGTGGAATGACTGAACAACCTACTATCATCAAACACGATGATGAGACATATCATTCTGACAAGATTGATAACGAAATAAAACAGGAACTATCTAAAGAGCCTGTTCAACCCGAGCTACCTGGCATGAATCCAGAACAACCTGTGAGGCAGTCATGAGTAGCCATTACCTACCAGAGTCCATTTGGGCTCTGGTTGAACATTGGAGAAACTAATGGATATCGTAACCATTTCAGCAATCGCTGTACTTATCTATGTATCAACTATGTTTATTTTTAAACTAAGCATATTTGGTATCTACATCTATTTCGTTTTTAAGTTCTTTAAGAACGAATCTACATCCTCGGTCGATTCAGACCAATTCAATCCTAATTTAAATTATTAAGTTAGCCATCTAGGGGCTCTTCGGAGCTCCTTTCTTTTTGTTAACCATCCCTCCGCCCGCTTCGCGCCCGGAATCCACCCGACGAGGGGGCGAACCCCCTTCGAACCCCCGGGGGGCTACTATCATGCCTGCCTATACTACTATCATCACGAGCGAATGCGAGTGTGCCTGCATGCATATGCCATGCTTGACAATGGTTCCATGTGTTCCACGGACCTGCCCCGATGTGGAACCAGTTCATGGAACCAACGAAAAGCGTGCCACTGTGCAAGATGGGGGGCAATAACCTGCCTGCGGTTCCACGGTTCCGCGAAAATCAGCAGCTATATATTTACGGTCGACCACCGACCAAGGACAGATGACTATGAATGAATATCATTTTTACATGGAACCATGGAACCACACTCTAAGATCGTTGTTGTTACGGCCTCAATTGTGTTCCACGACTCATGGAACCAAGTGGAACCACATGGAACCAAAAACAAGGCACCAGACAAGCTGGTGCTTCCATATAGTTTCATGTTGGATGTGTAACACTTCTAACAAACGGCAGTACACAGTCGTGCTAAGGTGTGTACCGGTGTCTCCGGAACGACCACGGTCAGATGACAAGCTGGCCACTTTAATCCATTTACAAACAAGGAGGTAACTATGGGATTAGACGCATATGCTGGTTTTCAAGAACCACAACCAGAGAACGTTGAGCCAATCAACCAAGAGGTGCTTAGCGAGACTTTACAACATCAAGATGAATTCTATTGGCGTAAACATGCTAGATTGCAAGAGTACATGCAACAGCTGTGGAGAACAAGAGAGTTCGGTGACGATGCTAAATACATGCAAGGGCTCCGTATGGACGGTAAGCATGATTTGGCTGAGCTTATATTTCTAGAACGTGAAGACATCGTCAAACTACAAGAGTTAGTTGAAAACGATGACTTACCATTCTGCTGTGATGGGTTCTTTTGGGGACAACAGTTCCAAGAAGAATCGTGTAAAGAATACAAAGAGCTTGACCTTAAATTCTGTAAGCAAGCTTTGCAATGGCTCGATGAGGGCAAGAAGGTTTGGTACGACTGTTCATGGTAGGAGGAACTATGATTAAAGACTATTTTAGATCGGTACTAATGGGTACGGGCGTTCTGTTCGTACTCTTTGGTATTGCAACGAGTATTCAATACTCACTTTTACTGCTCGGTATCGGGGTCGGTATCGGGTCAATCTTGTATTTACTATGGAGGTTACTATGAATACAACTACTTTGGTTAGTGCACTTACAACTGCACTTTGGATATTAATCGAGCTAATTCAGTTCGCATACATGGCTCATTTAGCCTGGAGGAATCGAAATGCTAATGGTAGGAATACTGTCGGCGCTAGGTCTGCTTATTCTGGCGCTTAAAGCGGGCGGTCGTAAAGCTATCGGTCACGATATCTTTGTCGACGTCCTAATCACAGTCACATTGATGGTGTGCTTTTACGGCACATTCAGCGGTATGACTGCAGCAATGATGGGCGGTTTGTCTGCGTCATTGGTCTTGTTCTTTATGAAAAAGACTATGACTCACGAGAAGCTAACTGTCGAAAAGGGTGAACATGTTGTTATGAGCAAACCTGTTCAAATTAAAATACCTACAGTTAAAACCAAGTGGAAAACTGTAGAACCAGACTGGAGGTCTTAAAATGCAAACCATAAATCCACAAGCACTTAAAGCTGAGTTGAAAGACGCTGTTACAGCTGGCTACCCCGCAATGATATGGGGCGGTCCAGGTATCGGTAAGTCTGACATACCAGCTCAAGTAGCCGCCGAACTCAATATGAATATTATTGACTTTCGTGCAAACTTATTCGACCCAGTCGACGTACGTGGTATACCTTATCTCGCTCAAGAGAATATAGAGTCTACCAAGTACACGTCCTGGGCTGTACCTGATGTGTTCCCAATCGCGGAACGCGACGGCGACAGAGGTATCTTGTTTATTGACGAGTTACCAACTGCACCGCCAGCAACGCAAAATGCGTTTTTACAACTATTGCTCAACAGAAAGCTAGGTGATTATGAGCTCCCAGCAGGTTGGGCACTAGTTTGTGCTGGTAACAGACTAACGGACAGTGCGGCTGTATATCAAATGCCAAGTCCAGTTAGAAACAGATTGGCTCACTATGAGCTAGAACCAACGTTGGATGACTGGGTTCAATGGGCCCATCAACACAACATCGATACGGATCTGATATCGTTTATTCAATACAGACCTGGACTTTTGTCTAGTTTCGATGCGGATGAGTACGCGTTCCCAACACCACGTGCGTGGTCAATGGTCAGCAGAAAGCTCGGTAAAGCTAACACTGACCCAGACAGACTCTTCTTCGGTGTTGCGTCGCTAGTCGGTGACGGTGCTGCCGGTGAGTTTGTAGCTTTCAAAGAGATTGCTAGCAAACTACCCGATATTGATGCAATCATTGCAGACCCATCTAAGTACAAAGCGGATGACAACCCTGCGTTGTTGTATGCTCTAGCTAATGCAATCGCAGCGAGAGCAGCTGAGGACAAGATGGAGAACATCATGAAGCTAGCAAACAAAATCATTGTCGAGTACCAAGTGGTGCTGGTCAAAGGTTGTCTTGCTAGAAACAAAGACTTACGTCAGCACCCAGCTGTGCGTAATTGGATTACTAAAAATGCTAACGTTATCTTATAACAAGGAGGTTCTATGAAAACGGTTAGATTATCACAATCTCTCAAGTACGACATTCGACGTGCGGCAGAGAAAAAATACGATTCGGCAAACCCGAATAAAGAGTACCCAGATGACGGTATGCAATTGTTTATTGACGAAGGCTATCAACAAAAGGTAGACGCAACTAGTAAACATTTCAAAGACGTTTGGGGATTTGACATGCCAACTAACATAGTCAGTGACTTAGTAATATCTTCTACTGTTACTAAAACTGACAGCGACGGCGATGCGTACGAAGATACTCATTCTTTTACGCTTTCATTGCCTAGTATAGAAGTACCTAATGTGTTGGTTAGATACGGCGATACAATGCGTGTTCAAGTTAAACCAGATAACCCAACATTCTTACAGTGTGTTGAGGTTCAAATGTTTAACGATCGCAGATCTGACAAAAAACGTGAGTATGTTAGCAACTTACTTACGGTTCTTGACAAGTTCTCTACGCTTAACCAGCTGATGAAAGCTGCACCTTACGTCAAAGACTTGGTACCGCAAGACAGACTGCAAAAAATGCACGAAGTTGACGACCGTTCAGGTCGCAAGAAAGAGCAAGCAGAACTAGCGGAAAACGAGTTATCTGAATTACGCGAAGTGTTGCTTGAAGATGCGTTACTTGGAGACGACTAATGAACCCATTATTCGTAAAAGCTAGGTCAAGACTAATCCTTGACAATCCATTCTTTGGTACCCTGTGTCTCCGACTCAAAGTAGTTGAGTGGGAACAAGAGACAGGTGCCACTGATGGTGTCCATTTGTTTTACAACCCTAAGTGGTTCGAGAAACTTACGGACATGGAGAGGATTGGCTTCTTGGCACACGAGGTGCTTCACGTTGTGTTTCTACATATTACACGTAGGAACGAACGTGATGCTACCAAGTGGAATGTAGCCTGTGATTATGCAATCAACAACTATTTGGTTGCAGAAGGATTTATATTACCGAAGGGCGGGCTTGTGGATCCGCAGTACAACGACATGACTGCGGAGGCAATCTACAGCATGCTACCTGAACAAAGTAGTAAGCTGTTAGACCCTGGTAAATGCGGTGGAGTTATGGACCACCCTGGCACTGATGGCACTAGTGGTAAAACTAGTGCTATCGAGGCTGGCCTGACTGTAGCAATACATCAGGCTGCCGAGTCTGCCAAAGCCCAAGGTAAATTGTCTGGCACTATGGAGTCTGTTATATCAGACATTACTGACCCAAAAGTCGATTGGAAGGCTGTGTTGGCACGTTTCTTACGTTCCAACAACAAGTCTGACTTCACTTGGGTTAGACCCAACAGACGATTTATTGCTCGTGGTATGTATCTACCTTCGCTACACAATCCTTGTCTAGAGGAGATTGTAGTTGCAGTCGACACATCAGGCTCGATCAGCGATGATGAACTCACGCAATTTACAACCGAAACATCGTACATATTGCACGAACTAGCACCAGAGCGTGTCCAGTTTTTGCAATGCGATGCTGAGGTACAAAATGCCACTGAGTACACACGCGAATCGTTACCACTAAAAGTAACCTATGAAGGCAGAGGTGGCACTAGGTTTAGACCTGTTATTGACTATGTCAATGAGAACTACCCTAACGCTGCTGCTCTCGTATACCTAACCGATCTAGAGTCAGATGATTTTGGCGACAAGCCACATTATCCAGTGCTTTGGATTACAACTAATCAGACCAACGCCCCTTTCGGCGAGGTCATACAAATGCAATGACAAGGAGATTATTATGGCATCTGTAAGAATGACAATCGAGCTGAGAAATCAGCTCATAGAAGCGTATCGTAAGCAATGTCAAACTGCTTACAATACACAACTTAACGTAGGCTCTACAATCAATCAGGTTGTGGAGTCTATCCAAGCTGAAACCTCAGTAGAATTTTCAAAGCTAGTAAAAGCCGCAGAAGAGTTTGCAGAGTTGATGGCTATTCACTCTAATAAATATCGAAGCATAACTAAGAAAGAGTACAACAGAGTCTATGGTTCTATTAATGCTGTAGCTCAAGAGTATGGTGATAATGAAAGGGTGTCCCCTATCAAACGTCCAACACAGCTTCACGTTGTATGTAATCCTAATCGACCAACGACAGAGAACTTTACAACCCTTGTTGAATGGAGTGTCGGCTTTAGCGATAAATGGGACAACAAAGACGTAGCTCCTTCTGACAATTATCTAGAGGACGATACGATGTTTGTTTATGACTTTGGTGATAATGCACCCTATATGCCTTACATCACATCTGGCGAAGAACATAATTACAGAGCAAAAGAGGATTATGCACCTCACGCACATCTTGCTGTAGTTGTAACTGATCCAGAAATGTGTGATAAACTACAAGCTATACCTATGGCGAAACAAAAAGTAAGTGATATGGTTGCTAAGTTCGAAAGCTTTGTAGAACCTATTACAACACTCAAAAAATTCTTGGACGAATTCCCTGGTGGTAGAGCACTAGTACCAGCGGAAAAGCTACAAGAAATGGCTGCACCAGCGGCTAAACGCAAGGTAGAATCTAAAGTCAAAGCAGAAGACTTATTGACACCTGATGCTAAACAGGAGTTTAATGAGGTTATGTTAGAATCATCTTTATTAGGGGGTAATAATGACTAATCCATCAATACTGCCATATCCGGAGTTCGTCTATGACGAACGCCAGGATTTCGAATACAACTTTTGGAAGTGGAGAGATATGGCAGATAATGAGGCTAAACAAGAAAACAGAACATACTATTCAGATACAGAAGCGAAAGCTATCTTTCAACAACAGTATGGTCATTACAGTAAAGGAGTAGCGTTATGAGTGCTATTAAAAACTACATGTGGGATGTGTGTATCTACGCTCAAGACCACGGCATATCAGCTGCTATGTCTAAGTATTTCGAATCAAGAGAAGGTGTAGAAACTTGTATCTTGTTCGTTCATTCTTATGATGGCAACTGGGAACAGTTTATGGAAGAGGGCAATTGGAAGGAGCCTAATATCCACTAAAACATGCCAAGGAGTGGCATTAGTATAGCCCAAGATTCGGTGTCCCGGCTTGGGCTATGCGATTTTTCTTAAGATACGTATACCCAACACTCAATAGTACCAGTACCGCCACCACCAGGTGCGACTTGTACAAGAATGTCAATCGTATCGTCAGCTGAATATTCTTTTGGTGCTACGTTAGCATCTTTCTCATCAGTACCACCAGCTTGGCCAACAGTAGAACCATCGATGTAGTAGTCAGCGTCTGAGCCGTCACCTACGTCAAGAACTAATGCTGTACCTGTGTCAAGGTCATCAGTCTTAATGACTATGTCATGCACAGTTTCACCAGAGAATACGTCAGCAATCTGAATAACATCGTTTAAAGCTAATGCAGTCGTTGCTTCAAACTTAGCGTATCTTACGCCAACAGCTCCACTTGGGAACGGTTTGAATGACTGATTACCATTAACTTGGTCACTTTTATATGTTGCCATATTATTTCTCCATTTGTGTATTACACCACCATGATGTAATATCTATAGTCATAAAGACATAATTGTCTTTTGTCAAATTTAATTAAGGAGTAATTAAATGCCACCATCACACGTATATGTAAAACGTAATCCAATACATCCGTATACATATAACGATCCAAACGACTTACCTTACATACAGTGGAAGTATGTAAAATTATCTGTTGCTTACAATATGTACACCAGTAAGCAAATAGGTTGGGAACGTGCAAAGCGTTCAGAATACGAACAATGGTGTACAAAAATGAAAAAGTTCAAGGAGGAACTATGAAACAAGTATTTACAATGTTAGGTGGCTTAAGAAAAGCCATGTCAGAACTAGATAATGCAATACCAGATGTTGCATTTGATTACGACTTAGATGTTTCACACATAGACGCAGTCTGGGATGAGATAGCTAAAGTAGAAAAACTAATAGACGAAGGAAAACTATGAGTCAACCAAAAAAATATCGAAACCCTAAATTATTAATTGAAGACTTACTTAGCTTAATAGAAGAAAACAAAAACCTTGTCGATGATATGGAAGAATTAAAAAAAATCTTTAAAGAAGAACTTAATTTTAATGACTTCATGTTTGATAAAGGTGACGCAAAAGCTTACTTTCCAACTAAAAAACAAGACGAGGACGAAGAACTATGAACAAAATAATAGATAAGGATGGTCAACCTATAAAATCACCACAGGAATTAGCCCACGACCAGTTGTTCGAAGATTTAGATGAAATTATATCTAAGGCAGCAAAAAATTTAGACATACCGCATATCTTACACGTATGTTTAGATTACTTTGTTGGTATTACTTACAATCTTGCACCAGATGCAGAAAATGCAGAGCTAATAATAGATAAAACTATAGAAAGAGCAAAAAAAGAGTACAACAATGAAAGAAGAACTTAACAACCTATTACAAATGTTAGAGAACTTACAAACTGACATTAAAAAATTACTAAGGAAATTATTCAAATGAAAAAATTATATCTAGACTTTGAGACATATTATGACACTCAATTTACTTTGACTAAAATGTCCACAGCACAATATATAAATCACGAAGATTTTAAGGTTTGGGGTGTAGGACTGAAAGTAGACGATGGAGATACCGAATGGTATAGCGCAGATGAGACAGACGATATCTTAGCTGCAATTGATTGGGGTGATACCGCTTTGGTTTGCCACAACACTCTGTTTGATGCCTTCATTCTTACTAGGCACTATGGATACAACCCAGTGTATTACTATGATACAGCTGCAATGAGCAGAGGTTTGTACCCTAATGTGTCCGCTAGGCTGAAAGATTGTGTCATCCGTGAGTTCCCAAAGGATGCAACTATGCGTAAGGGAGAAGAACTCGTGAATGCCAAAGGCATACGCGACCTTGACCCAGAGCTAGACGAACAAATTGGTTCGTACTGCATTCAAGATGTGGATCTAACGTATGCACTCTTTCAGTCCTATGTAGCTAAGTTTCCTGAGTCAGAACTTGACTTAATTGACTTAACTACGCGTATGTTCGTAGAGCCAAAGCTTCTTTTAGACCAACCTATGTTGTTGCAATATAAAGAAGATATGGCAAAACGTGCAGAAGATGCCATCAGCTCATCGGGTGTAACACGTGAAACTCTTGCGTCACAACAAAAGTTCGCGGCACACCTGGAGAGCCTGGGCATTACAATACCCACGAAGAAAAGCCCAACAACTGGCAAACAAATACCAGCCTTTGGTAAAAATGACCCAGCATATATTCAAATGTGTAACTTGTATCCAGAACATCGTGCACTATGGGACGCCCGTGAGGTAGTCAAATCACGTATTGATGAGACCAGAGCACAAAGGTTTATTGATTCGTGCAACCCTGACGGCAGCTTCGGTGTACCACTCAGATATTATGCCGCACATACAGGCAGGTTTGGTGGCTCAGATAAAATCAACCTACAAAACCTACCACGCGGTTCAAAGTTACGCACGGCAATCAAAGCCCCACAAGGCCAACGATTGTTTATTGCTGACTTGTCCAACATCGAAGCACGCATGCTTGCATGGCTTGCAAAAGAGCACGAACTTATTGATGCCTTTGAAAATGGTCGTGACGTATATTGTGAATTTGCTTCACAGGTGTACGGTCGAACAATAACAAAAGATGACAAGTTAGAAAGATACGTCGGCAAAACTGCGGTACTCGGTTTGGGTTATGGCATGGGGCATGTAAAGTTCCAAGATACACTCAAAACAGGTTCACCATCGGTTGATGTTACGGACAGCACAGCTGCGCAGATCGTACAACAGTACCGTGGTACCTATTCCAACATTCCCATACTATGGGCACGAATGAAAGATTTGTTGTTCAATATGATTTCACCAAGAGATTACGGTGTTACCTATGGGCCACTCAAAGTTGCGGCACAACGATTAGAGTTGCCAAATGGTATGTCGTTATCATACCCTGACTTGCGTTACGCAGGTGGTGAATTTATATACAACACACAAAAAGGTATCGTACGTACCTATGGGCCGCGTCTAGCAGAGAATGTAATACAAGCACTTGCTCGTGTTGTTATCACTGACCAGATGTTGGAAGTACACGCACTCCCAGAAGTTGATGTAGTATTACAAGTCCATGATGAAATCATCGCATTAGGTTCTAAACTTGATTCAGATGTTACAATGGAAAAGATACTAAACATTATGAAAACTCCACCAAGCTGGTGTAAAGATTTACCCCTTGATGCAGAGGGAGGCGTAAGCCAAGTATATGACAAATAGAAAATCAAATCTTATCCTAACAAGAAAAGTTGGCGACCGTGTCAAAGTATATACGCCAGGGGGTGATATGTGCACGATTACGGTTACTAACATTTCTCAACGCGCATGCAAACTCGCGTTCGAAGCGGATCATACTGTCCGCATCGATAGAGAAGAGATTTATAAAGAGAAGGAGAAAAAATGAAAATTGTATTTTTACAAGCAAAAAGACCGCTTGTCAAAGAAATAACTAAAAATGGTACTAAACCATACCCACTTGTTAAAAACTTTACATCTACAGAAGAAGATATAACTGTAGACAAAAAAGGCTTTGATAAATTGTTTCGTGCACTTTGCAGTGCAGCTGCAAACAACATGTGTATGTTAAAAGGCCCATTAAAACGTCCGCTCAAAGATGAGCCCAGAGCTTTTATGTCCGACCGAACAGCTTCAACCGAACTGCTCGTGTTAGATATTGATGGTTTGCGTGCAACTCCCGGGGATGACCTACAAGCTATGGCTGATCGTATCGTGCTTCAGTTACCTGATATCTTTCACGATTGTTCGTACATAGTACAAGCTAGTGCTTCTTTAGGCATAAAGAAAAATACGATTTCATTACATCTTTTCTTTCTAATGGATATGCCTGTGCACCCTAAAACGCTCAAGGACTTCTTGCGTAATTTAAATTACGAATCTGAGTTCCTTGCAGAACAAATTACTTTATCGGCCAACGGCCAAAGTCTTTCGTGCGTGTTAGATCCATCTGTAGCAGATAATAGTAAGTTAATTTATATAGCACCGCCTAAGTTTGTCGGTGTTAAAGACCCTTACCCAAAAGGTAGATTCATCAAGGTTGACCGTGGTTCAGCTGTTCTTAATATCTCCTCATCTTTAGTTGGTGTCAATCCTGAAAAGGTTCATACACTTGGTTTGCAAATTAAAGATAATTTAAGGAAGAAGAATAATCTTCCTAAAAGAACTGGCAAATTATCTACGGTCAACGTTGCTGGTGAGTCGCACGAAGTGCTACAAAACCCAGACAAAATGACTATAGAAGTTACTCGTGTATCGGAGCCTTACGTTAACTGCAACGTAAACGGAGGCGACAGTGGAGGTTATTACTTTTTATTAACCAACCCACATTACATGTACAACTTCAAAGGAGAACCTATTTGGGAAATAGAAAAAGCAGATGCAGACTTCTATCGCAATATATTCGAAACCTTTGCAGATAAGATAGATGCAGATACTAAAAAGAAACCAATTGTCTTACGTGATTTTTACACAGACACATTTTATAACGGAGTATATGATGAAACAAAACAACAATTTAGTGAAGATTACCCCCTCACACCCACAAACAAAAACAGTCTTAATGACTTTCTTAAAAGTCATGGTCGTGCTGCCCTGGATTACGTTCCAGATGCTCGTGTCGTTTTTGATCCAAGTAGTGACAAAGGGGTTGACTTCGATACTGTCCCGTATAGCGTAAATTTATTTAGGCGTACATCTTATATGTTACAGCCAGAAAAAAATGTAAAAGAGCTTGCGTACGGAACAGCCATCGAGATCCAAAATGTTGCACCTAATTTCTACAAACTAGTTATGCATATTCTTGGTAATGGTAAACCTGAGATCGAACATTTAATTAACTGGCTTGCGTACATATATCAAAACAAACGCAAAGCAATGACCGCGTGGATATTTACGGGCGTACCAGGCACTGGTAAAGGTTTGTTTGTACACAAAATACTAAAGCCACTCTTTGGTGAAATGCAAACACCAATGCGTTCTTTAGAAAATATAGAAGAACAGTACAACCTTTACATGCGTACAGCACTCTTTCTTGTCGTAGATGAGTTTCGTATGGCTGACTCTGGCTCTGTAGGGCGTATGGCTGACAAGCTAAAGCATCAAATTACAGAACCAACTTTAACAATCAGAGCCATGCGTACCAACCAGATCGAGCTGCCATCTTACACAAACTTTATCTTTCTAACTAACAGAGCAGATGCAGTTAAAATAGAAGACAGCGACAGAAGGTACAACGTAGCACCACGACAAGAAACAAAACTAGAAGCTATGCACAAAGACTTAATTGACAACTTAGACTTGTTAGATAAAGAACTATATATCGTGTCAGGTATTCTGGACAAGTTCCAGGTTGATGCACGTATGGCTCATACTGCGTTAGAAAACGATGCAAAGAAAGAAATGAAACAAGTATCTATGTCAGTATTAGAAGAATTTGCAAATGCAATACGCACACGCAACTTAGAATACTTTACCGAAGTCCTAGACATACCACTTACAAACACCTTTGATGCAGGTGGTATAAGCACAGCACAAAGATATGTAAAAGATTGGTTAGGACAAGCAACTAAAGAACAAGTTATACCACTAACTCACTTCAAAGTTGTGTACGACGCACTAACCGACAGTCGTAATACCATCTCACAACGTGAGTTTGCTAAACGTATGTCCAGGCTTAGTATCAAAACAGCACGTAAACGTGTCAGTAAAGATCGTACAGCTGGCATACCTCGCGGGGTTGTATTGACATGGAAAATAGATAATAATGTTCGAAAGGATTTAATCGAAGAACACTTCGAAGAAAGGGACTTAGGACTAATAGATGAAGAATCTAACACAATCCAAGCGTCCTGACCTAATCTCAACGGTTGAGGTCAAGGAGGACATAGAGTTAGGCTACATACCAGCTTGGTCATACTCTACCCTAAAGACTTTCGAATCATGTGCTTATCGCTCATACATAGCTAAAGTTAAAAAAGTGCAAGAAGACTTCGGGCCCGCAGCGGCACGCGGTACAGAAATACACAAACAAGCTGAAGACTATGTCGCTGGTATATTAGGCGAGCTACCCGACACTCTCAAGAAGTTTACATCGCAATTCAAATCTCTTAGAGAAATGTATGCAGATGCTAAAGTAGAACTTGAGGGTGACTGGGGCTTTACCCAAGGTTGGGAACCTTGTGGTTGGCTAGCTCCTGACGTGTGGGGACGAATCAAACTAGATGCGTTCGTACACGAAGATGAAACATCTGCAAGAGTTATTGATTACAAAACAGGTAAAGCTTACGGCAATGAGATCGCTCATAGTCAACAAGCACTTGTCTATGCAATTGGTAGTTTCTTCAGATACCCAGACTTACAAATTGCTAAAACTGAGATATGGTATCTCGACCATGGCACTATGTTAGAACAAGTGTATACACGGGATGAAGCTATGGTTTTCATGCCCAAGTTACACGACAGAGCAATAGCTATGACTACTGCAACTGACTTCCCACCAAATCCATCTACATATAATTGTAAATGGTGCTCATACGGCAAGGGTGAACACCCGATTTGCGAATGGGCAGAATCGTGATACAATAGTATTAACGAATAACGATTAACAAATAACGATTAAGGAGTAACGATGAACGATATACCTGTGGCTTATGGCCATCAAAAAAAGACTACTGACTTCATAGTAGCAAATCCACAATGTATGATTACCTCAGACCCAGGCACTGGCAAAACTCGTGCAGTTTTAGACGCTCATGCTATACTCGGGGGTAAGACATTAGTCTTAGCGCCACTTTCAATATTGGAAGCAGCGTGGGGGGAGGACATTAAGAAGTTCCAACCCGATATAAAATATGGAGTAGCTTATGCCAAAAACAGAGAAAAAGTATTTAAACAAAGTGACCTCGATATGGTCATCACTAACTTCGAAGCTGTCAATTTTTTACGAAAAAATACACGGTATTGTAAACAATTCGATACAATCGTTATTGACGAATTTACCGCTTTTAAAAATCGCACAGCCAAACGTAGTAAAAATCTCAAAGATATTATCCACCATTTTACTAATAGGATTGCCATGTCTGGTACTCCTAATAGTAATACTATTCTAGATATCTGGCACCCAGCATACCTAGTCGACGACGGCGAGCGACTAGGTGCTAGGTTCTTTCAATTTAGGTCGCAAGTTTGTACACCAAAGTTCAATGGCTTTGCTAATGAATGGATAGACAAACCTGATGCCGAAGACGCAGTTGCAAACAGACTGCGTGATATAACAATACGTTACGCATTGTCGGACTGTATGGATCTACCTGACAATGTAACACGTACGATTAACACTAACTTGTCCAAGCAAGTACAGCAAAAATATAATCTCCTTGCTAACGATTCTGTTTTGTATACCAAAACAGGAACTGTTAATGCTGTACATGCAGGTGCTCGTGTCAAAAAACTCCTGCAGCTAGTTACAGGTGCTATCTACGACGAAGACAAGTTAGTGCAATTCATTCATCAAGAACGTTATGACATAGTTATGACCCTTGTAGAACAACGTGCACATAGCCTAGTAGCATTCAACTGGCGACACGAACGTGATGCATTAGTTGAACTAGCAGAAAAACAAAGCATAACGTATGAAGTTATTGATGGTACGGTCAAAGCTGAGAAGAGAAAAGACATAGTCACACGATTCCAAGCTGGTCAAATACAAATGCTGTTGTGTCATCCACAATCAGCAAGTCATGGTTTGACATTGACTAAAGCTAACACAGTTATATGGTGTTCTCCTACATATAATGCAGAACACTTTCAACAATTCAACCAACGTATACATAGAGCAGGTCAAAAACAAAAGACCGAAACTATACTTATACAGGCAAGAAACACTTGGGAGCCCGAGGTGTATAAAAAGCTTAATACTAAGCTAGGGCGAATGGAAAATCTATTGCACATATTACAGGAGGTAGGACATGGCAAAGAAACTAAATGACTTATTAGCCGAGTACGGCAAAGTGCGTGACGGTATTACAGACCTAAAAGCACAAGAAAAAGAATACAATGCGCAAAAGCGTGAGCTAGAAGCGCAGATAGCCATTAGGATGCAAGACGAAGGTCTTGAAAAAATATCCAATGGTGGACGAACACTCTCCCTTAAAAAGGAGATTGTACCTACAGTCGATGACTGGGATGCGTTACAAGAGTACGTAGCAAAAACTAAAAGGTTTGAACTACTACAAAAACGTATGTCAGCTACCGCCTATAGGGAAGCTATCGGTCTTGGGGAAGATATCCCTGGGGTTGAAAGCACGGAGTTGACCAAAATTAACTTTAGGTCAACATAATAATAACGACTAACGAATGACGAAGGAGGAATAACGATGTCAAACGATATTAGCGTAGTAACGAGCAAGGTTCCGGCTCATGTAAAAACGGGATCAAAACTGGGTAATGAGAATGTTTCATCTGAACATATCTCAGTACCAAGAGTAAAACTACTTCAGAAGATGAACAATGAAGTTGATAAAAACCATAGTGAGTATATTGAAGGAGCCAATGAAGGTGATTTCATCAATACTGTAACTGGTGAAAACTATGGTTCATCTATGTATGTAGTAAACGTGCACTTCAAAGAAGAGTATGTGGTGTGGAGAAAGCGTGAAGAAGGCGGAGGCCTTGTAGGTAACTTTCCTACAAGAAAAGAAGCCGAGGAATATCTAGAAGATAACTCATTAGAGTTAGCTAAACATGATATCACTCAAACGCAAATTCATACTTTGCTTAGATTAGATGAGAAGACTGCAGAAATCTCTGACATTCCATTCTTATTTGATTGTGCTTCATCCAAGCTCAAAGTATCTAGAGAGTGGAACACAAAGATAATGAAACAAGGTGGAGATAGATTCTCTTTCTTGTGGAAAATGTCTTCTGTACCACAAAGTAATGCTAAGGGCTCTTGGGTTAATATTGACATCACTGGTGTCGATTGGTTAAAAGATGAAATCTATAACAAGGTTAAATCTTTCTACGAAACCTCAATAGCTAAGTAGCTTTACGTGCAATTGGCGTGCGACGATATATGTCGCACGCACGATTGTGCTATACTCCTTATGTGAAAGAAAAGGAGTTCATCAACAAGGTGCATAAGCATCTCCCCAAAACCATCTACCGATGGAAAATCAACGACCCTTACCACGGCGGTGTTCCAGACACCTACTATTCAGGCCCAAGCAATCATTGTTGGATTGAATACAAATACACAGAAACTCTCCCTAGCCGTAGCACTTCCAAAATAAAATTTAACTTGTCAGAACAACAACGGATCTGGTTAAAACGTCAAAAAGAATTTAACATTTTTGTATATGCTGTACTTGCCTGCAAAAACCAAGTCTACATTACTGAAAACTTTGATTTAAAATTTATAACCCTAAAAGAATTCCAAAAAGAATCTATACCCTTTACAATGTTTGTTAAAGGATTAACTAATTTTTGTTTAGGAGAAACAAATGACTGATTACGTAAACTCACCTCCGCATTACAACACAGGAAACGTCGAGTGTATTGTGGCAATCGAAGAAAGCATGACGCCTGAAGCATTCAAAGGATACTTAAAAGGTAATATTCAGAAGTATATGTGGCGTTATGAAATGAAAAAAGGGCTACAAGATGTCTTAAAAGCACAATGGTATCTAAATAAACTCATTGAAACCCTCGAAAAAGAAGAAAACGCTGAGGACGCACGTACAAGCCCGCCAGACATTTATTCGTAGTTTTGGACCTAAGGCCTTAGGTACCTTAACAAAATGCAACAGGCGGCATTCTGTGAGGTCATTTTTTCCCAGATTTGCTATTTCTGGCAAAAGAACGGTTTTTTGATCGTCTAATAACTTTTAAGTTAGATTTATTAGCATTCATTGGGTTTCCATCTTTGTGGTGTACGTCTTTACCATCACCCTTCTTAACTTTTCCCAACCTTTCCATCATACGTCTTACTCTATTTCTTTGAGCACGACGTTTTTTCTGTTCAGGTTTGCCCTGATAATTTTTATATTCTTTCTTATAGTTTCTTGCCATCTAAATAGTATACACTCTCAAGTCTTCTTTTTTGCCTTTTACTGTTATTGTGCCTACATATACTACAGGTATAGTTTCTAAAACTTTATCTGCCGTGCTTTCACCAATAAGAATATCCATGCCTGCATCTTTAGTCGCACTTTCTAATCGTGCAGCTGTGTTCACAGCATCTCCTATTGCAGAATAGTCAAACCTAGTATCCGAGCCCATGTTACCTACTACAGCTTCACCTGTATTAATACCTATACCTATGGCAATTGGTTCGGGCAATTCGTTTTGTAGCATGCGAATGGCCGTACGCATGTCCTGGGCACAGGCGACAGCACGTTTCTCATGTCCTTCTAAATCTAGGGGGGAGTTAAAGATGGCCATACATGCGTCGCCTATGAACTTATCAACCATACCGCCATGTGCTTTAATACAATTTACCTGCACTGTAAGTACTTTATTCATAATATCTGTAACTTCTTCGGGCTTTAATTTCTCAGACAGAGCTGTAAACCCACGAACATCTGTAAATAGAAACGTACAGTTGCGTTTCTCTCCCCCTAACTGTAATAAGTCGGGATTGTTTTGTAATCTCTTTACCTGCCTAGGATCTAAATAGTGTTCAAATTGTTTTTTAATTTGTTGTCTTAGTTTGTACTGCTCGCCAAAGCGTAGCCAAAACTCTTGAACTGATATAAGTGTCATTGATAATGCACTATAACTAAAATCTATAAGTATATTATTACGTGCCAACAGCACAGCAGCTGCAGCTTGCATGCAGTATAAAAGCCCGACCCCCGTCATAGAGCCTGTAACAGGTGAGAATCGTATTATAACTACTGTTAATAATAAGACTCCTACTAATATAAGTAATTCATATAGTAATGCTGCACCTGGAATTTGCGGTACATCTACGGTCATGCTTTCTGCCAGGGCCGCTTGTACGTGGTGCGGATATTTTAAACCGTCGGGTGTGGCTATTTGAGGCATCACCCCTTTTGCTGTTACTCCTACTAATACAAATTTATCAGCAACATCTTTTTCTGCAAGAGTTGTAGTTGGTGTATCGACCCATGACACCCAACGTCTGCCTAGATTATCTACAGGTATCTCTCCATACCCAGGCACACTAAGCTCTGTTATTTGTCCTTGGTCGGTCCTAATTATATATGTGTCTGCACCCCCAATCATTTTTATAATCTCTATAGCAAAAGACGGAGTCCAACCATCTTCTGTTTGTACTAACAACGGTAGTCTACGTACTAAGTTATCTGCATCGGTTCGTGCAACTGCGATCCCCTGGTATGCAGACTTTGCTAGCACAGGCACGTTGCCTAACACACCTTCACTTTTGTATGCTTCTACAGGTATGCCATCGCCTAATATAACTGTGCCTGTAGTAGGGGGGTAGTTACCGTTAGGGTTTTCAAACATTGCTAGTACACTGGGCCCCTGTATAAGTGTGTCTGCAAAGGCTTGGTCACCACTAAATCTATCTTCTTGTGGGAAAGCAATAACCCAACCTACACCCAAAGCTCCTGCTTGCATTAGATCTTCGTGTATACGTGCAAGATCTTGGCGCGGGTATGGCCAACCGCCTGAAGCTGCTAAGTCTTCTTCTGTTATATCTAACGTGGTAAACCAGCCAGAAGGTTCTGGTGTTTGTACGAGAGCATCGAATACTTTTAGTTTGAGTATCTCTACTGCTTGCCAGTTAAATAATAACGGTATAGCTAGTATAGGTATTGTTAATAACGAAATCCATTTCTTCATCCTGACCCCTGTGTAATCCTTATAGTAGAGTCACCTCCACCATTTATTAACACTTGTTGTGTTTTACCATCCTGCAGTAATATTATAGTATAGCCCTGCGATA